>Ga0210025_1000483_pt1 | contig 50936 bp, 46 predicted proteins | sample CryGeyme20150102_FD_183989 | JGI IMG/M metagenome (GOLD analysis project Ga0210025, IMG submission 183989) | Groundwater microbial communities from Crystal Geyser aquifers in Utah, USA - Crystal Geyser metaG 2015-0102 (SPAdes) (version 2) | ecosystem: Environmental > Aquatic > Deep subsurface >... | reverse complement strand
TTGAACCAATCATAAATTGCAAGAAAAAAGGGTGATTTAATGGGTTTCTTGCAAAAGAATATACGGAAAAATAGACTAAAAGTCAATTTATATCCAATATTATCAATTACTTATATTGTTTTTAAGCAACGACTAATTAAGTAAACTTGCCTAAAATTGGTATTAATTTAAAGTGATTCAAGTTTTAATTACTAGTTATAAACTCAAATTCGGACTTCATTTCTAAGCAAACCTCACTTGTTTTTGCAAAATAAAGGTCATCCCGTACCTTTTTACGATTCGAAGAACCACGAAGTGTTATCTCTTCCAATATCTTTTTAGACTATAAGCTAGTTCTTTTGAGTAGTCTAGTTCTAATACTGAGATGCTGGATCGGGGTCCAGCATGACCAAATAACCTGTATGAACTAAGCTCATTATGATGCAAATAAGCTCTTGTTTTCATTAATCACGCAACATAAAACCGTTAACAAAATAAGACAACTTTCAAAATTTCAAAGTCCGAAAGTTCAATCTAAAGCATATAACTAAGATATTTTTAAATAATTCTATAAACAATTAATCATATATCACTTTGTTTTCCAAAATTAAACAGATGGAAGAATGCAAGCAATTAAAGTATTCATTAGTGTTCACCTAGTGTTCCTTTATCAAAACATAGTTTTCTGGTAAAAAACGTAATTCAAAGGATATTTTTATGCGAAAAATGCCTGTTTGGCTATCGTTTTTCCTTTGGCTTGCCCCTCTCGAATAGCCAATTGACCACAACCTGCGTCAATGTCGTCACCTCGTGATCGTCTTACCGTTGCCCTAACTTTATTTTTCGATAATACTTTTAGAAAAGAATCTAAGCGCTCTTCAGATGCACGATTAAGTTCAACATCAACAACTTTGTTGTACATGATAATATTGATCTTACACGGTACCCATTTCGATATTTCAGCTAATTCCAACGCATCATCTTTTGAATCGTTAAACTGATCGAATAACAAGTATTCATAAGTAAGAGGATTCTCACTTTTTCTGAAATAAAACTTTAGCGCTTCTTTCAAAGATTCTAAATCCATTGACTCATTGATTGGCATAATTTTGTCGCGTTTTGTGTCGTTTGGGGCATGTAAAGAAATAGCCAAATTAAATGGCTGTTCTTCTTCACCGAAACGTTTTATCATTTTGGTTAAGCCTACTGAAGAAATGGTTATCCGTTTTGGAGAAAGACCAATGCTCTTGGCTTCACAAACAATATGCGCTGACTCAACAACATTTTCATAATTATGAAAGGGTTCGCCCATTCCCATGTAAACGATATTGGTAATGCGTTTTCCATATTTTTCAAGCGTATGAAGATTTATGTACGCCAATTGATCTACGATTTCCCCAACTTTCAAATTTCTGAAAAACCCCATTTTTCCCGTTGCACAAAAGGCACAGCCAAAAACACAACCAACTTGAGAAGAAACACAAACCGTTAGACGATCTGCAACACCATCACCAAAAAACTCAGGAATTAAAACAGATTCAATTCGTTTTCCATCTTCTAATTCAAAAAGAAATTTTGTTGTTCCATCTTTCGAAAGTTGTTGTTGAACAGGGCGAATGGTATAAATTTGAGCTTTTTCTTTAAGCTCTTCTCTTTGTTGTTTTGAAAGATTTGTCATTTCATCAATAGAAGCTACATTTTTCTGATACATCCATTGAAAGACCTGATCGGCTCTAAATTTTTGATAACCGAGTTCATTAAAAAAAGATTTTAATTCAGTTCTATTTAAGGATTTAAGATCAGTGTGTGGCATGATATAAACGAATTGATGTGTTTTATTTACTTAACAACAAAAATACAGCTATTATTTAGAAGATTTAACTTTTGGAAGAATGCTCGAATGAATTAGTTGAATGTTTTTCCAATCAATAAATGCAAAACTAACTTGAGTAAAGTTTCAAAAAATGAATTTTTGTGAGCTACAGGAATCGATAATACATGACACAAAAATTCGGATTTGAAAGAAAGTTACATTCAGGTGGTACTCTTTTGCAAGTTATTTTGCGAAAATCGTTTTTTTAATTACGTATAAATCCAATATTTTTAAATAAGAAATACTATTGTTTTAAAAAGCATTTGAAGACACTAATAGTATTCTTTTTTATTCTAAAATAACCGAAAAATCAACTTATAATTAATGAACTTTACGATTAGAAAAGTCGCAATTGGCGAAGTGCGAAGCCTACAAAAGCTATCAAAAAGAACGTTTCAGGAAGCTTATAGTGAAACGAATACTCCCACATCTATGAAGATATATATGGAGGAGAAATTTAGCTTAGAAAATTTGAGTATAGAACTCAGTAATCCAAAATCAGAATTTTATTTTATTGAGCATAATTATGAAAAAATGGGTTTCCTATAAATCAATACAGGTTCAGCGCAAACTGAAACCATGCCAAATAATACTCTTGAAATAGAACGAATATATATTGTTGAAAAATATCAAGGAAAGAAATTAGGGAAGAGCTTGTTGAACTTTGCATTAAAATTGGGGAAGAATAAAGCTGTTGATTTTATTTGGTTAGGAGTTTGGGATCAAAATCACAAAGCTATAGAATTTTATAAACGAAATCAGTTTGAAATGTTCTCATCACACACATTTGTTCTTGGTGAGGAACAACAGATTGATTTACTTATGAAACGGTATTTAGATTAAGTTAGTTTTTTATTTACCTTCAATGAATAGAAATCGCAGTTTCATGCAATTTTTTAATTAGCATAATTATCTACTCAATTTCATTTAGACTACTTAAACTCTAAATGACGGTTGAATGTCATTTTTCAGAAATCTAAACTAAGAGTTCATTTTTTGTGTGTGACATTTCAGAAATCGATAATTTATTAATCAATCTAGAGCCTATTCCAAAAAGGCGATTTTTATAAACATTCTAAATCTTGAGTCAACTCCCAAAAGTCAATTCTGTAGGTTTATATTTTTCCAAATACTACGAATTCAACGAATATTTTTCTGAAAGCTACTTTTCAGAAAAAGTTCAATACTCGAATTCTTTACTAATGTGACCACACCAAATTTCAGGTTTATTGGTTTAACTCAAATTCGGACTTCGTATCTATAAAAAAGGCAGTGGTTTTCGCAAAGAAACGGTCATCCCGTGCCCTTACACGATTCGAAGAACCACGAAGTGCTAGCTCTGTCCAATATCATTTTACGTAACAATCACTTTTTCTTTGAATAGATTGGTTCTTAGGCTGAGATGCTGGATCGAAGCCCAGCATGACCAAATAACAACTATGAACTAAGCTAATTATGATGTGAATAAGCTCTTGTTTTCATTAATTATGCTACATAAAAACGTTAACTATATAATTCACTTTATAAAATGTCAAAGTCCGAATTTAAGGGTTTAACTCAATTAAGTAAATCGTATTAAACCAATAATAATTCTGAAAACTTGAGTTTAGTATTTGCTCAATAATCAAGTTTTAATTTATCAAAATATATTTATGAGACCTGTCAATTTGATTATTGTGAACGAGTTAAATTATTGTTATTTAATGAAAAAGCTTAATGGTTTTAAAGTGATACAGCTATTCCATTTTATTCAAAACTACATTTAATCGAAGTGAAATTGGGTCAAAGTCAGAACGAGCATCAGTTCTTGAACCCTCTCTCATTCCTCTTCTTCCCATACCCCCATCAGGTCGATTATCGCCTGTCATTCCTCCCAAATCGCTTTCGGGTCTCATCCCACTTGTTGGTATCTTCATTTCATTCGTTTCGAGGATTAAAGTCATCTCTTTCGTTAATTTTTCACCTGAGCTTAATTGACGAGGAATTCTCAACTCATAAATCATTTCATTTGTTTCATTTGAAAATCCTATAGCAACATTAATTTCATCGTTCCTTTCATCGAGGTACAAAATGCTAGTTTTATCTGCTTTTTTGTCAACTAATTCGGCTTCTCTAGGAAGACTACGTAATATAATTAAAATATCGGGATCCTGATCTGTCTCTCTTCTCAACGATTCACTTAAACGTATAGGTAAAAAAGGATAATGAATCCCCATAGTTTTATTTTTTGATATAAATGGATTAAACCAAACTGTAATTCCCTGAAGAAGTTTTCGTTGAGTCATTCTATCAGCCGTTTTGATAAATAAATAAACAAATGTATCATCATTATAAACTCCATAAACTAAACTCGATTTTTTATCAAATAGAGTTAATTCTGGCCAATCTTTATTTGAACCATCCATTTCAATTGTTTTTGAAAGGGTAAGGCTAGCCATTTTCGAAGTGCTACAGCTTGAAAATGTGATTAAAAGTAAACTGAAAAAGAGTAAATGCTTCATTACAATAGGAATTGATGTTTTTAAAAATAGTAAAATATAGAGCAGTAATTCTGATAATCTATGATGCAAATGAAAATCATTTCGATAAATGAAAATTGAACTTTCTTTGAGCATCTCACAGATTAAGTCATTCTGTTGCAAAACAGGATCTCGGTTAGATTGGAAATTTTGAATTTAGTTTTGAACGAGCAAGAGATTAGGGCTTTCGTCCTAATGACTGAATAGCAAAAAAATGCTTGAAATCACTATTCGCTGATTTGAACTGAAAAGGTATTACAAATCTAAATTCGAATAGAGATAATAAAACTTGAACATGAAACTGTACTTCTTAATTCAAATATAGCAACTTGCTTAAATTAATTAGGTTTATGCCATTCAGAACTAATTTATATTCAGCTTAATTGGGGTAATGTATAAATAGAATGAGGTATAATAATTATAATTTAGGCTGCAATGACCAAGAAAAACGCTTTTTTACGTAAATAAAGTAAAATATAACTTGAAAAGTATTACAGACCTTTTTATCTTATATATGAACCTCAGAACAGAGCCTTAAGGCTTTTTAACTACGAAAGGTAGCTCCCATGAGAACCTCCAATAAATCCTCAAGCATTAGATCCTTAGAAAAAGGTCGTTATACAATTAGAATTGAATTCGGCTTTATATTCGCACTGCTTATTATGATTACTTTATTTAAAGTTACTATCAAATCAAGTAGCGAAGATTTTAAAATTTCAACAACTGAACAAGAAGTTGTTAAAATGGAAGAAATTGAAATAACTAAACAAATTACTCGCCCTCCACCACCTCCAAGACCAATTGTACCTGTAGCGGTTTCAAATGATGCAGTTATTGAAGATGAGATAAATATTGATTCAGAATTAAACTTCGATGATTTAGAAGAATTTGAATTACCTGATGCTCCAGCTCCAGTAGTTGAAGAAGTTGAAGAGCAAGTTTTTGTGGTAGTTGAAAAAATGCCAGAATTAAAAGGTGGCTTACCTGCATTAATGAAACATATCAGATATCCTGAAATTGCAAGAAAAGCAGGTTTAGAAGGTAGAGTTTATTTACAGTTTATCATTGATGAACGGGGAAAAGTTAATAATCCTATTGTTGTACGCGGAATCGGCGGTGGTTGCGATGAAGCAGCTATTGAAGCCATAAAAAAAGTGACATTTACACCTGGCTTACAAAGAGGAAAACCAGTAAAAGTAAAATATAGCTTACCAATTATGTTCAAATTGGAAAAATCTAAAAACTCCTAAACAAAGAAATTCAATTTTTGAAACACAACTATTACATAGACTAAAAGGGTGAACGCAAACAGAAAAACAGCACGAAAAAATTTTGATAAGGTTGAATGACGGTTGTTTCTCTCAAAAAGTGGAAACTAAGTAGAGGGAAAGTTTTAATCGTGCTGAGGTAAAGGTCGGACTGAGAAGTCCGACCTTTTTTTTGGAACGTACAATTTGCCTAGATTTAAAACGAAAAGAATCGTCTTTACACAAGGTGTCGTGAGAGTAAAAAGAGCGTATAAATAGGGAAAAATCTATAGCAAACTATTCAATTTTGAATGAGTGAATCAACGAATAATAATCTCAACTGGCATTAGTGCATGAATAGCTGGTTTTCTGTATTTATTTTGCCAGAGTTCCATCATTTCTAGGTAAGCAAGTGGTAATTTTGAAGCGTTTAAACCAGTAATTTTTAATAAGGTTTGATTAGATCCTGCCATAATTTGCTCAATTAGCGACTTTGGTTTTGGATAATTCACAACTTCGAAGGAATCTAACCCACCTTTTTTAGCTGCAAAAGCAATGGCATCTTCAAGGCCACCAATTACATCGATTAAACCATTTTCTTTAGCGTCTTTTCCCGACCAAACGCGACCTTGTGCTAAAGCATGAATTTGCTCTCTATTGAGTAATCTTCCTTCATCGCAACGATCTAAAAAGGTCTCATAAAATTGGTTCACCATGTTTTGAAAAGCTCCGTCTTCTACTTTTGTAAAAGACCTAAAAGGATTGACCCAATCAGCATGTTGATGAGTTTTAACTTCATCGAATGTAATTCCAATCTTTTCTTCTGCAAGATTTTCTAAATTGAATTTAGTACTGAAAACACCAATTGATCCTGTTATTGTGGTGTTTTCTGCAAAAATAGTGTCTGCGGCAACCGCAATGTAATATCCACCTGAAGCAGCAACGGATCCCATTGATGCAATTACTGGAACTTTTTCTTTAGCTACTTTTATCTTATTCCACATTAAATCGGCTGTTGTTCCAGAACCACCAGGACTATTTATTCGAAGTACAATTGCTTTAACGTCTTTAATATCAAGCGCTTTGTTAATGGCTTTGTCTATATCGCGATACGTTAAGTAACCAGTTTTATCAAATTGATTTGGTGCTTGTGGAACAATAATTCCTTCTGCATAAATTACGGCAACTTTCCCATCAGAAGTAGCAGTTTCGCTTTTAACAACTGCAAGATTATAAGATTTAAGCGATACCTTATTTAGTTTTGAACTCGGTTTAATTTCGAGTTTTTCTTTTACTAAAAGCTCAAATTCATTAGGATAAACCAAACTATCTAATAATTTTCGTTCAAATGCTTTGCGAACGCTCATATCGGGGGCGGCATTAAGATATTTGGTTAACTCAATTGTAGAAATGGAACGACTTTCGGAAATTGCACCTAAAAACTCATCCATATTATTACTTAAAATGGCGTTGAGTTGCTCCCTACTTTCGTTAGAAAAATTTGTACGAATATAGGGTTCTATTGCCGATTTATATTTTCCATAACGAGTAATTTCAGGTTTTACACCTACTTTATCGAAAATGTTTTTGTAGAATTCGCCTTGAACATAAAATCCATCAAACTCAAAAAATGACTCTGGAGGACTCATGATTTTGTCTGTAGCCGTTGCAATATAATATGCAACTTCATCCATTCCCATATCATCCGTGTAGGCGTAAATGAACTTGCCACTTTTTTTAAATTGTACCAGATTTCTATGAATTTCTTGCAGTGTTGCCCAAGAAGCAGAAAAGGATTTCAATTCAAGTATAATTCCTTTAATTCTGTCGTCACTTGCGGCTTTTTTCAAGTTTACGCGAATCATTTCTATAGAAATTTTTGGAGATTCAGGTTCCAATAGATCTTGAAACGGATCTTCTGTAACTCGTTCTGGCAAGCTTCCAGAAAAAGTTATATTTAAGACAGAATTAGAACGAACATAGGTTGTTGGCTTTGAGGTTTGGGATGCAAAAATTCCGATTGTTATAAGAAATAGGATAAAAATTGATAAAAATACTCCTAAAACTGTTGTAAATAGATTTCCTAAAAAACGTAGCATATAGTATTGAGTTAATTTCAAAATAATGGTGAATATAAAGCAAATTTTTGGTCATTTTGTCTTGAGATTTGAAAAATCAAGAATAGAGAGCAAGAAATTGGGATTTTTTTCGAAACACTGTAAGCTTATTGGTACCTATCATCAGAATTCTTGGTAATCGTATTGAAATGAAAAACACTAAGAAATTTATCTCTGATTTGATTTCACAATCATTTAAAGGAGACGACCTAAATGGATTTAAAAATGATTTTAATTCTATTTGAGTGAAACTCAACCTATGAGTGTACTCCGAAAAGTAGTTTTTAGCAAATTATTCGTCGATTTCGTGGGATTTAGAAAGGTGAAAATCGAAAGAATCGACTTTTTGAAGTGAAACGCAACCTATCCAAATTTTAAGTTAAACTTTTGTTAATCAATTTGCTTGTTGGTAATAAAAATCTGTATAAGAAATTAAAAAACAATAAATTGAACGTATTATGAGTAGCGATAATTTCATAAATAAATCTGTAGTTTAATTTGAATCGTTCAATTATTAGTGATAAATTACATACAGTTTATTTTTTCAATATATATAAATTAAGGGGTAATGAAACCTCATGGAATTAAAAAGTAAGGAATAGTAGAATGAAAAAGTCTAGAGTTGTATTTATATTTTTAATGTTACTTACCAGTGTTGAGGTTTGTTTTGCCCAGCAAACGGAAGGTCAATATCTTAGAAAGTCTGTCAGTTCAATTCGGGATATTCTAGTAAAATCCAATCAAATTCCAAGGGGAACACAAGTTGACGAAGCATTTATGAGTAGAATGATGCGTTTTTATATAGAAGTTCCACGTTTTGACTACAATAATTTGCCTGAAAGTGTTATATCCGATTTTATAAAAGAGGTTAATCGTTTAGATAGTCTGTCCACAGCTGCAATTGCTGATGTTGTTAAGAAAACCGTGGCTGTTAAAGTGCGCGAGATTCTAACGAATCCTCAGGTTATGGAAGCTAGAATTAAAGGTTTTAAAACGGAAGCTGATCTGAACACTTTTGCAGCAACAAAAGCGAAAGAATTGACCTTAAGTGAAGCTGATTTAGCTCTATTAATGAATTCGGCTTATTTCTATCTACCTTATATTACTAGAATTAGAAAAAGTATTGATAAGGATAAAAGAATTACAGTTACCATTAATGGTGGTTTATTGTGGTATCAAATTAAAGAAACTTCGACAGGTCAAGTTGAAATCGTTGAGATATCGAATAAATCAGTTACTGAATCGTATGGATTTTCAAAAGTTGGAGATTCTAATTATAATCGTTTTGCATTCGGAAATGAATCTTTCACAACTGATCCTCACAATTATGCGCTTTATGATGCAATTTTAACCTTTGCAAAAAATGCTGGTGTATTAACCAAAGAAATTGAAGATTTTAAATTGACATCACAATTGATGGAAGTTTCAATGAACTCCGTTTCATTTAGTTTGGGGAAAAAAGAAGGTGTTCATTTAGATGATGGCTTTTATGTAAAAAGAGCTTCAGAAAACGCAAAAGGAGATATTATTTATCGTGAAGTAGCTTATGTTCGTGTAAGTAAAACAGGCGATAACAAAGCTGATCCTTCCGCTTTAACAAAAGCCGAAAAAATTATAGTTGGTGATAGCCCTCAAGTAGGGGACGTTGTTTTTGAAAACCCAAGAATTGGAATTGATATACGGGTAAAAGGTGGATATGCTCAATTAAGTGTTCCTTTCACATCAATAGTTGCAGAAAAACCATTAATGTCTTCTATTCTAACTCTAGATGATGGCGCAGAATTTTCAAACGCCTATACATTGGAACTTGATTTCGCCTATAACATGGCTGCGATAACAGGGACTCCACAAACATTTCTGGATATTTCTTTAATGATTGGAACAGCAGTTGCTCCCGATTTTGAATATAATTCTGATTATCAACCTGGTTTAGCTTCTGGTTATTTAGGTTTTACTCGTAAATTTAACTTAAGAAGAACTAGTTTTACTTTTGGGCTTGCAGCAGGTGCAGATTATTTTAGTTTTTCAGAAGTTGGAAGTTCAAGTGATTCTAATGATAATTCTGATTCCAATAAAGATGATTACAAATATGAATATCTAACAGGTGGAGTTAGAGGCGTTTTAGGTTTTGAATTATTACTAACACCGAATTTTTCACTATTTGCTAATGCCGGTTATAAATACACAGCCGCAGTAGAAGGTGATCCAACTTTGGGTGGTGTTCTTTTAAATGTTGGATTTAATTACTCTTTAAGACAACTTCCATTTAATCCATTTGGATTCCTCGATCCACTTAGAACTCACTAATTCTTTAATCCGTTTTTAGTAGCGAATGAAATTTGTCTTATAGCAATTTTCATTCGTTTGTTTATTTACATGAACGAATACTTTAAAATGGACTGAACAAAAAAATTAACGTGTAAATAGTAAACTTGATGTTCATTTTGGAAGATGTGGATGGTTTTTATAGAATCCAAAACATGACTCAGCCATTCATAAATAAACGCTTATTCACGATTTAAACCTTATTTAGGAATACAATTTTACACGTAATTGCACAGAACAATTCATATACTAAATCGTTAATTTTAGAAAATCAAACCTAGAAAACTATGTTCAAAAGAAAAAAACTAATTTTATTAAATCTTCTTCTGATAGTAAGTAGCTGCATGAGTTACGCGCAAGGACCCGTTTCGAAAAATGCTCAAATCATTGAATATTCAAGCACAGATGAAGTCTTGATTCAATCTGAGGGTGTTTTCACCAGTTCAAAAAGTGAGGTTAAGAAAAAAGGAATAAATGCTGCTATCGAAGATGCAAAAAAAGCAGCCATTTATTTTCTTTTATTTAGTGGAACTGATCCATTAGTTCCAACTGCGCAAAGAAATAAAGAAAAACTTATTGAAGATCATTTCTTTACAAATGACTATTCAAAATTTATTTCGTTTGAAGAAACTCAATTCAGAAAAAAGATTGAAATTGATGGCGGAAAAGGAATAAAAGTTGCTAAACGTTTTAAAATCAATATCAAAATGATTAAAAATGAATTGGTTACGCTTCGCATTATTGAAGATCAAGTAGATTTAATGGAGAAAATTGGAAATCCAATGATTGCCGTTCTTCCTGAAACACAAAAAGGTGAATCTCCGATCGAAAAATTACAGAATGACCCTACTTTATTACATGCTTCAACGGTTATTGAAACCTTTTTAACTCGTGGCAATTATGAAGTGGTCAATATTAAAAGTCAGGATCAATTAAATAATATGGCTAAAGCTACAACCGCTGTAACAGGGGGCGAAAGTGATGATGTCTATAAAATTGCCCTATCAATTGGAAGTGATGTTTATATTCGGTATTCCGTTCAATTCGATGAAGGTGGATATGGAACACAGAAAGCAGTTGTTACATTAAATGCATACGAAACTACGACTTCACGAATTCTTGGCACCGAAACCGGATATTCTCAATCAAGAAAAGGAAATGAATCAGTTTCAGTTGAAGAAGCGATGAATGATGCAGTAGGAAAAGTGCTCACAAGAATAAATGAGTACTGGTCTAGAGATTTAAAAAAAGGAATACAGTACAAATTAGTAGTTTCAATTAATCCGAATTTAGTAGCAAAATCAGATGATATACAAAATGCATTTTTTAACGCTGTTGAAGCAATGTCAAAATCAACAAAAGAAAATATAGTTTCTAGCTCTACTATTGAAATGGCAATTTGGGTTGAATATGATGAATTAAAAAAATCTAGAGCGGTATTTAGTGCTCTAAAAAAAGCGTATGAAGATGAATTAGGTCCAGGAGTTTTAAAATCTATTTCCCTAAATAGAAAATTTCTCCAATTAGAAATCGCTGAATAATTTTAAACATTTAAGAAAAAGAACATGAAATTGCTTTCAATCTATGTCTTTATTGTTTTCTTGTTTATCCAAACGGCAGCTTACGCACAACCTAAATGGTTCGATGCAAGAAAAGTAGGCGCAATAAGTAAAGAAGAATATTTTATGGGTTTTGGAATGGGGAATAGCATGGATATTGCTGTTACTGCTGCCCAGAACCAATTGGCTTCACAATTAACCGTATCGGTAAAAAGTGAGACAAATTTTGCAAAAGACTCTTATTCTATAAATGATAAAGCCTTATTTGTGGAGTCGTTTCAGCAAGAAATTCAAACTAGAGTTAATAAGACCTTAACCAATACAGAAATTGAACGTTCTGAAAATGAAGATGGAACGTTTTATGTTTTAGTAGTATTGAATAAAGAAGATTATTTCTCTTCCTTAAAAAGAGAATTGGACAAAGATTTTAGTGCTTTAAGTAAATTAAATACAAACTTCGATCGCTTTATTGAAGCTGGAAGATGGCCGCAAGCATTTGAAAGATTGCGTGAAGCTTATTTAAAAACTGGTGTTTTCGATGAAAAGAAAAGTTATTATCAAAACATTGCACTTCGAGAATATGCACAATCAGTGACAACACCCGCAGAAATTAAGGAAAAAGGAATTGGAGTCGTTTCTGAATTAATACTCAATTTAACTTCAGGTGGAAATCAAAAAGCAGTTGATGGCGAATTTTTAGAAAGTCCAATTCAACTCAGTTTGATGTATAAAAGTACTCCGGCAACTGGTTTGACCATTGATGTTTCTTATGCAGATGGAGAGCAAATTGGCCGTTTTGAAGCAGATAAAGATGGAATAATTTCTATTGAAAATATTGTAGCAAAGAAACTATCAGAAGATAATTCTAATTTGATTGCGATATTATCTCCAGGTTCATTTCCAGAATTCGCAAGAGAAACCTTGAACGAAAAAAAGGTGAGTATTCCTTTTGAAGCTCTTGCAGGCTCCGATAATATTAAAGAAGTTAAACCGATTTATCTAAGTTTTACTACTTCTGATAAAAGACAAACTTCAGATGTCGTTTCAGGTTTAAAAGATATTTTAAATCAAAAAAAGTCAAGAGCCTATGATTTTAGTTCCAACTCATCACTCGCAGAAAAGTTAACGATTGAGTATTCCGTTTCGGACAAAACAATGGTTGAGGGAGTTGAGAAGAATTTAATGGTGATAAACTTATCTGTTACTATTAAATCGAAGAATGAGAAAACAGGAAAAGAATATACATCGATTGTAATGAAAGCTGCAGGACTTGGAAATAGTGAACAAGCTGCACTAAAAGCTGCAATTGAGAAATTACAGATTTCCACTTCGGAATTAGCTAAAGCTTTACGAATTCTAAAGTAAATTTTAGATTAAGCTTAATTCAAAGATGTTATTTGGTCATACTGGGCTTCGGCCCAGCATCTCAGCCAAAGAACCAATCTATTCAATAAAAGTGCTTGTTGCATAAAAAGATATTGGACGAGATAGCACTTTGTGGTTCTCCGAATCATGTCAGAGGACGGCACACCCTTTTTTTCGAAAACCACTTCCTTTTTTATAGAAACGAACTCCGAAAATTGACTTACACATTCAACTTTCGAAGTTCTTGTTGACCTCGAATAATAAAGGATATTCTGTAACCCAACAGGGCACCTCTGCAAAATTAAATTTGATTTAATTTACAATCTAGCAAAATACGGTCATTCATGGCTCTGAAACTGGATCTCAGTGTAAAGTATGAAAGTGAACTTAACACTACCTATTGCGAATTTGATCTTGATGTGATTTCACCCAATTCTCAACATGCTGCAATTTGGAAACAAGCTTAAGATTCAAGTCCGAATTTGTTTACACATAATATCATAAGTTGTAAACTGAGGAAATTTACTTTTTGAGTGGGCTCAAGTTTATTATGAATTAAAGTAATTCGTGAAATCATGAATTTTAAATGATTAAAATTCATTTAAAAAAATATCCCTAACTTAATTAGAGATATTGAGATTATCCATCAATAAGTAAAGAGTTCTCAATTCTTGTGCGAGTTGAGAATCTCTATAGTTTTACTTCTCAAGCTCCAAAATTAATAATTTTAGCTCTTCATCTTTAGGATCTAGCACAATAGCCGCTTTTAAATAATTCAAAGCTTGTGTTAAAAGTTCATCTGACTGCTTTTGCAAACCTAATTGAATATATGTTTTACCCTGAAGCTCAAGCGCAGGTTTAAAATCACTATTTAAGTCAATTGCTTTCTGAATCTCTAAAGCCGCTTTTTCGTAATTCTTTTCATCAAACCACCATTTCCCTTGAAAATAGGGCGAAATCCAAGCGAATTTTACAGGGAGTTTAAGCAACGTTTGATCAAATACTTTTTTAGGATTTAATCGATAGACAGATTGTTGAACAGAAACAAAATATTCAAGAATATCAAGAGAGCTAATTTCTGAAAGATGAACTTGATCTAAGTAATATTGTGCATCGTCTCGTTTTTCTTGTTTTGAATAAACTAATGCAAGAGTAATCCTGTACCATTCATCGTCTGTTAAATCTAGCATTTTCTTAAAATGAAAAGCTGACTCTGTAAAATTTTTTTTATTCAAATAAAATAATCCTGCATTACTGTGAAAACGGAGTAAAGCATCAAGAGAAGTGCTTTTTTCATCCTTTTTTAAGTTGTGTTCTAATAAAGCTGACCATTCAATTCCTTTTGAGAAATTCTGATTTGTTGTACAGTAATCAAGCACAGTTTCTGCAATTTCGGGATTAAATTCGAAATCAGAAAGATAGAGTTCTGCCTCATTTAAAAAGAGTTGAGCATCATCAATTTCATATAAACTAAATAGTCTTAATTCTCTGCTTGTTTTGTGATTAGGTAAATAATCGAGTATCAAATTAAACCAAATTAATGCTGTTTTAAAATTTCCTAAGTTGAAAGCCTCACTACCTTTATTTAATGATTTTTTGATGAAATTAGCTTCTTCTTGAGCAAAAAAATCAGCAAGAGCTTTATTCTTATGGCTCGTTTTTTTTACTTTTTTAAATGAATAGAGAGCTTGAGTTAGTATTGATTCTAGGTTTAGAATGGTCTCCTGTTGTGATAAGCCAATTTTAAAATAAATGCGATAACGAGTTAAATGCGCTTCAACATCTCCTTTAACTAGTTGAAAATAAGTGTCTATTTCTTTTTTTGCCTGCTGGTATTGTCCTTTTTTTTCAAGCTTGATCGCCTTTTCTAAGTATTGAATTGTGTTTTGTGCAACAAGCTGATTACTAAAACCGAAAAGTAAAACGCTCAAAAGGAAAAGTCGTTTTAAAAAATGATTTCTTAAAATTAAACCAAATTTAATAACCTTCGAATCCATCTATATCGTTTTTGGGTGTCAATTACCCTTTGTCTTTTCTTCTGAATCAGAGTCGTAATCACTATCCGATTTTGTATCGAAGTTCAGTTCGTCTTTTTCATGTTTATCTGAAGTATCAATCACCTCTGAATCGTCAAAATCATAGAAATTATCAACTAAATCACTATTCGGGTCGTCTTGGTCAAAGTTCGTTTCGTCTAGATTGGATTCTCGTTTTGACAAAGCTTGAGTTGTAAGTTCCGATTTACTTTTAAACCCAATTAGTTGTTTAGCCTGTTCAACTTGATCATAAGTCCAGTTTTCAACTCGTTCTTTATACATATTTAGTTGATTTTTGAATGCTGCTATCTCATCGTATGAGAACGAAATTTGATTTGTTAACGCATTAATGATACTAGAGTAATGTTCAAAATGATCAATGTCGGTTTGTAATAACATGTTTATTTCGGAAAGGGCAATATCTGAATCGGTTCCAAATCGAGTAGCATCATTAATTTTATGTCGAATGGATAAAAGTTTATGTTGTTGATCCTCAACAGTATTCGAAAGTGTTCCAAGAATTTTAAATACTTCAACTGTTTTAGTATTAATCTGATGAAATACATTGCTTACTTCCTCAGTTACTTTCAAACCTCCGAAAACCATTTTTTTTGATTGATCTAAAATTTCACCTGTTTCCCGAGCAGCTTCTGTTGTTTTCATTGCTAAGCGCCTTACTTCGTCTGCAACTACTGCAAATCCTAATCCCGCTTGTCCAGCTCTTGCAGCTTCAACTGATGCATTTACCGCTAAAATATTAGTTTGGAATGCAATTTCATCAATAGTTTTAATAATTACAGTTGTTTTTTCCATGGATTTAGTGATGTTTTCCATAGACTCGTTCAATGTTTGAACCGTTATGGTTCCCATAGAAGTTGACGAACTAATTTCATCAGAAATTCGATTAGCCTTTAAGGTTTTCTCGGTATTATCTTTGCTTAACTCTGTAACCGTATCAATATCTGTATTTAAACTCCGTAAATGTTCTAAGTGATAGTCATGTGAACGGTTTAAATTTTCAGTATAAACGTACAGGTTCGAAATGTCTTTGTGTTGTGTTGAATAAAATTGAAACAGCTGATGATAGAGTAGCTGTAAAGGTTTTCTTTGATAAATAACAAAAAAAGCAAAAGCAAATCCTGTTAAAAGTGTTAGCCAAAATGAAAGAACAAATCCATTCCAAAGCGAATCCCAAAAACTAACATGGATAAGATTTTCATCAATTAAAAAAAGATATAATCTACCTTTTTGATTCCCCGAAACATAAAGTTCATATTGATTAAAATTTGTAGGATTATGCCAGCCTCCATTTCTCCAATCAGCAGAATAATGTATATTTATTAGAGAATCAGAACTTGACGCAAGTAAATTATTTTGTTGATCCAATACAAGGATTCCTTGAATTGCACCAGATTGTAATACATTTAAATTTTCACGTTTTAATGCTGCTTTCTGCAATTGTTGCATAGTTCGAAGTAAAACATGATTTTCAAACAATTGAATTTGTTGGCTATATTGATTGTATGTAAATAAACTACCCAAAAGCAAAAAAGTGATGCTTAGAATCCATCCAAGGTAGGTAAGGGCAATTTTTTTAATCATTCATAACTCCGAATATTAGAAAACTCTGTCAATTTATAAATAAATGCTGAAAATCGTTGAATTAAATCGGTTAATCCCAATCATTTATCTAGTAATAGATCAAGTAAATCGGAATAATTCAAATTTGGGTCATTAAATTGAATCTCTTTAATTTTAATTTCTTCATTTCGTACCCATTGTTCAAGTTTAGGTGAAACTAGTTGTACTGATCTTAATTGTAATGCTCTAAGCATAATAAGCTTAAATGAAGCTATGACGAGTTCAAACCGTTCTAAAGCTTCGTGAGCTGCATTTGCAGCATTTGCACTCATACTAACTACATCTTGATTATCAGCATTTGTTGGAATACTTGATAAACTATACCGCTGCGCTCTCGTGCGTAAATCAGCAGTTAACGAAGTGAGTAACAATTGCATGCCTTGCAGTCCGCTATTTAAACCAACAGGTTCGTCAGCTAAAAAAGCGGGTAGCCCATCATTTAAAGATTTATGCGTTATACGATTCACAATTCTTTCTAATAAGATTGCAAGTTGAGTCATTCCAGCGTTGAGTTCATCAGCTGCTAAGGCAATATAGGTTCCTTGAAAATTCGCAGCATGTAAAATTAAGTCATCTTCATCAAAAAATAGGGGATTGTCGTCAACTGAATTAATTTCTATTTCAATTAGTTTTTCGGCATGGATAATTTGTTCCATTGCAGCGCCAAACCATAAGACAACAGAACGCGAAGAATAAGGAGGTTGAGGTACGCCGTGAGATTGTTCAACTTGGATTGGGCTTAACCATTCCCTAAATAACTTAGCAACATATTGTGCCGATTCATGGGCTTTATGTTGATACACTTTTTCGCTCAAATGTTGCAATGAATCATTAAAGAGTAGCCAATGAAGAGAAATTAACGGAAAAAGTTCTTTATAAATCAGTTTTGAAACGTTTTGCAACACAAAAACGGAAATGCCACAGGAATAGGTCGTTCCATTAACAATGGCTAATCCTTCTTTTTCTTTTAATGCATAAGGTTGAATGGCATGTTTTTCAAAAAGTTCTGCTGTTTTAATTGGAATGGTTGAATCACTGGTTAAGCTAGCATCCTTTCCAATTAGAATTCGCCCTAGTTGGGTTAAAGGTACAAGATCACCTGAAGCGCCAACCGAACCAAAACGCCTAAATACGGGATAAATTCCAGTATTATAAATAAGAATCATGTGTTGTAATAAGTCTAAAGAAATACCACTTCTAGCATGGCTTAAGGCATGAATTCGCAAAAAAAATATAATGCGACTATGTTCAATAGACAGTGTAGAACCACTATTACAACTCAATTGTTGCAATAAATTATATTGAAGTTGTATCTGATCATCTTTCGAAATAAGCTCATTCACTAAAGGGCCAAATCCTGTTGATATGCCATAAATAGGCACATTCTCAGCTAATTTCTTTTCAATAAAAGCTCTGTTTGTGTTAACTTTTTGAATAATCGTTTGGCTTAATTGGATGGGTTGTGAAATAATTTCTTCAAGTTGAGAAAATTTTAAAAAAGATGGTTTTAACATGTTAATCGTTACATTATTTAAAGAAAAAGAAATTGTTCTAAAGAACTATAAATCAAAAAAAATGACTAACTTCTTCATCAATTATTTAAAAGAATTATTATTAAACTGAATGAAACGTAGAGATCTACTAAAAACGGGACTAATTGCCGCATTGGGCGTACCGTTTGCTACTCCAAATATAGCATCATCACTTTCAAAATCATCAAAAAAAACAGGTAAAGTAAAGAATATCATTTTTATGGTTAGTGATGGTATGAGTTCTGGGACTTTAACGTTGGGGAATTTATTATCACAAAGAAAGCGGGGGAAAAATTCGAATTGGATTCAGTTATATGTCGATAATAAAGCCATAAGTGCCTTAATGGATACATCTTCAGCTAATTCACTAGTAACTGATTCTGCTGCTGGTAGTTCATCTTGGGGAGGTGGAATGAAAGTAAATAATGGGGCTTTGAATGTTGGTCCGAATGGAGAATTACCCGTTCCAATTTTACAACAATTTAAGAGTGCAGGAAAAGCAGTTGCTTGTATTACTACTGTTCCTATTACACACGCAACACCAGCTGGATTTTGTATTAATAATAAAAGTAGAAAAAATCAGCCCGATATTGCCAAACAATATATTCCATTAAAATTTGATGTAATGATGGGTGGTGGGCTAGAATATTTTGCAGCAGACAAACGCAATGATAGAGAAGATGTATTTGCTATGTATGAAAAAAAAGGTTGGCAGATTGTTAAAACAAGAGATGAAATGCTGAAAGCTGCGCCTGGAAAACCTACTTTAGGGGTTTTTTACGAAAGTGGATTACCCTATACTGTTGATCAAAATTCAGTTGAATCTCTACAAAAAACCGTTCCAACTTTAGCTGAAATGTTAAGCAAATCAATTAGTCTTATGTCATCAAATGAGAACGGATTTGTTATTCAAGTTGAAGGGGGGAAAGTGGATTGGGCCGCTCACTCAAACGATGCACCTGCTTTAATTTATGATCAACTTGCCTTTGATGATGCTGTTGGTATCGCCATAGAATTTGCTGAAAAAAGGGATGATACACTAGTCATTTTAACTACTGATCATGGAAATGGAAATCCAGGGTTGTTTTACGGAGAAAATGCAAATAAAAATTTTGATAAAATGCTAAATATTAAGCATTCTAATGAATGGGTATTTCAACAAATATCTGATAATGCAAATGCCGATGAAATAAATAGTTTATTTAAGAAATATCAAGGAATTGAGCTTACAAAAGAGCAGGCAAGTTTAATTGCCGAGCGATTTAAAGTGATTCCAAACGCTGATAAAAGTAATGCACGAAATCTGCCATTTAAAGAATTAGCAGAATTTCAACGAGCACATTTTTCAATTCATTTTGCAGATATGAATCACTCAGGTGACCACGTAGAATTGGCGATGTTCGGTGCAGGAAGTGAGGCATTAAAACCATTTATTATAAATACCGAATTACATAATTTTATGTTAAAAGCTTGTGGTTTAATGGCTTAGAATTCAAATTTCTAAAAAAAAATTTATATAAAAAAAGTATGATTAAAAATAGATTTAAGCTGTAACTTGCCCTTTTATACGTTTAGCTTCAGCTGAATGAGTACCTGTTGGGTATTCCTCTAAAACAGTTGTTACAATTCGTTGAGCTTGTTGTTTATTTCCAGCTTTGAGGTAAGCTTTAGCTGCTTCGATTAAAAATAAAGGTGTAGTTTGTTCAGTTTTAACCATAGTTCCAGCTTTTTCATACGTTGCACCAGCTTCTGCATATTTTGCACTTGCAACAAGCACACTAGCTTTAAATGCTAATGGTCCAACTCCTAAAACTCCATCAGGAATGTCAAATTTATTGATGTAACCTAGAGCAGCGTCGGTATTTCCTAAGTTAAACTCAGACATTGCAGCGTAATAAGTAGCTAAATTGGCTGCATCTGTTCCAGAATAATTTGCAATAATTTGCTCAAAACCTGGAGTGAAATCTACATCGTCACCTATTAATGCTTTGGAATAATCAGCAGCAGTGAAAAATGCTTGTGCTTGTGATAATAAAACCTGAGCTTTTTGCTCCTGAGTTTGATTGTAATAACCATAACCGAATAAAGCAGCAATAATTACAAGAACGGCAATTAAACCACCATAAAGGGTACTTTTATTTTCGTCTACATACGCTTGTGTTTTTTGGATGATACCCTCGACAGGATCAATAACTTCTTCGTGTTCAGTAAAATTGGGTTTAATATTCGACATGAAATTTCTGTTCTATTGTTTTCGTTTTAAGCTTCTAAAATTAATGGGAATAAGGGAATAGTTCAACTAATAATTTGCAGAATTGGCGTATTTCGTAAATGATAACTTTTAATCGGGTTCATTTTTTCAAAAAAAGTCATTCCAATAACCTGAATTGAGGATAAGGATAATTAACTATGAATATTCGGAAGGTTGCTTTTGGGTACATCAAATCAATTTTGAATTAGATTAAACGATACTTTTTCAACTTGAAATCAATGTCTAAAGTTTTATTAGTACCGAATGCTCGCCCGCATTCAGCCCCCTGCCACATTTATATCTAGCGTCTTTTTTAGCATATTAGTTTTGGTAAAAGGAAGAGTTTTCTTTCTTCACTTAAACTTAGGTCTATAGTAATAGAATGGCGTTTATTTTAAGTATATAAAAAAGTTTAGTTCTTACATTTTGTAATTTAAAAAGCCATAAAAGGATACTCCGAACAAAACAACACAGAATCCTAAAAGTGAAAATAAGTCAAGAATTGTTTCTTGTATTAAATCAGAACTTGCTTTTGAAGGGTGATCAAATAGTGGTCTGTCGCTAAAATCAATTCTTGCATCACTACGACCAAAATCAATTTTAAACCCCTCTTCATCATCAATTGAGATTCGTAGGCCACCCGAATTTCCAGACGCTTTTTGTTTTTCATCAACATAGGAGCTGTATGTAGTTTTGTATTCATTCAATTTTGATTGATATCTGCTTTTTAAGGCTACATCTGTTTGGGCTAAGGTATGACCAATAAATTGGAAAATGGCGACAGGTGAAATTTTTGCAAACTGATAGGCTAAGTACTCTTTTTGAATTTTTTTATTCTGAAATTCTTCATACAGTTTTTCACCGAATGCATTTATTTCATTTTGCATTTCTTGTCTTCTCTTGTCATCTTCTTCCATCCATTCCCACTCTTTTTCGTCTCTGTATGCTTTTGCTTGTTCTTTTGTCATTCCTTCAGTTTCTGAATTGCGTTTTTCGAATATGGACGTTAATTCCCTACTATATGAACGCATTTTTTCTTCAGCATATAGTGTTTTTCTACTACTCATTTCAGAATCACTTGGGGTTTTAATTAGGGTATCTGCAACTAAAACTCCCGCTTTAGGAATCAATAAGACAGTTAATATCCAAATACTTAGAAGAATAAGAAACGAAGTATTCGAATGATGACTCATTGCAGAAACACTCAATCCAAGTAATAAAAAGACAAATAAAAGAAGAATTCCAGCTGTAATTGTTATTAAAATAGTTATCCAATCACTCTCTGATAATTGAATTGAGTTAAACTGAATAAATAAAAGGGATAATAAAATTGGAATTAGCAAAGGTGCAATTAAACCAATTCCATTACCAATTATTTTTGCAATTAAATAGGTACTTCTTGGGATAGAATTAGAAAAAACGAGACGTAATGTTCCAGTTTCACGTTCTCCAGTAATAGAATCAAAAGTGAAAAGTAGTGCAAATAGAGTTAAAATAACTTGGAAAATGAATCCAAAATCTAACATTCTAAATAAAGCAAAAACAGGTGTTTCTGAATAAATTGAACGAATGAGATTAGGATCAGTCCATTTAGAAACGGTTGTAATTCTACCTAAATCAAAATGAATTCCTGAAAATAGAATTTGAATCGGATTTGGTTTACGATGAACTAAAGCAGAAGCAGAAGTAGCATTTTTTGCTTCTTGAAAGTTAAGGGCTTCAATTTGTTGAGCGGCTTCATATTGAGACATTGTTTGTTTGTATTCAACAATACCCGTGTAAACACTCAATAAAAGGAGCATGGAGCAAACTGCAAGTGTTAATGAAAACTTTGGGCTTAATAATAAAGCATTAATTTCTTTGATGATTAGAGTACGTAACATAGTTTTTCACTTAATTTATTTAATGTCTGATCGGATAAATCCATAAAATGCCCAAAAGAATGTTGTGGCTATATACATCAAAAGCAGAATTATTTGATGTTGCAGGTTTTTGACTGTTGAAGAAATACTTGGCATTGTAAATGAAAATTCAGGTATTTCTGAGATTTCAAGCTTAGGTCGCTCTTCTTCAGTTTCAAAAATCATTACCATTCCAGAATTTTTTGAACCGGTTTTCTCTTGAATAAAAGTATCATAAGTCGCTTTGTAACTTTTAGCTTGTTCATAAAATGATTCACTTAGGTTAATTCCAGTTTGTGATGTCTTATTTAAAATCAATTGGAATACAGCAGTTGGTGAAATCTGAGAAACTGAAAGAGCTAAATTATCGCGATAAATGCGTTTATTTTGATATTCTTCATCCAATTTCGAAGCGAGTTCATTAACTTTTTTCGCACGTTCTTCACTCAAACTAGACATCATTTTCTGAAATTCTGACATTGTTGCTTGCGCATCTTTTGAATTAGTTGGCTTGAACTGACTTAGTTTTGGGCGATCCTCATCAAATAATTGCATGCGATATCTGTTTTTTTGAGCAATTATGGCATCGCGATTTGGAACTTCGACAGATCGACCCACAATAAGAACACTTGCTCTTGGCAGAATAAACACACTCAAAATCCAAATCACTAAAACAATCATAAAACTTGATGAACTCGATCGTATAACTGCACTAACTCCAAGTCCTATGAATGTGTAAATTAATAAATGACCAATTCCAGTTATAAATAATACTATAATTCTGATATAATCAGCTTGTTTAAAAGGAATTCCGATGAATGGAAGAAGTAAGAGACAAAGCAAAAAAGCCATAAGAACGGGAGTGATTAATGCAATCGAAGTTCCACTAACTTTAGAAAGAATGAATGTGCCTCTAGAGACAGAATTTGAAAATAATAAACTTAGGGTTCCATTTTCTCTTTCGCCATTTATTGCTGAGTAAGTAAATACTAAAGCAAAAAGTGGTAATAAAACCGTTAGCATGAATTCCAAATCCAGCGTTCTGAAAATGGCTAAAATAGGATTGTCGCTATATCTTGAATCCTGTGCAAATAATTCACTAGTTCTACTTATTCCTATTTTACGACCTGCATCGTTACTCAATCCATTTATAAAAATGGACAGTATTTGTGGTGGTAAAAAGACTTCTTGCTCAATTGATAACCAATGAGTTGCTTGCTCTAGTTTTTGTTTATGCTGCTGTATCCCAGAATCATATTGTGCCTGTGCATTCTTGTAATTTTGAACACCAGCTGAAAAAGACATGAGCATTAGAAGAAGAAGAATTAAACTCACCCAAATGAATTGTTTAGACTGAAAGAACAGCCGTATTTCATTTATTAATAATTGCTTAAACATAATTAATTTGTTCTAAATTTGTTTGGATTTTAATTCAATTCCATATAACCGGCCATGAATTCCAGATATAATTTTTCTAAGTTAACACCTTCAAGTTCCGCTGCTTTTTTCTCCAAAACCAAATTCCCTTGATTCATAATCCCAATAACATCAGCAATTTCTTTAGCCCGAAAAATGTCGTGAGTTGACATTAAAATGGCTTTACCTTCTGCTTTTAATTCGGTAAGTAATTGAGAGAATTCCAATCCAGCTTTTGGGTCAAGCCCTGAAGTTGGTTCGTCGAGTAAGATTGCAGGAGTGTCTTTTAGAATCGCAATGGCAATGCCACATTTTTGGCGCATACCTTTTGAAAATTCATTCAGTTTGCGATGGTGAGCTTCTTTTTGCAAACCAACTCGAAGTAAAACATCTTCATAATCTTTAGATGAATAGGTAGTTTTACCGCCAATTTTTGCAAAAAAATCTAAATTTTGGATAGCAGTAAATTGCCCGTAAAGTTGAACGTTTTCAGAAACATAAGCCACAAACTTCTTTGCGTTTAAAGGTTCTTTATGCGACTCAATTCCATTGATCATTGCTGAGCCACTTGTTGGTTCAACGAAATTCAAGAATAGGTTCATTGTGGTGGTTTTCCCTGCACCGTTTCCACCTAAAAGGGCGTAAATCTCTCCAGAATTCACGGTAAGATTCAAATTGTTAACTGCTATAACGGTATCGTTATAGTGTTTACTTAAGTTGAGCGTTTGAAGTATTGGTGACATAGTGTTTAGCTTAGTGTTGTTAGTTCTGTTAGTTTAAAATGATTTATTAGCTCAGTCATAAAGAAGATTTTGGAATCTCCGAATGATTTGCAAATAAATACTTATCTGAGATGGCTAGTATTTATTTTTTTGAAATCTTGATTCCGCCATAGATCAGACCGCCGATTAAGGCAATGAGCAAGGACATTAATACAACTGTTCCAGTAGCTGAAGCTTCTGACTGAATATCAATAGTGAATATTTTATCTTCAACGGTAACAGGAGTATTGTCTGAAATTGAACTTGTTTTTAACCTAGTTTCGTATCGTCCAACACTTGCTTCTAATTTTGGAGTTATCGTTAAAGTAACATCAAGTTCTTCTCTAACTTTAAGTCGTTCAATGAGTTTAGGATTTACATCGAATGTCCAACCAAAAGGAACATCAGGGTCAAATTCAATATTTTGGAGATCTCTTGTTCCATCATTCTTTATTTTAAATTGAATGGAAGAAGGTTCTCCAGCTTTCCCACTTATAAATAATTGTTGTGCTTTTACAATTAAACGACCAATTCCTCTCGGAATAATTTCTAAGCGTGAAAAACCAATATTTAAGGCTTCTAATTCATCAGCTGTCCAAGTTTTATTATTCATAGTAGAAAGCTCGGTAATTCTATCGGCAGGAATGGCAACCGCAAAAAACGGTAAGGATTTGTCTATTTGGAATGAATCATCGACTCTGTCTGGAAGAAAAACGCATAAATCAGTTTGTCGAGTTCTTGCGCTTTCATTAAATCGGATTTGACTCAAACGAGTACTTGTTCCACGCTCAACAAAATATCGGTTCATAGAAAGTGGAAGGTTCACTACTTCCAGTTTGTAAGTGTTTTCTGAGCCACTAAATAACTCTAGATCTAAACCGAAATTCGAAGAACCATTTAACTCAACTTCTTGTGAAAATTGTTGTGATTGAAATAATACTCGGTTAACACTAGCATCTTTCTCTAAAAACACTTTTGGGTTTCTAGATGAACCGTTCCCATAAATAATGTTAACAGTTAAGGCATCTAAATCCTGTAAAAGGTCGAATTCAAGTGTTTTTGGTTTCCCATTTTCCAAAACTTCCACTTTTTGTTCATAAGGTTGAGAAACGATGGCGTTGTCATTATTTGAAAGTGATACATACACATTATGAATCATTTCAGGACGTAAGGAACTGAAAAGTGAATCATCGGCTGGAATGAGTTGTTGATATTCTGCACTTACCCCAGAAGTGTTTTCTATCGTGATTTTGACTTTCTTGCGACCATTTGCATCTTGATATTTAACCGCTTTATTCACACTCACAAACTGTTTTTCAAACAAAAGAACTAAAAGTGATTGCTGATAATTAACTTCTGCATCGAAATAACTCGTTTTCAATTGATCGAATTGAGATTCCGAAATCAATTCTTTTTGCATGAGTTGCTTATTGCGTTCATAATCGTTCTTGGCTTTTTCATAAGCTGAATAAGCGCGTTTTAAGCCCAAAAGAGGGTAAGAGTCATCTCTTTGATTGGGGAACATTCCTTGGGCATAAACTTGTGAAAATGTGCCAATTGGCAAGAGCAAAAAAATGAAATAGGTAATTCGTTTTATCATAGTTGAGGTTCAGATTTATTAAAGAATCGTTCTGTGATAAGTTTGAGTGTAACTTAAAAGCTTGTTCAACAAAATCGCCGAAGTTATTAATCGATTTGATAGCTAGGTAAGTGAATAAATAACATATACATGTGTATAAAGTTTAACTTTCAGGAACTTGAAAAGTGACTTGCAGAAATCAAGAATTGTGACCTTCAGTTGCTTTTTTTCATTTGGATTTTAAAATTCCCAACAATCTTTTTTAATTGAATTGTGTTTTCAGTATTAACATGTTTAATTTTTATAGAAAAATCAGCGTCATTCTTAATCGCATTTAATGCAGCATCAATTTCATCAACAGTGATTACTTTTTTATCATTTATCTCTAAAATAGTATCATCACTTGAGATTCCTTCTTTAACCGATTTTTGAGCATTTGGTAATAGTTGTCTAACAATAATTTTATTTTTTTCAACTTGAGCCAAAATCCCAAGAGCAATTAATGAAGAAATAGGAGGAAGTCCGTCATTTAAATCGCGTTCAATTCGCATCCCCTTTGGAGCTTCTTTTCTGGAAAATCGAACAATGAATTTTTCATCATCTCTTTTTATCCCCAATTTAATTTCTGAGTTAAGTTCAGTTTTCTCATAAATGGAGCGAATGAGATTTACATCAGAAGTTGATTTTCCATTTATTCCAAAAAGAATATCACCTTTTTGTAAACTAGTTTTTTGTTTATCAGGAAGAGGAAGTTCGTCTTCTAATACTAAACCGTTTTCAGTAAGTTGAAATAGAACTCCAATTTCAGGAATGAGTAAACTTGAATCAGAACTAGCCTGAATCATCTTGAAATTTTGAGAAATACCAAGTTGTGCAAAAAACAAACTAACGATAAAAAGTAAGGCTGATTCTTTCATATTTAGTTCAATTATTGATTGATTGTTGATTTGAACTAAGTTTCGTGATAAATGAAGAGCTTGTTGTTAAGAGGGAGCAAAATGCTTGTTAAGAATGTAAAATCGATGTCAAGATTCTTCAAAATTCCTTAAAATGACCGTAGATTAGCTTTGAAGTATTATAAAATGAATGTATAAAATGAAAATCCTGATAAAGTATAAATCGGGATTTGTCAGATTCTGAAGAAGTATGAAAAATAAATCCGTAATAATCTCAGTAAGTAGTGCAGTACTACTCATTCTATTATTAGTTTGGTTAGCAGTTTTGCAATATAACTGGTTAAGTGAAGTAAGTTTTTCGCAAAAAAAACAACTCGAAACATCAGTGAAAGCAGCGACTATAAATATTGCAGCTGAATTCGATCGTGAAATAAGTGATCTTTATAATCTTTTAAATTTAATTGCTGGGGACTCGATTAAAGCTGTTAGTACTGATTTACAAAACAGAATTAAACAGGCTGATGAATCTCAAGTTGTTAATAAATGGGTTAATTCAATTTGGCTAACTAACCCTAAAGACTCGGTTATTTGGAAACTTGAATTAGATGGAAAACTAAGTCTAGTTGATTCTGAAAAAGATAAAAATTATTGGAAAACAAGAATTAAATCGGGTGAGCTTACTCAGATGGGTTCGTTTAAAAGAGTCCTTTTGGGAGTCGATTTATTGAATTTAGCTGAAGAAAAGCCATATTTATTTTTTAGTGCAAAATCGATTGTAAGTGAAATTGAGAAAAAATTATCATCAAGTTTTTCAACGAATTCGGGTTTTAAAATCAATTCGAAAAACAAGGATAAATTTAACTCAGAAAAAAAGAAATCGAGAATTTCACAATTTGAATACAAATTTGACACTAATGAAGAAATAACTGGACAAGCTTCAATTAACATTTTTGTTGAGTTAAATAAAGACACTTTAGAAACTAATTTAATTCACAAATGGCCGTCATTGTATTTTGGTGAAAACTATCAGGATCTATACCAAATTGCGATTTTAAGCAATAAAAAAGAGATTTTTTTACAATCAGATTCAAGCTTTCCCAAAGAAAAATGGATTTCTGATTCTGTTGATGTTAAGCAATCACTGGGCTCAATTCGTTTCGATTCTTTTGTATTTGTTCAGTCTGATACCAAGACTAATTTAATGACGCACAGTATTTCAGGAATAAATGTAAGTAGAAGCAAATCAAACTTTGATTTTTCAGATGATGATTCATTTACAACCAAAACGAAGCCTTCAAAACTAAATAAAGATAGCCTTTTTGAATTAACCATTATAAAATCGCCAGATGCCATTAATGAGAAAAACCGTAGTTATCAGATTTGGGTAAAATCAAAAGCAGGTTCATTAGCTGAATACGTGAATCAAACAAAGTTTAGAAATTTAACACTAAGTTTTAGCATTTTAGGAATTTTGGGATTGGGTTTGGTTTTAATGATTTGGAATGCAAATCGATTACAAGAAATTGCTCATCAAAAAATGGAATTTGTAGCCGGAGTTTCTCATGAATTAAAAACACCCTTAGCTGTAATTCGATCAGCCGCCGAAAATGTGGCTGATGGGATTATTAAAAATGAAGATCAGTTAAAAAAATACGGTCGTTTAATTCAACAAGAAGGTTTACGTTTAAGTAATTTAATTGAACAAATTTTAGAGTTTTCAGGAATTCAATCGGGCAACTTACCACTAAAACTAAAAGATATTAATATTGATGAGTTCTCAACTAAGCTTGAACACGAATTTTCGAAAGAACTTGAAGATAAAGAAGTAAAATTGGAATGGTTCAAAACTCCAAATCTCCCAATTCTATCAATCGATGAAGCCTATATAAAAGCAGCTATTTCAAACTTGATTACCAATGCCGTAAAATACAGCGATAAGGAACAGCGCATTCAAGTAAGATGGTTTAAAACGGAATGGAAAAATAAATCAGCATTAGGAATTTCAGTTCAAGACTTTGGAAGAGGAATAAGTTCGAAAGACAAAAAGCAATTATTTAAACCTTTTTTCCGTGCAGATTCGGTCAGAGATGATCAAATAAGAGGAAACGGCTTAGGATTATATTTAGTGAAACGTTGGATAAAAGCACATAAAGGAGTGGTTGATGTGGATAGCCGTTTAGGTTTTGGTTCAACATTTACTATAATTATTCCTCTGGAAGTTTAATTAGGATACCATGAATAAGAAGTTATTATTAGTAGAAGACGAGCCTGGTTTAATTCTAACCTTAACAGATCGATTAGAAAACGAAGGTTTTGAGGTTGATGTAGCAACAGATGGTGAAATGGGATTTCAAAAAGCTCAAAAAAATCCTTACCAAATAATTATACTCGATCTTATGCTACCCAAAAAAACAGGTCTTGATGTGTGTCGGGATTTAAGAGCTAAACAAATTCAAACTCCAATCTTAATGCTAACAGCAAAAGGTCAGGTAATTGATAAAGTACTTGGTCTAAAAATGGGTGCTGATGATTATTTGTCAAAACCATTTGATTTTATGGAACTAACGGCAAGAATCGAAGCATTAATGCGTCGTTCTGAATTTCAAGAAACGAAGCATATTCCAAAAGGAGTTGTTCAATTTGATGATGTGTTTGTAAATGAAACGTCGGGAGAGGTTATAAAATCTGGCCAACAAATTAACTTATCCGCCAAAGAGTTTCACTTATTGATTTTTATGATTCAACATAATGCCGAAATTATTAGTAGAGAGCGCTTATTAGACGAAGTTTGGGGCTACGAAGCTATGCCAACAACAAGAACAGTAGATGTTCACATGGCTTGGTTACGTCAAAAGTTAGAAACAGATCCCAAACACCCTAAACATTTTTTAACAGTTCATGGTTTGGGTTATAAGTTTTTAAAATAAGGTTGTATCAATGTTGGCTTAACCCGAAAAGTAGTTTGTATCAAAATAATCGGCGAATTCACAGGATTTGGATGGGCGAAAACAGAAAAACGACTTTTGCTGTTACTCTTATGTTAGATAGATAAGTTAATGTTGGTTTTTAATAAAATGGGATACATCCGATATGGAGATATTTGCAAACTTTGTCAATTTTAGTGAAATACTATCGCTTAATAAGTAAATAAGTTTAGCAAGAAATGGGAGCAACAGTTTATTTTTTGAGAATTTGTAAAAATAACAATGGGTAATAAAATCGGAACTGATCTCATAAATGTTACAATTGATCACGACGTTAAATATAATCTCCTTTAAAATAGCCATTATCATTATTTACGAAAAATTAGTTAAGTAATAAAATTATATCCTAATTAATTTAAAAGTTGAAAAGGATAAAGAGAAGTAAATTTGTTCAATATTAATGAATTAGTTTTCGTTAATTAATGATGTAAATCGGTAATTAAATACGTAATTTTTCAAAAATCATTAAATCATGCAGCAGAAAATCTCGGAAAATTCTTTAGAGACAAATTTATTTAGAAATAGTTTAATCGTTTGTATCGTAGCGTCAATGTTGCTTTTTATACATGACATTTTTTTAGATTTTACCATTCCAGATATGATATTGGAATTAATAGGAATTACTTTTGCTTTTATTTTTTTAAAATTAAGCAAGAAAACGGATCAAGTAGAGCATCAAATACCTATTTTTTTGGCAATTGTAAATACTCTCCTTATCATTGCTTGGTACAATAATAAAGGTTTAGGGGTAGGGCTAGTTTTAGACTTCTTAGTGGTGCATATAATCTCAATTGTATTAATATCAAAACGTTATAGAAATAAATATTTAGTTTTATTTACCTTAATGATGGTCATTCTATTTACTATAGAATTTGTAAACAAAGATTTTTACTACATTTCGATGCAATACCGAATGGCTCCAGTGTTGAGTAAAACGGTAATGATTTCAATTACATATATAATCACAACTTGGGTTGTTTGGTATTTGAAAGATCAATACAGCCAAACCATTCAAGTTATCATGGCTCAACATTTTGAAATTAGTCAGAAAAACGAGACTATTTTAAATCACAATTCAAACCTAGAAGCTACAGTATTAAAACGAACACAAGATATTAATGAACAAAAAGAGAAGCTTTTGCAGTATGCTTTTTTCAATTCTCATAAAGTTAGAGCACCTCTAGCAAATATTTATGTGCGGTTTCAATTTTAATGGAATGTTTTGAAGATTTAGAGCAAGATGAGCGAGATTTAATGTTAAATACGATTAAAAAAGAATCAGAACGTCTCGATTCCGAAGTTCGATATGTTCAAGAAATCATTCATCAATCATCGGATTCATTTATTTCTGATTTTTATCAATCAAGTAAGTTAGACCAATGAACAGTATGAAAATCACGGCAGTTGATGATGATTCAACATTTCTTAGCATCTTAGAAATGATGTTCAAAAAATTTAAGGATGTTAACTTAGATGATCGTTATTTTACCGATTCAAAACATGCGCTTATCGAAGTTTGTAATGAACAACCAGATATTTTGTTTTTGGATATTTTTATGCCAAATATGAATGGTTGGGAATTTCTTCAACATTTAGAAGAAAAAAAAGTAGCAGTAAAAGTCTATATGTTAAGTTCCTCTGTTGATAAGAACGATCAAGATAGAGCAAGAAAATATTCAATCGTTCAAGATTTTATTAGTAAACCGTTAAGTTATAAAACGCTAAAAGAAGTGTTGAATTTTAATTGATTTTTCAAGATTGTGTTTGCTTTCAAAGGTAGTTATTCAAAAAGTAGTTTTTAGCAAGATTCTCGGCAAATTAGCAGGATTTAGAAGGGTAACATGCGAAAGAATCGACTTTCTGGAATGTGTTCAAGAATAAAACAATTAGTGAGTGTACTCCGAAAAGTAGTTTTAGCAAGCTATTCGTCGAATTCGTAGGATTTGGAAGGGTGAAAACCGAAAGAATCGACTTTTTGGAGTGGACTCATTAGTCAAATTCTTATTAATCTGAGTTCGGGATAAAAAAATAAAATAAAAATAGGAAAAATAAATGTCGCCATTCTGGGCTCTGACCCAGAATATCTGAATAATTGGGTCATAAATTCGAGATAGCATTTCATGGTTTTTAAAATCGTACCACGTTATCTTCGGTATCACTACTAAGCCAAATGACATTCTCTATTGGTTATTCTGGGTTTTAATTAAAATTATCCTATTAATTGTTAACCCGAAATCAGGCTATTAAACAAAAAAGGCAACCATTGGCTGCCTTTTTTGTTTAAAATGAACAATTTCTTGCATTAATTACTATTTGCACGTTGCATAGGATTTTGCCCACCACTTCCACCAAAGCGTTGTTTATAGACTTCAAAACGACTTGGATTCAAACGTTGCGGCCAATAGTTATCATTTCTATCAATATCAGCTACTTCGAAGTATGGATCTAACACTACACCAGAAACTTCTTTTTCAAAGAAGAATACTGTAGTAATCTCTTTATCATTTTTTCTCCAAATTTCAACTGGAATTCGTTCTTCAATTTTGGATTCATCGGTAAACGTGAATTCTAAAATAACTGGCATCACTAATTCACCTTTGTTTTTAATAGTCAGTTCATAATAGTTTAATCCTTTTGCTAATAATGCTTTTTCACTCTCATCAAGACTTGACATATAACGTTCATAGTCTTTTTTATCAGCAGGATTTACGGTGTATTTATAATCTGTGTTGTAGAAATCTCTAGCTTTTTCATCATCAGCTACAAATTTTTTCACCATTTTTTGATCGACATTACGAATGGTTGTGATATCTTTTTCACGATTTTCGAAATCTTTTTTAGCAAGTGGTTTTTCAATATCTGGATTTTGAGTGTCCATTTTTAACCAACGAACTTCACTTAATTCTTGATTTACATAATCATTTGAGTAAAACCAACCTCTCCAAAACCAATCTAAATCAACAGCTGATGCATCTTCCATTGTTCTAAAGAAATCGGCAGGAGATGGGTGTTTAAACATCCAACGTTGGGAATACATTTTAAATGCATAATCGAATAATTCGCGACCCATTACGGTTTCACGTAAAATATTTAATGCTGCAGCAGGTTTCCCGTAAGCATTGTTTCCTAATTGTGTAATGGATTCAGAATTGCTCATAATCGCTTGTAGCCCATCGATATCGCCTTTCATGTAATCAACAATAGTGTATGCACGACCACGCCGAGATGGGTAATTTTCCTCCCATTCTTGCTCACTTAAGAACTGTAGAAATGAATTTAAACCTTCATCCATCCAAGTCCATTGACGCTCGTCTGAATTTACAATCATTGGAAAATAATTATGACCAACTTCGTGAATAATTACCGAAAGCATTCCATATTTAATTAGATCAGAATAGGTCCCATCTTTTTCAGTTCTGCCGTAGTTAAAACAAATCATTGGGTATTCCATCCCAATACGATCGGCATTAATACTCCATGCAACTGGATACGGATAATCAAAGGTATATTTTGAGTAGGTTTTTAAAGTATGAGCCACTGCACGTGTTGAATAGTGTTCCCAGAGTGGATTCCCTTCTTTTGGATACATAGACATGGCTAAAACAGTTCTGCTTCCAAATTTAACACCAATGGCATCCCAAATGAATTTTCTTGAAGTTGCAAAGCCGAAGTCTCGAACATTGGTCGCTTTAAAAGTCCAAGTTCTTTTGTCTTTTGCTTTGCTTTTTTCACGTTCAATTGCTTCTTCTTGTGTGTAAATAATTACAGGCTCAGAAGCTGTTTTAGCTTTATTGTATAAGTTTAATTTTTCTTTGGGAAGAATTTTTGAAGCATTTGCTAACTCACCTGTAGCAGCAACTAGGTGATCAGAAGGAACAGTAATGTCAACTTCATAATCTCCAAATGGAAGTGCAAATTCACCACCACCTAAAAATTGTTTGTTTTGCCAGCCTTCAACATCATTATACACAGCCATTCTTGGGAAGAACTGAGCCATTGTATACAAGTAGTTATCATCTTCTGCAAAATATTCGTAACCACTACGTCCACCTAATTTCAAACGGTCGTTAATATTAAACGAGTATTTTATTTTGATAACAAATTTACCACCTGGTTTTAAAGCTTGAGGTGGGTCAACACGCATCATTGTTTCATTAATAGTGTATGCAAGATCTTTATTCTTAGCATCTTTTACATACTCAATCTTAAAACCTCCATCAAAATCATAATGAAGTGATTCCAATGTATTGAAACTGTTTCGCCCACTTAAAGAACTAGTTTTTGATTTTTGAACAATATTATCTTTTTGTTTATTGTTCTGATCTAATTGTAGCCAAAAATATTCTAAAACGTCTGGTGAATTATTGGTGTAAGTAATTGTTTCTTCACCAGAAATCGATTGATTCTCATCATTTAATTCAACGCTAATTTTATAATCTGCTCGTTGTTGATAATAAGCATGACCTGGAGCACCCGCTGCAGTGCGATAAACGTTTGGAGTAGGCAGTTCTTCATATAACTGCTTAAACTTTTGTGTTGATTGATTTTGCTGTGCGATTACAAGAACCGGAGCAAAGAGGAAGAGGAGTAGTGTTGTTTTTTTCATTGTTTTTTGGTTTACCAAAACGCGGTTTCTGTTAGTAAAATGATGCTAATTCCAGATGCAATGCCTGAAATATATAAAGTCCAATCTCTGTGTTTTACCTTCATCAATGTTTCTGCAAAGAATAGAATAGCGAAAAATAAACTTACGATTATAATTTGTCCAATTTCAATCCCAACATTAAAAGAAAAAAGAGGAAGAACAATTGATGTTTCTTTACCAAGCAAATGTTGTAAGTAACCAGAAAATCCCATTCCGTGAATTAAGCCAAAGAATAATGCTAAAAAATAATTAAAACGAAAAGATTTTTGATTTACCGATTCAGAAGTATTTGCTTTTTCAAGGCTTGAAATATTAAAAAGGCTTGTTACTAATATGGTAACAGGAATTAAAAATTCAATGATTTCAGATGGAATTGCAATCAATTTAAATGTAGCCAGAACTAGAGTTGCAGAATGTCCGATTGTAAATGCAGTAATAAGAATAAATAGGTTTTTCCACTGTTTAGGTTTGAACGATGCTGAAAGAGCTAATAGAAAAACTAAATGATCAAATGCATTTAAATCAGCGATATGATTTAGTCCTAAATTTACATACAATAGAAATTCGGCCATTAAATCCTTATTATTGAACGGTTTATACGAAATATTTTATAAAATAAAACTGAGTATCATAAAAGTGTAATATTATACTAATTAAACTGCTATTTTTTGATTCATAATTCATTTTAGAGATTCTCATTTACAAACTTTATATCCATGTTAATTCAATCACTTTTCAGTTTAATAGTTATAGTCTTAGCGTTTACGCATCCTTATTTCGTATCGATATGGGATATTGAATTAAATGAAAAAACTCAGACCGTTCAAATAACCTGTAAAGTTTTTCTTGATGATGTAGAATCCGGTTTGAAAAAACGATTCAATGTTGAAAAATGGGATTGGAAAAAGACAAACGCAGACTCTTTGGCTTATATTTATCTTCAAGAATCTATTTCCTTACAGTTAAATGATAGTGTTACTTCGTTACATGTAGTTGGTAAAGAAACTGAATTTGACGTGGTCTATTTTTATATGGAATCGGAAAAAGTTGAGCTACCTCAAGCTAAAATCCATTTGGAAATTCCTTTTTTGGTTGAAGCAATTGAGGATCAAACCAATCTTGCGCATTTAAAACAGGGAAGTTTGAAAAAGAGTTTTATATTAAATAGCTCTGAACAAACCTGCGATTATGAATTTAAATTGAACTAATATGAGCTTATTACAAAAAAACGGCTTAATGATTCGAAAAAACTTAACTCGAATTGGATTTTGGTCATTGGTAATAATTATCGCAGCTTGCTCTATTTCTCCAAAAGAAGAATTAGAAAAGAGAAAGATTACAATTAATGAACTCACTTTCTTAGATTCAGTAAGTTCTGGAAATAAAGAAGTAACAAAATTGTTCTTAAAAGCTGGAATGCCAATTGATGCAACCGATAATTACTCACAAACTGCTTTAATGCGCGCCATAAATAAGAAGAATTTTGAAATGACTTCTTTCTTAGTAAAAGAAGGTGCTAGTATTTTTAAACGAGATAATACTGGAAAATCAGCAATAATTTTGGCAGCTCGATCTGGAAGTTTACCTATTCTGAAACTCATTGTAGAGAAAGGCGCAGACATAAATGATAGAGATAGTCAGTTTGGCTATCCTGTTATTAATTATGCGATTAAAGCAGGAGATGATGTCGCATTTTGGTTGATTTCAAAAAAGGCCGATATTTCACTTCAAAGTAAAGATGGTGGTCATGCGCTAATCGAAGCTGCATATTCAGGAAATACAAAAATTATTCAAGCTTTATTTGATGCCGGTGCTGAATTAGACTTGCCAACGGTTTACGGACAAACAGCGCTTCATTATGCGGCACTAAATGGGAAAAAAGAAGCTGTAATTAAACTTGTAGAATTAGGAGCATCAAAAAAAGCAAAAGACATAGACGGCAAATATCCAGTCGATTTAGCAAGAGATAACGGTTTTTTGGATATCGCAGAGTTTCTTGGAGATTAGATTTCATTTGAATCGATTAAGAAACTTCAGGATAAGGTTTTACCGAATATAAATCATCCCGTGCTTAGAAACAGGGTCTCGGGCTTATGAAAAATGAATAAATAAAGCACTCAAAAACTCAAAAAAACTCCCCCTTTTACCAAGTACTTAGAGTATGAAAATGCAAGAAATTTAAAGGGGGCAGGGGGGATTTCATCTTACATGCTTGGAATTATGTTGATTCAAAAACAGAATCAACAAACTTATTTTCCTTGAAAAGATGAATAACAAAGAAGTACTCAGCGATTAACGTAATCAATTAAAACGTTAAAAAGTAAATTGCTAGTTGTCACTTTTACCGTTAAAAATGAAATAACAAGTCTAGCTTTTAAACCCATAAAAAGTTCTAAGAATACTTCTGAATCACCCAATCGGGCAATAGTTTAAGTAGTAAAACAGCCCAAAACCAACGAAAAGGAACAATGATTCGTCGAGGTTTTTTTCGCAATTTGTTAATCGTAATCTCAGCAAACTCTTCCGCTGAAATTATTCCAAAAGCCTCTTTTCGGTTATCAATAAGTGGAGTTTGAATAAATCCAGGTTGAATATCAGTAACAAAAATATTCTTTTTGCTCAATTTTCCACGATGTCTTAACCCTGATAAATAGTTAGAAACATACGCTTTAGATGCGTTATAAGCAGCTGCTCTTCCATATCCAAAATTACCAGCAACAGATGAAATTCCAACTAAATGTCCAAATCCTTGATCTAAAAAAATTCGAAATGCAGTTTTAGACATTCGCGTAAACCCAACAACATTAGTTTCAATTGTTTTTAAATCGACCTCAATACTATTTCTTGGATTATAATTCCCAACCCCTGAATTAACAATGATTAAATCAATTTCACCCATTTCTTTAGCTAAACTGTATAAATGATTTTCTGCATTATTTTCACAAATATCAAAATTTGAGATGATACAGATATCAGGATATTGAGCTTTAATTGAATTCAACTCAGATAATCTTCTCCCAGTTATTCCTGTTTTAACGCCTAAAGATAAATACTTCAATGCTAGTGCTTTACCTATTCCGCTAGTTGCTCCAATAATGATTACAGATTTAATATCAAACATACTATTATAAATGAGTTGAAGAGAAAAAAGATAATCTCAAATTTTAGCAACTATTCAAACTATAAGGCAAAAAAAAAGCCGCTAAAAGCGGCCTTGAAATTAAGCGGTAAGCTGAGGCAATTGTCGTTTCGCAAATTCATAAGAACCGAACAAAGCTCCTGTAAATACTAAATCACCTAAAAGTGAATTTTGAAAGAAAGGAATTCCAGCAACATAAGATGTTATTAGACCATCAAATGTCATTGGATAAAAACCGCCACTTGTTAACCAAGCACCAAAGTTGGTAATTAAAAAGAATAAAATTGATCCAGATAAAGCCGAAAGAATTACATTTTTTGCTGAGTAATGATTTTTTAACCAATAACCAATTCCAGACATGATCATGAAACTTCCATAAACAAAGAAGAGTGTGTTATGTAAGCCAAGCACTAAATCACTTATAAACATGATTATTAATGGCAAAAACATACCAATACGTTTGTCTGAAAAATAAACACCGCCGAATAAAGCAACTGCGGTAATAGGAGCAAAGTTTGGTGGGTGTGGCAAAAAGCGAGCAATTATTGCTAACAAGATAAGACCGGAACCCAATAAAAGTTTAGAACGCGACATGTAAATTCAAATAACAGGTTATTAATTTCGTCAAAATATACAGAAATAAGTTTTAAAACAGATATAAAAAAAGGGTAGCATCATTCCTGATTCTACCCTTTTAATAGGGAATAGTACTTATGAAAACAATAAACTAATTGGATGATAAAAGTTCTAATGTGATACTTACATTAACTTCTTCGCCGATAACCGCAGTTTCAACATACTGTCCAGTTCCGACTTTAAAATCATTTCGTTTAATAACAAAAAGAGACTCGAAAGCTGAAATTTTAGTCCCTTTACGTTTTGGATGATCCATGATTCCTAGCAATTTAAAAGGAAGTTCGAATTCAGTAGTAACATCTTTAATTGTTAATTTTCCTTTTGCAACATATTCGTTATCACCATTTGAAAGAATTTCATCACTTACAAATGTCATTGTTGGATATGTATCTGCATCAAAAAAGTCCGCTGATTGCAAATGTGGATCACGTTTTCCATTTTTGGTATCAACACTTTTAACTTGAATAGTCACATTAATAGATGATTCTTGTAAATTTGTTGGGTCAAAATATATCTCACCATCATAGGAGTTGAACTCTCCTAATACAGGTGTAAAAAAGTGACGAATTCGAAAACTTACAGAAGAGTGAGCTTTGTCAAATGTCCATTTTTGAGCTTTATTATTGGAAGCTATATTGGAATCATTTGCAAATGTATAATTTGATAAAAAAGTAAAAGCTATTATAAATAGTAGTTTCATTGGAATAGAATGGGCTTAATTCGAGTCTAATCTTAAACGGTTCAATGTTAAACTATATTGTGGTGAAATACAACGACTCGCAAATTATTTAACTAGTTTTAGCAATTCTTTTCTTGCCCAAAATCTCCAAGGTTTGTCTTTCCATTCCTGCGCATAATCGATTCCAATACGTTTCCCAAATTCAATATCAGTTTTAGGAAAATTATATTTATAGTGTAATTGCAAAGAGGAATTACTATCTAAAACATTAATTTCATTGAGTTTATTAGATATTTCTAAGGCTTGTGAAACCTTACCAGGTCCAATAAAATCTTCAGATTTAAAATTGATTTTATTTCTGTTTTTTAATTGTCTGTCAAATCCAGAAATGGGTAAAATTCCCCGAATTAAAACTGCGTGAGGAATTCCAACTTTATTTGTAACCACATTAAATAAGTTGTGAATGCCATAACATAAATACACGTAAGATGTACCAGCATTTCCAAACATTACCTCTGTACGTGGGGTTCTTTTATTATTCCAAGCATGAGATGCTTTGTCTTCAGGTCCTCTATACGCTTCCGTTTCAGTAATTATACCTGATAATTTAACACCATCTGCAGTTGTGTGAATTAATTCACACCCTAATAAATCTTTTGCAATTTGAACTACATCATCACGCAGGAGGAAGTCTAGTGAAACTATAGACATGATAAAAAAAAGGAATTTTTAATAGTTGATTACGTCTTAATATCAAATGAGATCATTAAACTTGCTTAAAATAAAAGCACCGACAGAGATCATTTCTAAAAAGATTTATAAAATACTGCTTAACTCTTGTTCTTTTGAATCGGCTAATTGTTTCTCAAATGCTTTAGCTGCAATTACACTGATAGTAAATGTCAATGCACCATAAAAAGCCCAAAAGCCTAACATTAAAATAATAGAATAACCGTGATAAAGAGATTGAACACGTAAGAAAAAGTAACTTAAATAAAGTCCAAACAAATATTTAGCAGCTTCAAATACAAAGACATAAACACCAGCACCAAATAAACAAACATTACGATCAATTTTTCGCTCACTTCCATATCTGAAAAAGATATAGAATAGACTTAAGTTGAAAATAATAGGAAGAACTATAGCTAGAGTTTCAGATAAAACTCCAAGATCAATCGATATTCCGAGTGCTGGTATCTGAATGGTTTTCATGGCAACAATAGAAAACAAAGAGACAACTGCTGTAAAAAAGACAAAAATTCCACCAACTAAACCGAAAGCAAAAAAGTTGTAAATATACTTAGAGACAGGATTACTAGTGTTTTTTAGTTCAAATGTAATGAATAAAACATGTTTAATAGCAGTAAATAAACCAAGTGATGTGAAACTTAAAATGAAAAATCCCAAAATCCCATAAACACGACGACGTTCAATTAATGGACGCAAAGCATCGATGATTAGAGTCTCAACATTTATCTCAGGATTCTTTGCAGTAGTAAAAAATGAAGGGAGAAAATCGTTAATTAAACGACTTAATTGTAAAATCGCAGTTTCATCACGAAGTAAAAATCCAATAATAGAGGTAACTAATAAAGTAAAAGGAATTGAACACAATATAAGATTGAACGTAATAGCAGAAGAGTTAAATAACACATCATTCTGCGTTAATAACTTAAAGAAGGTTCGGAAGAAAGTGTTAATTCTTTTCATGATTGATTTGAAAATATCCAAAAATAGCTAGACTTTGTTATTCTAGTAAACGACACGACATAATAAAAGAGAACAATTTTACTCAAATATGTGTTCTAAATCAAATTTTCGAAAAATTAAAAGTACTTAAGGTTTAGAAATTATAGTTTCAATGCAGTATTTTACGAAGATGAAAGAAAATCAGATTACAGAATATTATCCGAATCAACGTTTTAAAGATGGGTTTTTTCATATTTGGAAGACTATTTTTAAAAATGTGTATGATTCCAGAGATTTAGTTTATCAGCTTTTTAAGCGTGATTTTTTTGCTCAATACAAAAAGTCGTTTTTAGGAGTAGCTTGGGCGATCATTACTCCAATATTTGGAATTGCATCATGGGTTTTAATGCAGTTAACAGGAGTTTTAGAACCTGGTGAAATGGAAGTTCCATATCCTGTTTATATTTTAGTAGGTAGCACCTGTTGGGGATTTTTTATGAGTATGATTAATTCAGGTTCGAGTACCTTATCTGCAGGCTCAGATTTAATTCAACAAATTAAATATCCACATGAAGCGCTGTTGTTTAAGCAAGTAATGTTACAATTGGTAAACTTTGTAATTACCTTAAGTCTAGTATTAATAGTGATTAGCGCTTTTGGTTATGTACCTTCTTGGAAAACAATTTTTCTTCCAATCCTTCTATTACCCTTATTTTTCTTGGGAGCAGCAGTTGGATTATTGCTAGCAATGATTAATGTAGTTGCTGTTGATATTACACGCTTAGTTAATCATACGATGTCTTTTTTAATTTATACAGTCCCAATCATTTATTCTCCTACTGTGAATAATCATTTTCTACAATTAATTAATAAGTATAACCCATTAACGTATTTGATTTGCAGTGTTCGTGATATGGTCTTATTTGGCAGATTATATGGTTTTCAGGAATATTTCTGGGCAGTTGGTGGAAGTATCTTGTTTTTTTTGATTGTCTGGCGAGCTTTCTATGTGAATGAAAATAAGATGATAGAGCGGATGATTTGATAGAATCAATCAAAATCATAAAAATGATAGGAGCGAAAATCAATCGGAAAATACAATCTGCTCACATTGATTAAGAAGGCCTCGAAGTAGTGGAAATGGTTCATGTTTACAATTATTTCCAAAATGCTAAAAGATAGAAACTGCCATCAAATTACAATGGTAAATTCGAATTTGAAGAAAAATAAGTACATTACGAAATGGAAAAAGTAGTTCGAAAATATAAATTAGGTGAGGAACCAGATATAATTGATGATTATCTATTACTTAGTTATTATCAAAGGTTAAAAGTATTAAAATCAATCAGAGCTCGTATTCAGTATTTTAAAAGAGTAGAAAATGGAACCCGATTTCAAAGAGTTTATCGAATTATTACAAAAACACGAAGTTGAGTTTCTGATAGTTGGTGGCTTTGCCGTTGCATTGCATGGTTATCCCAGATACACTGACGATCTTGACATACTATTAAAAAGGAATACAAAAAATGCTGAAAGAGTAATTCAAGTACTAAATGATTTTGGTTTTGGTAGTTTAGGTTTAGTAGAACAAGACTTTTTAAATGAAGATATGATCATACAATTAGGTTATCCGCCATTAAGGATAGACTTAATTACAAGTATTTCGGGTATTGATAATTATGATGAGATATTTGGTAATGCAATTAAAATAGAATCAAGTGAAATCAATCTTAACATTATTTCTTTAGATGATTTAATAAAAAATAAAGATTCAACAAATAGACCAATTGATAAAATTGATAGTTCCAAGTTGAGAAAAATAAAAGCAAAGCAATTTAAAGAGAAAAAATAATCAGTTTGTACAATTTTTACCTTTTCATCAGAATTTCTTAATATAAGCCCCTTAAAACCCGATAATGCCTTATTATCCAATAAAATAAGTAACGTGAGCACTCAAGAATTGCAAACAGTCGAAGAAGCTAAATTAGAAAAAGTAAAAGAACAAGGTAAAGTAGTTCTAAGAGTAGAAGGACTATACAAAAAATTTTGCAGAAATTTAAAAAGGAGTATGATTTATGGAATGACAGACTTAGCAAAAGGCTTTGTCGGAATCCCACCCAAATCAGATGAATTAAGAAAAGATGAATTTTGGGCGTTGAAAGGCATTGATTTTGAACTTCGAGAAAATGAAATCTTAGGAATTATTGGAGCAAATGGCTCAGGTAAATCAACCTTATTACGTGTTTTGACTGGTATTTTTCCACCAGACAAAGGTTCTGTATGGATCGATGGAAAAGTTGGAGGAATAATTGCATTAGGTGCAGGAATGCATCCACACATGACTGGTCGAGAAAATATCTATTTAAACGGCACAATTCTAGGAATGACAAAGGAAGAATTGGATGCTAAATTTGATGAAATTGTAGATTTTGCGGAATTAGGAGACTTTTTAGAAGCGCCGCTGAGTACTTATTCATCTGGCATGAAGGTGCGTTTAGGCTTTGCTGTGGCTGTTCATTGTCAACCAGAAATATTATTAATTGATGAAGTTTTAGCAGTTGGTGATTTGAGTTTCAGAAATAAGAGTATGGACAAAATGGCTCAATATGCATCTCAATCAAAAGCAATAATTTATATAAGTCATAATATTGAACAAATTAGAACTTTATGTAAAAAAGTGATGGTTTTGCATAATAGTGAAATCCAATATATAGGAAATACATTTGATGCTATTCAACATTACACAAATTTGATTAACAGACAGAATTATATAAAAAAGACAGTCAAACAAATTAATCAAGACACAGAATACTTAGAGTTGAAAAGTATTAAATTGTATCAAAATAAAATAGAAGTACAAGAAGTTGAAAATAATAATCCATTAGAAATTCAAGTTACTGTTCTAATTAAAAAGCAAAATATTAAGCCAATAATAAGTTTAATGTTTACAAGACAAGGTAATATGGATGCGATTCTATCAGATATAAGTAACGAAGGAATTGATTCTATTGACTTTGATGTAAATATTGGTATAAATACATTTGTTTTGAAGTATAAGAATTTCAACCTAAAACCTGGTCTTTTTGAACTAGCTTTAGTAATTAAAGAAAAGGAATCAGGTAAATTATTTTTAAAAGATACAGCTTTAAAACAAGTTATGGTTATATCCGAAAGCTCGTTAAGCAGAGGCTTATTAGATTTAGAAAAAGAATGGCAATTAATAAATTAAAATATTTAGTTTCATTTATAAAAAAAAATGGAATTCGAATTTTGTTTAATAGGATAGATGATTCTAAGCTAAGATTTATTTTTGCTGTAGGTAGAAGTGGGACAACATGGTTAGGGAAAGGACTTTCATTTACTGAAACACCAATTCAATATATATCAGAACCCATTCCTCATTTTTTGCCTAGACTTAATATTGGCTCTGAAGACGATATCAGTTTTGTATCTTTGGATGAAAAACTTGGTTTTTTTCATCCATTAATTTTGATGCTAAAAAAAATACAAAGTGGTCTAGAAAGTGATGATTTTATTCCAAATTATTTTCAAAAAAAAGTAATTAGAGATCAAGATGAAAAGCATTTAATTTTAATCAAAGAAGTTCACAGCCATTTAGTTTTACCACAATTAATAAAGAAACTTCCTCAAGCAAAATTTATTTTTATTTATCGAAATCCATTATATGTTTTAGATAGCTTATTAACTTATAAAGATGATTCAATTGGATTGTGGGAGCAAGAGTATTTTGAATTAGTTACATATTATAATTTAAACGATTTTATTGACGAGTTTTCAATAAGTGAGAATTCAAGAAATCGAAAATTAGTGTCAATTGCTCTTCAAAATAATTTTCTACAATCAATCGAGAATTCAAATTGTATTAAAGTATCTTATAATAGTTTATGTATTGATCCTTCAACCAATTTCAAAAATATTGCTGATTTTTTTAATTTTAAATACGGTATTAATGCAATTGAAAATTTAAAAACAACTTTTGAATCAACAGATGAAGTGTTTGATCATACTTCTGTACATCGAAATACTTTTTCTCAAGTTGATCGTGATTTTCGAATTCTTACAGAAAGTGAAGTCGAGGAGTTTAAACTAATTTTAACAAATTTGGAGAATTTAGGTTTTAAAACGGGTTTATAACAGATGGGCTTGATGCAATAATGAGCCCATCAAAGCTTGAGCTATTTTCTAAATTAATATCTACATTAATAATATAATCATAATTTTGTAGTAAAACTTTACATTTATTATGAAGTTCGTCTGAATGTGTTGAAATGAAAATGTAATCAATTGCATTATTTTTTAAACTATTTTCTGATCCTTTTAACATGTCTAATTCATGCCCTTGAATATCACTATGTAAAACAGATAGTTTATTATTAAAATATGTTGAAATTAAATAATCTATTGTATATGTATTATCAATTAGATTAATTTTTTTAGATATAAAACCTTTTAGAAAAGTTCCTCTTTCTTTCACATTATTTAGTTCATAGGTATTTTTACCAATTTCCAGATTAGCTTGAATTGTATCAATGCAAACAGAGTATCCATTCTCACAAATAGTTAAAAACCAAGCTGAATAGTAAGCCCAATAAGACCCAAGTTCAAGAATTGTAGAGTTCACATTTAAGGATGAAAGCATTTTATTAAAATAATACTCTTCTTCAGGTTCATGAACTCCCTTTGCTTTTTGAATAAGGTTAGTCATCAATGGGCCACAATATGCATGTAATGGAACTTTAATCCCTTGATGCATAAATTGAAACTGATTTGTTATAGTGCCAGAATTGCGAATAAACTCAAATTTAGTAAGGAAATTTGAATCAAGTACATCTTTAGTCCGAAGATGCCAATGTAATTTTTGCAGTATTATTTTTATTGATGTATTTTCAACTTTTCTGTATTTCTTTGCTAAATTGTGTAAATATGATCGAATCATTTCTTAAAAAACTAGCGTTTAAATTGTATAAACTCTATGAATTACATTCATTAGACCTACTTAAGGCAAATATAGGTCAATTTGGGAACAATTCTACGATTGAATGGCCGGTAGAAATCAAAAATCCAGAGAATATATCTATTGGAAATAATACGCTGATTTGTAATAATGTTATTCTAAGGCCGAGAAGAAATAAAATAATAATTGGGTCAGATGGAGGAATAAATCCAAATGTCGCCATATTTGGTAAGGTTTCAATTGGAAATTTTGCTATGATTGCTCCAAATGTTGTGATTGCCGGAGGTAATCATGCTACCGACGATTTAACCTTACCAATGATTAAAGCTGGGAAAAGTACTAATAAAGGAATTGTAATTGCTGATGATGTTTGGATAGGAGCTAATTCTGTAATCCTAGATGGCGTTAAGATTGGTAAAGGCGCAATAGTTGCAGCTGGATCTATTGTTACTAAAGATGTACCTGCTTACTCAATATTTGCTGGAAATCCTGCTAATCAAATAGGTTCAAGAATAAAATGAAATTATTTAGGAATAAAATCGATTACCAAAAATCCTACTCTCAAACAGGGGAAGATTTAATTGTAAACCGAATATTGAATAGATTAAAAATTTCAAATCCCTATTATCTAGATTTAGGTGGATATCATCCTCACATAATGAGTAATACGTATCACTTTTATGAAAAAGGCTCAAATGGGTTAATAGTAGAAGCTAATCCCAATTTAATTCCTGCTTTTAAAAAATATAGACCAAAGGATAAAGTTGAAAATATAGGAGTATGCGGTATTGATGGTGATGGAATGTCACTTAAATTTTATGAGTTTGAAAATCAAACAGTTTCTACATTTTCAGAAGTTGAAAAAAATAAATTATTATACAAAGGGGAGAAATTGCTAACCGAGCATTTAATTACAATGTACACCCTTAATCAAATCATAAATCAATTTTGCAAAAAAAAACCACATTTTGTTTCTATTGACTTAGAAGGGATTGATTTAGAGGTTTTACAATCTTATAATTTTGATACTTACATGCCTTTAGTTTTTTGTATTGAAACAGCTCAAATGCCAGAAGATACAAAAAACCAAAAAATAATTGATTTAATGAATAGTAAAGGATACTTGTTATTAGCTGATACATATATTAACTCTATTTTTGTAGTTGAAGAAGTTTGGAAGAATCGTTTTTTATGAAAAAAATACTGTTTCTTTATACTGGTGGTAGGGAAAAGAGAATTTCAGAACCTTTAGAAGCATACGCTAAAGAGTTTTTTTATGGGTTTCATGAGCTAAAGAAAATAGGGTATGATGTTGATTTTGTAGAACGTATAATCCCTGAAAACTATAAGCCTAGGAACCCAAGATATAAATGGTTGTCTTTGCATAATAGTTGGGCAGGGAAAACACTAATAATGGGAAATAACGCACCTTTTTACCTGCCACATTTAAAAAAGATAAAAGAAGCAGATCTTATTATTGCAATAGGTGACTCAATTGCATTATCACCTGAATATTATAAACTTAGAGGATGGATAAAGGGCAAAATAATACATGTAAGTATGGGGATGGCAAACTATTGGGACATTGCTTTAAAAAAAGGAAAAATTAATTTTTTCGTAAAATGGTATTACAATCGATTATTAAATTATGCTGACTCGATTATTACATTAGGCGAAGCGGAAACAAAAGAATTAGCACATTATTTTCCAAAACAAGCAAAAAAAATTAAATTCATCCCTTTTGGAGTAGATTCTGAGTTTTGGTCGCCGGATAATCAAATAGAGAAAAAAATTGACGTACTTTTTATTGGAAACGATGAACGTAGAGATTATAAACTCCTTACTCAAATTCCATTAAAATTACCTCATCTAAAGTTCACTTTTGTAAGTAAAAATCTAAGGAAAGAAGATCTTCCAAAGAATGTGACAATTCATAATGGATCATGGATAGATACTGGTTTAACAGATATTGAGATTAGGCAGCTCTATAGACAAGCTAAGATTGTTATAAATCCAATTATTGAAACCTTACAACCATCAGGACAAAGTGTTACTTTACAAGCTATGAGTTGTGGTTGCCCTGTGATAATGTCGAAATTTACTGGATTTTGGGAACCTGAAGTCTATTCTAAGGAATCTATATGTATTGTTGAGCACAGCTTGGAGAGTTGGCAAGTTGCAATTCAAAATTTAGTTAACGATCCAGAACAATTGGAAAAACTTTCAAAAAATGGATTAGAATTAACTAATAAACTCTTTTCAAGTGATAAAATGATTAGTCGTTATCTTGAAGTAATCCATAAATTAGAAATATGATGGCTAACAAAATTTTAGATACATTAATTCAAGATTCTATAACGGGATCATCTTTAGATATTGATGGTATTCAAAAAGTTAGAGAAAAAGTTGAAGAGTATAAGCCCAATGTTATTCTAGAGCTAGGAAGTGGTGTTTCAACTCTTGCTTTTGCACAGTGTGAATCATCTTTTAGTCATTTATTTAGCGTTGATGACTCCGATCATTACTTAGAAATTTCAAAAAATAGAATTCCTGACTTGATTCGTCAAAAAATGACGTTTATTCATGCGCCAATTTTTCCATTTAGATTTAAAGGAGAAACGTTTCAGACTTATGAATTCAATGCGATAAAAAATAAAATTACTCAACCTATTGATTTTGTATTTATTGACGGACCATACGCTCGTAAATATGGAAGAACTGCCACTTTACCATTAATCACTCCTTTTTTATCACAAAAAGTTATCGTTATTCTCGATGATGCGCATCGTCAAACTGAAGAAGAAGCAGTTGCTACTTGGCAAAAAATATGGCCGAATCAGCTAACTTTAATGGAGAATTACTCAATTAGAAAAGGCTTAAAAGTTTTTGAACTCGTAAATCCCCAAAAAATGGCATTAACTCCGTTTGGATTTAGAAAATGGGTAAAATCATTTTTTTATTAAATAATGGAAATTCAATTAATTACTGAATATAAAAATTTGCCATCTACTCAATTGAATAAATCATTGTTAGATAATTTGCCAAATTTTTCATTTTCAAATACTATCTCAATTAAATCTGATGTAATTCTATTCATGGGTTACGATCCGAAAATAGAAGAGGCAAGAAAATTAAATCCGAATGCGATTATTGGAATTATCGATCCAAGGCCTGGTAGTGAAGAAAAATTAAGAAATGCAGATTTTTACCTTGCAAATGGTGTCGAAATGGTAAATTATTTTGCTTCTTGTAATCCCAATTATTTTATTTATCCAATTTATCCCCCAATTAAAACAGAAAAAAGAATCTCAGAAAAGGAAACTAACAAAATAAGGATTGGTTATCATGGTAATAAAGCTCACTTAGAGTTAATGGAATCAACGGTTTGTAAAGCCTTTGAACAACTTGCAAAAACATCTAAACTCAAAATAGAATTAGTTTGTATCTATAATTATGAAGGTCTTGGTAAATGGAATTGGAAACCTGAAAGTAAAAATATTACGATTAAGCATATTCAATGGACAAATACCAGCTATCAGGAATATTTATCTAATGTTGATATTGGAATAGTTCCGAACCTTATTCCTTTTAACCCAATTTTATCAGATGTAGATAAAAGCTTAGAGCAGCAAAAAATCGCATTTGATTCCGATTTGTTTTTTCGATTTAAACCAACTTCGAATCTCGGACGAATACTAGTATTCTCACAGCTAGGCATTCCTGTAATTGCTGATATGTTTCCCTCATCAGCTGAAATCATTCGTCATGGTACAAATGGTTTATTAGCAACAGATGCTGATTCATGGTTTATACACTTAAAACGTTTAACTGAAAACCCTGATGAATGTAGAATAATGGCAGCTAATATGAGTGATGTATATAAAAAATATTATCATATAGATATAAAAAACAAAGAGTTAATGCAGTATCTTAAAAAAAAAATTAAAGAAAAACACTCAGAAAAACACACTATTAAATCACGTTTAAAGAATTTATTATCATGAAAGTATTAGGAATACGCTATGGTCATAGTGGGGGTGCTGCCCTTATAATAGATGGGGAAATCGTAGCCAACGTAATGGAGGAACGATTTACACGTATAAAAAATGATGGCTCTTTTCCCGAAAATGCGATACGTTTTTGCTTAAAACAAGGAGGGATTTCTAGTGAAGAATTAGACGTTATTGCTTTACCAAACAAAGAATTACCAAATGAAATAATTTCATTTTTCCCAAGAGTTGAATATTCTATTCATTATGCTGATCCATCTAGAAAAAAAGTGTTCGAAAAAAAAAATATAAGTGATTATAATAGTTTTTATTCTAATAGATTAGCTGTTTATATTCAAACATGGAAAACTAAGGATTCGTGTGAATTTTGGTGTATTGATCATCATTTAGGTCATGCCGCATCTGCGTATTATACTTCTGGATTAGATGAAGAAACATTGATATTTACTCTAGATGGAATTGGAGATAAGGTTTCTGGGACAATATCAATAGGTAAAAATGGGAAAATAAATCGTTTTAAAACATTTGATGAAAGTGCATCTTTAGGTTGGTTCTATTCCGTAGTTACTGAAGCTTTAGATTGGAGACATGGAACTGATGAATGGAAAGTAATGGGATTAGCTCCGTATGCTTCTCCAAAAATTGGAATCTTAGATAGTTTCCACCCTGAATTTTATGATGGTGAATTAAAAAAAGGGTTCAAATTTGGCGATGTGTATAGATGGCCGGATCATGGTACAAATCATTATCATTTCAAAGCAGCATTAGATGTAAAAAAAATTGTTGAAAGAGAAGGTCGAGAGCTTGTAGCTGCTGAAGCACAAAGAATTATTGAAGAGCAATTGTTTAATATTGTTTTACCTCAAATAAAAAAAACAGGCATAAAAAAATGTTGTTTTGCAGGAGGGTTATTCTTAAATGTTAAAGCTAATCAACAATTATGGTATTCTGGTGAATTAGATGAACAATGGGTATATCCTGATCCAGGTGATTCTGGTTTACCAGTTGGAGTCGCACTTTATGCGTATCACTCCAAAACAGGTAATCCAAGTAAAAGACTGAAAGTTTTGTATCATGGTCCTGAGTTTTCAAATGATCAGGTTAAAGAAGTGTTAGACGATCGTGGAATTGATTATGAATTTCATGAAAATATTGAGGCAGTTACAGCATCTTATCTGGAAA
>Ga0210025_1000482_pt1 | contig 51064 bp, 31 predicted proteins | sample CryGeyme20150102_FD_183989 | JGI IMG/M metagenome (GOLD analysis project Ga0210025, IMG submission 183989) | Groundwater microbial communities from Crystal Geyser aquifers in Utah, USA - Crystal Geyser metaG 2015-0102 (SPAdes) (version 2) | ecosystem: Environmental > Aquatic > Deep subsurface >... | reverse complement strand
TTCGGCAGCCTGGCGTGTGGATCTTCTTCCCCGAAGTGGGAATAGTCGTATCCGATTTCTCCCGATGTGTTCCTGTTTCTGAGTGGGAGACGGGATGGGGCATTTCGGGTCATTCCGGTGACGTCGGATTCGGGTCTCCTTGTCTCACGTTCCCTTCGGCTGGCTCTGATAAGACCTTAATGTTCTCTCTTTTTCCTCTCATTGGCTAACAATAATATTCATTATTAGATATCTTGCATTTCTTTATCTTGCTTGTAGTCAAATAATGGACTTTTGCGTGGATAAAGATGATCTGAAGAATTCCCTTACCGTCCAAGGTTCTCCTTTGGTGGTAGAGGAGGGAGATATCTTGATTCATATTGTTCATTTTGCTTTCACTGCCAACAATGTATCTTACGCTGCAACTGGTCAAGCCCTCGGGTATTGGAATTTTTTCCCTCATCCGAATGAATCGTCGTCCAATGACACCAAGACGGGTACGTGGGGAAGAATTCCCGTTTGGGGTGTCGGTATCATTGTAGCGAGTCGTTGTTCGCACTTCAACATCAATCAACGCGTCTACGGATATTTTCCCATGAGTCACTATGTGGTTTTGCGACCCGTCTCTATTACCACTGCAGACTTTATCGATGGCATGCCTCATAGAAGTACACTACCCGCCGTTTACAATCAGTATCTGTTGTGCGACGAAGATCCTTTTCACACACCTCGCACCGAGTCGGCCATGATGGTTCTGAGACCTCTTTTCTTTACCTCCTGGCTCTTGTTGGATTTCTTTTTGCATCGCCAACAACGAGACTCCCAACAGGGTCGGCCATTTGTCGGTGCTACGAACTTGATTTTATCGTCCGCTTCGTCCAAGACATCGATAGGATTGGCGTTCTTGGTCTATCAGTACAATCAGAAAAATCGCTTGCAGATTCACACTGTCGGACTGACCAGTCATCGCAATCTCCAAATGGTAAAATCTCTCGGAATTTACGATCAAATTATTTGTTACCACCAATTGGAAGCGGAACTCGATCCGACACAACCCTCCTGTTTCGTGGACATGGCGGGTAATACCAAACTGACCATTCGATTGCACCAGCACTTGTCCCAAAATCTGCGCTACAGCTGCTTGGTAGGAGTCACACACGTCGGGCAGGGTGGGAAGCCCACCACTCAATTACCAGGTGCCAAACCTTGCTTCTTTTTTGCACCCTCTTGGACGGATCGGCGCATCCAAGAGCTGGGACGAGGCAGTAGTAGTGCGGGCAGGCAGCAGCAGCAGCAGGCCCAAAAGAGACGAGGACTACAAAGTTTGCTTCACAGCATACTATTAGACTATCAGCGATTTGTTAGTTGGTGTCTTGGCAGCTGTAGCAAAGATTTAATTGACCATCCAGTGGCGATGCCATGGTTGCACATGCGATACTACCACGGACCCGAACAAGTGGCGGCTGGATATGCAGAGTGTCTTCGAGGAAACATACCACCAAATACAGCTGTCATCATGTCGTTGTGGCCAAAAGATGCAAATAGCAATTCTGCAAGTGATACAACGAATGCTAGTAGTCGATTATAGAAAACTAAGTATATTTCTAGCTGGTGTTACAATGATGAGGTGCAGGTGCATGTCTGCCTCGAACTCCTGTCGTAGCTCCTAATCAGCCAGAGCAATCTTCTTCTTCTTCTTGCTGTCGCCAAACATTTCTTCGTCAAAATCAGTTTGTGTGATCTTTCCTCGTCGAAGTTTCTTGTACAGGCGTTCCTCCTTGGCTAACTCATCCCATTCGTCCATCATTTGAGCATTCTTGCCACGCTTCTTGTCCGGATTACGGCCCTTTGCTACTGCATCTTTTCGACGATCCTTTTCCCATTGTACTTTGGCTGCCTTGCGTTGTTCAGCCTTGATTTGTTTAGCATTCTTGCCACCTGCCGCAATCTCAGCTTGCAATCGTTTTTGACGAGCGGATTCCCTAGCTTTATCCAAATAGGGAATGGCATAAATATCAATCTCTGGACCTGCTGACTCAAAATTGGGAAGCTTGCCGTTGTATCGGGTGAGAATAGGACGCAATTCGGGCATCTTGGGTAGCCGGAGTAAACAAAACGAGGTTGCTAGAAAACCCAAGTCCAAAGATGCGAATCTGTATTTTAGGAAGAAAATTCAACGAAACACCAAGTGAGCAAAGGATTGCAAATTGATATAAAATTGAAAAATAGTATGTTTGGCCCCTGGGTTACTGCAGCCTAACGCGCTTGCAAGCTGCAGTGATAGTCGTCCGCAGAATGGTGGAGCTACTGATTTCTCCGACTCATCCCGCATTTTGTTGTTGCATACGACGGAATATGATCCACTAGTCACCGCAAATGTCACCAAGAAAAAGCATGCTGCGACCATTTTGGTACATCACACAAAACTCGAAGTGGTATTCGCAGACTGGTCAATACACACCGTCCATTGCGTTGCCTAGTACAGTATGATACATGCAGTCAAATTCATACAATAAACCAATGCGACTCACCTAAAAATGAATGCACACTGGTGCTCCTTGTATGCTCGAATATAAGAAGTAAACGCTTGTGTTCCCTTTTCGAGCATTTCACGGTCCTTCAAAACAAGAGCTCTCAGTTTTGGGAGTGCATCGGGAATGACCAAATTTGGATCAGCAGCGCTGCGTAAAACCCTTGTAGTGGGCGGTGAACCCTCTCCCTCCACATCCACATTGGCTTCGGTGGCTTCTTTAGATGACTTTGCCTTTGACTTTTTCTCGGTGTTATCGTCAAGGTCCTCATCTTGCTGAGGACAGCACGTTTCTGTTGAAGGCAGCGGTTCCAGTGGCACCTTTCGCATCCGCAGCAGATCAATATACGGTTCTTCCTTGCGAGAGACGAAAAGTAAACTGGAACCTTTTCGTCCAGCTCTTGCTGCTCGTCCTACACGATGCACAAAGAATGCCGGGTCTTGAGGTGCATCGAATTGGACCACCCAATGCAGATCTGTCACATCCAACCCACGTGCCGCAACGTCGGTACAACACAAAACACCGCCATCGCTTTTCTTATTATTATCCTCATCGTTGCCGCAGTCTCGAAATCGCTCCATGGCCTTTTCGCGGCGCTTCTGAACTAGCTTGCCATGCAGCAATTCAACGTATTGATTGAGCAATATTTGTTGCAGAGCACAGCCATAAAATTCGACAGAGGCGCACGTCAAGAAAAAGACAATTACTTTTTCGTCTTTGTGCGACGTTAGAAATTCCACCAGCCGTGAAAATTTCTCCACCTGGGGTGTCACCAAATAATAGTTTGTCAGTGATGCGGGTGTAGCTTGATCCTTGTGTTTCGGACCATCCCCATCCGTCAGTTGTTGTTGACTTGTTCTATCGGTAGCCGTTACGGCAACGTTAACCCACACAGGATTTCGCAGTCCGGCCCGGGGTACCCACTCCTTGAGTCCTACAGCCGTGGCACTGAACAATCCCGTCCGTCTCATTTTGGGTAATTTTGAGAGAATGCTCGTCAAGGTGACGGTAAAACCCATTTTGAGCAGAACATCAGCCTCATCCAAAACCAAACACTCCAATTCCGATACATCCAAAACCATATAACGATTCAGAATATCTTCCAGTCGTCCTGGAGTGGCAACGATAATGTCGCTTCCCTGTTGTTGAAAGTTTTGCAAATCCTGAGTAACAGGACGATGATTGGCTCCACTACCACTGCTGCTGCCGCTGCCTCCCCCTCCAACGAGCAACAAAGGGGGTGGCAATTTGGTGGTCTTGCAAAGTCCTTCCGCCACCGCAAAGGTTTGATACGCCAATTCACGGGTTGGACTGAGTACAATACCAGCCACTTGTGACTTTTTGAAGGGAACCTGTCTCCGCAAAATCATTTCCACCATGGGAACCAGAAACGAGAGTGTTTTGCCTGATCCAGTGCACGCTTGTGCTGCCACATCCTTGTGAGAAAGAAACAGAGGAATGCTCGCCGCTTGAACGGGTGTCATGGTATGGAAATCCTGATCCTTTAAGTACTTCAGAACATCTTTGCTGAGAGGTGGTTGGAGAGTACTAAACGACATGGCTTTGTTTCGCGGCATTTCTACTTCTGTTAACTTCTTCTTCTCCTTCTTGTTGTCGCCGTCTTTTTCTTTGACTTTGGATTTCTCCTTGCTGCTTTTATTCTCGCTCTTCAGACTTTTCTTGGCATCTTCTGCATCGGTTGAATTTGGCTCAGCTTCGGCAATTTCCTCAGCAGGCTCCTTGCGATCTGGCTTTGTACGACTTCTCTTCTTTACCATGTTGCTATCAGCTATGGTATTGTAAAAACAGTTAAGATAAGCTTGAGAGGAATTTAAGATGAAAGTCGTTCGTTGAGGTATGTTGGATGTTGGATGTTGGATGATTTCTCACGAGGAAAATGAGTTACAGAAAAATGAATGGATGCGGGAAACCTGCCGCTAACCCTAAATATTTACGTATTCTTTTGCAATCTCACATTTTTAAGCTTCTTTAATAATCAAGTTGTTCCTTCATTTTTACTACTATGTGATCCCCACGAAGCAGTAGAAGCATTTACGTTTTTAAAACCTAAAAGATATTTGTAACAGTCTTCAAATGATTTCTCTCGAAATACGGAAGTCGGCGATCTTTTTTACCCTTGTTCAGAAAGGCACTCATCTGATCCTGTTGTCGCTTCCGTCCGGCCATGGCCGCTGCGTCCATCATAAGTTCGTCATCCTCTTCCTCGTCGTCCGCTTCGAATTCGACAAGTGCAGCTCGTTCATCGTTAAGTAGTGACTTTTTGGCTGGACCCCAGCTAAAACGAACCAAATCTGGCCATCCAAAGACGGGGTCACGCAAATTGTCGTGCATCCAAGCTTTGCATTTGGGATCTGATGGGTACCCAGAGCCAAAGTCTAAATTAGGACTACCACATGCATTCTTATCGGACATGTTACTTTTACCACTGCTGCTGCTATTACTGGCGGCACTTGTAGCATGAAAGGGTTCCGTGTACTGCCAAGTCTCTATCATGCGGTCGCGAAGAACCTTGGCAACTGATGTAGGGTAGTAGACGATTGTGCAGTAAAGTTCAGATGAATTGCATCAGCATGATAGCGCAAGAGAGGCAAACATTTCACTTTTGTGAATTCACACAGGAACCAACGACAAGCAACAAACTCTTGCATATTCATATACATACCAATAGAAGCAGCGGAACATGTCGCATAGTTGTCATCGGCTTTGCTCTCCACGACAAATTCCAAGTTGGGAAATTTTGTTTCCAGTTTGCGCTTGTAGGTGACTGGATTGCCCACCGTATCAATATAACACGTCTGAATGGGAACTCCAGCATCCTGAATGGCTTGGATCATGTCCATGGCGGCATCGTGCGACATTTGATTTAGATTGTAGGGCAGACCTGCTCGCAGCATGTTGCGAGAAATTTCCGAGGCATGTAGAATCCGAGCGCACCAACCGATATCTTTGGCTGCCATCAATTTTTCCAACAAAGTGGAACGGACATCATCCGTCAATTGTTTGCTGTCATTGAAACTGGGAGGAATTTTGGAAGCATCCTGGTCGAAGGAAGCATTCCAAAAGGCAGCACCATAGACCATGGGCCCCAGCACAGGTCCTCGTCCGGCTTCATCTATTCCCACACATACACCAGGTTTTCGAGCTGATTCAGGAATGTCCGATATCAGAAGTGGGCCCTTGCCGTGCACATTGCAGAGAGGAGTACGTTGAGGGTATCGTCCAGCAGAGGACTTACTAGTCATTTCCTTTTTAAATTCAGCATTGTCGTTTCCGTTCATTTCTTTCACATCCTGATTTTTCTCATGTACATCTTGATTTTCCTCAGCTGAAGTATCCTCGAAGCGTTCGCCCATTAGCGCTCGCATGGCTCGAATACTCTCTTCACGGGTTGTACAGGGCACACCACCAACGTTTGCATGAATTTTCAAAATGATCTCACTTTGCATGGCCGAAATACATGCAGGCACAGCGGGCTCCTGCTGCTGTTGTTGCTTGACTGCTTTCGCCTTCTCGTTGGTTTTCTTCGTCATGGCGTTGTAATGTTATTGATGTTAGTGGTGGTCTAGTAGTAGTAGCAATAGTTCATTATGGGCAATGGTATACAATGGGCAATGACACTTATTGATTTTGATGCTTACTATTTTTTTAGCCGCCAATTTCTTTGATCAAGTGATCGCGCTTTTTCCTCACTGAACTGTGAACATACCAAATTTTGTTGAGTGGCATCTAGTCTCATGAATACGAAGGCTTCAGAGTGTCTATGAGAAGGAATAGAACCTTTCGTAGTATGGTACCAGGTACACTAGCTAGTCTAGTACCAGGTACACTAGTACCAGGTACCTGGTACCTGGTGCCATACCGAGTGTCGGTGGCGAACTGAAAATGCTCCCCCATGTGACTTTGTCACCACTATTGCTACCAGTAGTAGTAGTAGTAGTACTGCCTGGTACCTGGTTCTACTACTACTACTCCACTACTACTACTACCTCGTAGAGAGCCACTACTACTACTAGTAGCTACTGTACCGTAGCTAGTAGTAGAAGTACCAGGTAGTTGCAGGAGGATGAGGAGGAGAGGAGGAGTACTGGTAGTACCTACTAGCTAGACTAGTAGCTAGTACTAGCTAGTACTAGCACGTTACGTAGCTAGGACGGTACGAGGTACCAGGTACCTGGTAGTCTCTAAAATAACACTTTTTCTCTCAAGTAGACTAGTAGAGTAGTAGTTGCTACTACAGTAGTAGTAGTGTAACAGGTAGTAGCTACTACTAGCTAGTAGAGAGTACAACGCTACCACCTAATACTAGCTAGCTACTAGTAGTAGCTGGTACCATAGTCCCTTATTATTTTACCGGTATGACTTTTGACAAAACACAATTTCTTTATTGCTTTTCGCAGTAGACGGTACTAAGACCTGCTACCATACCGTACTACTAATATTACCAGTTAGTACCACTGGTAGGTTGCTAATCCTCCTCATCCTCAATAACATTGACTACTACACCAGCAACAAGTCATTATTATTCTTTTCTCGCTGGAACAAATACTCAAAGGGAAATACAACCAATCGTTGAAGGGTCAACTTGACTAACCATTATCTTCTCTTCTCATGCCACCCACACAGGCTGAGCTCCTCGAGGAGCTAGAGCAAGTCTTGGGGCGACCGGAAAATAAATTCTGTGCGGACTGTGCCCAACGAAATCCCAGTTGGGCTGCTATTATCCTTCCTCCCTTTCGTGGTGGGAAAGAATTAGGGATCTTTATTTGTGGCAAATGTTACAAGCATCACAATCGCATTGATGAAACTGTTGTAAAGAGTCTAAGTATGGCCACGGAATGTACGATGATGAAGCGGGGAATGCGTGCGTGACGAATGATTTGTTTTCTCGCCTATTTTTCGTCTTACCTTAATATTTACCTGTATTTGACAATGATTACTATAGGGACCCAATTGGAAGTGGACATTTTAAAACGTAGTGGGAACGAAATTTGCAATGTCATTTTTGAGTATAGCCTCAATGACTGGGACAACGAAAAGGACTTTATCACTCGCGATGAAAAGGAAGAGAACGAAGCTAGATTTAGATTTTGCAGAAACAAGTGGCATTATCGGAAATACTTTTGCAAACGAACCTACTTGAAAAAAATGCACGAAATCTACAACGATGAAAGCAGCGAATCCGAGTCCGAATCAGATGATGAAGACGAGGAAATGACAGCACGCAGAGCTAGAATGTTGGGAAACACGACTGTTTACAACAAGTTACAATCGACAGAAGTGGATATGGTAAAGTCGAATTCGACAAGGAGTTTATCTTGCAGGACAGCAAGCAGCAATGATCTGGCACACACTGCGTCAGCGCTTGGTACTGGTAGGCATGCACACGCTGTTTTGAAGAGATGCGCATCGTTACGTAGTAGGAAACAGCGTAAAGTTTGCTCTACCAATGATCTCATGAGTCAATTAAACAGCGTTTCTCTAGACCAAAAACTGAACAACGAGAGTCTTGACTTGGAAAAGAGAAGAGAAAGGCAAGCATCATCGATCGATGCCGAACCAGAGCAATTCTCAGATACAGGAGTACCAGCCCGTTTTCCTTTCGCGGAAGAAAAGTCCGCTTCAAAGAAAGAATTTTTTTCGGCTGAAGAAACACAGTCGATCGGAATTGAGCGGTCGGCTCCAGAAAAATATTTCGTTGCTCGGGAAGATTCTAAAAGTGAAACAACTGCGATGGCAAAAAAATCCCTATCCCATCGCCACATAGGAAATATGGATACTCCCTCGCAGTCTGCATCGGCCATGGGTTTGAAGATAAATTTCAAAAAGGTCTTGTCTCTGGAAGCAGTAGATAATCGGTCGAACCCACGATTGGGAGGGCAGCGAATGCAGATTGGGGGTGTAAATAGATCCCTGTTAGGTCGGGATCTATTGGCAAGTGCTACTGGTGACGACAATGATAGTGTCAATGATATGGAAGACTCGCAACGAAACACAATACAGCTACCTGCTGGGCTGAGAACACCAAAACAGCCTGTAGCAGAACCTACTCAACTATTACACACATTATTTTCGTTCAATGATAGAAGCCGGAAGACTGGGGGTGAAAAAGAAACTTTCAGACCAGCGCTTGTTCGGAATCTTTCCAATCGATCCGTGCAAAGTTCCCGCAATCAGAATACACCCACTACACCAACAAGACCAACACTCGTTCGGAGACTTTCAGATAGATCCATTAGAAGTTCTCGCAATCAGGAATTCAAGCGCTCCCACTCATTCAGAGGCCTTTTTCCAGAACGAAGCAAAGTCGTTTCTCCCAAACCATTGTTGACGAAACGACTATCATCTAAGAACCTGGACGTAGCAAACGAGGAGCATGACGGGAGTAAAGACGTACCATCAACTCCAAGGTTGAACAGACGACCTTCAAGAAGAAAGCTTAGTCTTGGCGACAATGATACAGGTTCTAGTAGGAACTGTCCTGAAACTCCAAAGCTTGGGCGAAGGCCCTCCAGAAGGAATTTGCGCCTTGGCAGAGATGAGCCAGATTTGAGCAAAGAAAATCCTACAACGCCAAAGATTGGGAAGAAGTCTTCGAGAAGAAACCTGAGAGTCGGCGACGATGTCCAGGATTCGAACAAAACAAATCCAAAAAATGGCCTAATGCGCAGATTGTCTCATAGATCTTTGAAGAATATTTGTAATGACGGACCCGTAACACCTTCTTTGAATATGCACTCAGTGAAAAAGTCACTCTCGACACATAATCTACTCGACTCAGTCAGAACTGGTACACAACCTTATGCTGTTGCGAAGAGATCATTGTCAAGTCGCGATCTCAGGCTAAAGAAGTCCACGTCGCCTCGCAGTGGTCTTGTAGCAAGCATTGGCCGGCAAGTGATGCGGAACGCTTCATTCCAAAAAAATATTGCCGGTCAAGAGGAAAATCGACAGATGTCTGACACGGTCGATAAACTTGCATTGGCGCGGCTTTCAAAAATGCAAGTTACAGGCCATAAGGCTCTCGAGCTACTGATGCAAGACTCTGATAGTGGTGTATATAAATTGAAGACTGCGTATCTTGCCATGGCATTGACCAAGTCAGGCGGTGGCGGTGGCAGCGGCAGCAGTTCTTTGAGCCATCATGATAGACATAGTGATCGTTGTTCGGGGTCTCCTCGTCCAATGACCGCGAGAGTAGAGGTCGACGGGGATCAACCTGGGGGTGAGGAGATAGGCAAAGAAGAAGATAAGAAAATTGATCACGATAAAACATCAAAAGCTGATGTTGATTGGAAAAAAAAACCTAACCGCTGCGAAAACAAAAAGCGACTCGAGCATACAGAAAGATTACCTGATCAAAGTTCCGCGCAGGGAAAGAAAAACTATAGCAAAGCACTGAGGGACGTTTCTGCGCATCACCCGCCTTCCAGAATTGATAGAAAGGATATTTGGAAGGGAGAAAAGTCTCTCTCGTTTAAAGTCGAAAAGGATCGAAAAACTCGACAACGTTCTGCGATGCGTGGCTCTTTGCATGCATCCATGTCGGCATTGGATCTGTCAGATCTAGAACAAGGTATTGATAACAATACTAAGAAAGACTCGAACAATAAATCTGAAAAGCACGAGAAAAGTGGTAGTCACCATTCCCAGAGCTCTCACCGCAGCCACCATCATTCCTCAAGCCCTCATCACAGCAGCCAGCATGGCAAGAGAAACAATCACCACGGCAGCAATCATCGTTCCTCTAGCACCCACCATGGTACTCCGGTTGTATCATCCTCGCATGATCACCACAGCGACAAAGAAGGGCACCAGAAAGCCAACAGAGACATCAACCATCGTCACAGCTCTGGTTCCAGCTTTGGTAGCGTGTCCACGGACGGGCGCGACAAGAGAAGGGGCCACAAGAAACACCGCCACAGTAACGGCTCTCATTCCAGCATTGGCAGCGGCTCATCAAGGCACGTCAGTAGACACGAGCGAAAATCTTCGCAGAGGGAATGCACTCGATCCACTCGCGAGAAAGCTTTGGAAAGGATCATCTCGAATGTGGGCGAAGACTTGAACGACGGCAACCACTTCTGGATTAAGATGATTGACCAATGGGTAGCGCAGGGATAATTACAGATTACAGAACTTGAAGACTTACCAACCTGCCTACCGCATGCCTGTCTGATGTTCCACGTAGCTAATTAGATCCTGCTTTGTGCCACAGACTGCACCCGTCGCGAATGCCTACTACAACTGAAGCTGTTACTACTAGTCTACTAGTAGTAGGAGTAAGCCTTCCTTGAGTGAGAAGGGAGTTCTATTCTACTAGAAAAGTAACCCTCAACTCTAAATTGAAGGTTGATTTTTGGCAACATGATGAACATTCAGTCGTGTATGCGAGCCGAGCGAGAGGAACTCCATGCAATGACGCTCATTTTCAGCGATGAAGTTTCGGATTGTCACACTTGGGATTCGCTAAACTCTGCACCCAGGCCAAAGAATAAACTGCCTCCAAACCATTTCCTTTGTATATGCTGGCCTCACAGTGATTCAAAACACCAACATACTCGCAATTAAGAGCTAAGCTATGATGCAATCCATGAACATCCCAGTCTCGCCGCAACTACCTCGCAAGGTTGAAATTTCAGTAGAAAGCTTGGAGGGAATTGTATGGTCCTCAAATAAAAAGCACAAGAACCGCGACGAAGTCGAGAGCTCCGTCCCCTTCGTCACGGCAACAGTCGAGTTTTCTGGGACTTGTCAAAATATGAAAATCCATTCGGCCAGTAAATATCCGCATATCAAGAATCCTGCAGTGGAATCCTACTTCGCTGCATTAGACAGCAACAAGATGGATTCACCTGGAGCCGAAAATGAAATAAGAACAGTCAAATCTATCAAAACCCAAGAATTTGATGGAAAAGCCATCATGACAACTACAACAACCATTACATCGGTTCAGACAGAATTTCCATCGGCAAAGCTGAAGGACGGAGAATACCCCCTTGTCGCCAAGTGGGAGAATGAGGCATCTGACGAACATGGTATCATAGACTCTGTGGACTATGCGACCAAACCTCAGCTATTTGGAATCACACGAAACAACACCGATGTATCATATTACATCCAAGGCAAAAGCATTGCCAGACCTCATTTATCCTTGACACTGCCCGCGACAGCGGATCATCAATCCGATCAACCCCTCTCCATGATAAAGTCCATGCTCTCCACTTGCCGCCACCAAGACGATTTATCAACAAGCAGTTTGTCATCCATTGGCGGCAACAAAGGAAAGCCAAAGATTAAGGATGGTGAATCCGTTAACACCAAGTCGACTGCTAGTAGCTCCATAAAATCTGCACTTTCCAATGCCACCATGAAATCTCAACTGCCTGTAGTGGGGCTTGTGGAGGAGAACCCAGCTGGTGATTCATATCAACGCATAATTCCAGTTAGAGAATTGGAATCTCTCTTGGATACTGACTTGGATAGCAATAACGAAGCTTCATCGGGCTTGCACTTAAAAGAAGCCGAGACAGCCATTACCAGACAAGAGGAAGCTTATGTTGAACCTGTTCTAGCCACTAACGCGTCAAAAGAACGTGTTGCTAAAGCTCTTACCTCCGAGATATCTACCGCCGTTTTTGGAAGAGTTGAGACGCCAGCCAGCTCAATCTTCGGTTCTCTTACCTGGATGCTGCGCAGCAAGCCTTCTCCAGAAATTATTGAGATGAAAGTTCGCGTTATGCCAGAAGACGTAGACGAGTTGGACGATGCAACTCCAGGCTCTCCTTTCACAAGGAATTTGGAAGGAGTGGCTCACCTTTTGTTTTGGGACTTCATCGCTGAGGAGGGCACAACCATTCTAGACTTGCCTCTGAAAATGAACAACGAAAATCGTGCCATGACAGGTGATCAAACTCTATCGTCAAAAACGGCGACAGCAAGAAATGGCGAGGAGGAGCATATCTTTTTAAGCCCCAATGCCAAGCTTCGTATTCGTGTAACAATTGTACCAGAGGTAAAGCAAACCATCGCAGACCATCCTAAATTTACGACCTCAATACTTGGAGAGAATGGAGCAATGGGACTCCAATCCCAATCACAACCAAAAGATGGATTGTCTGGCTGTGCAACATCCTCGATCTTATACCTCCAAAAACAGGTCTTGCCTTTGCAAGATTTCTTCCACAAAATTCACCTTCCATCGTTCTTCCAGGGAAAGAGGGAGGGGTCTCACGAGCGACGAGATGGAGCATCAGACGGCAATATAGGATCGTTTCCTCGCGGATTTGCTATCGTGGTTCCAGACAGCAACAATAACAGCATGTTAGCAGATACTTTCTTAAGAAAATGAAATCCTACGCTGGACCTTGGGGCTGGCTGAAGGCCCTGGCGAGGCGAACAATCGCAGCTCAGGTAGAGCATGAAAGTCAGGAGAATACAGCCCCACAAGAATTACAGAAATATTCTAGTGAATGCCTGCCCCTAAGCAAGATTCTTCTGCCATTTTACTGACTCCGAAACAGACATTTTCCGTATTTGTTCTGGCTAGATGTGGATTTTGTGCAGTTGACGAGCCGGAAAACATCTACTCCTTCCGCTATCATCAGTTGAATGTATAAATATGAAATGCATTTAATCTCTGAGCGAATAACCACTCTAAGTGCAATTACCTATAATTTTGGTCGTCTAGACAACAGTGACTGCGATTGCTAGTAGTTGCTCTCCGTTCTTATTTGGAACTTGCCACTCTTGGTAATGTTACGGACTCCCTTGTAGGGTCGGTACGACTCACCTGTAACACTGAGTCCACTCACACTCAATCCACTCACAGAGGCCAGCGGAATCTTCCAGGAGACGGACAGATTGGGTGCCGTGGCGACGTCCACTGTGGGAGGTGGTTCCGATCTCGACGTTCCACTGGTGATATCTTCCGCAATGTCAGTGCTACCGCTTTTGAGAGGATCCATTTGGAATTGTCCCGTAAATTGAGGTTTCTTCGTAACGTCGAGTTTGCCCAAATTCCATCGCACAACTTTGCCAGCTTCATCGTAAATCAAGGATCCCATGGAAACGGAGCACGAATCGGCCAAGGTTTTGACAGTTTTGGGCAAGGGAACGGTGATCGCAACATCTTCAATAATTAGCGGTTGTCCTTTACCTCGCGATGCTGAAAAGATGAGTGATGACAGTGAAGTCAATCCCACCTGCAGCACCAATCGTCCCGTCGATTTGCCATTGGCGCCATTCTCATCAGCAGATGACGACGACGTTGTGGGAGGTTGATCTTTGGTTACAGTCCACCTCGCGTGGCAATAAATAGGCGGAGTGAAATTGGCCACCGAATCTCGTTTGATGCGATACCGCATCAGCTGAAAATTGCCATCTGGTGGCACAAAACTGACAACTTGATCATGCTCGTACCGGCCATACCGCACACAGGGATGAAAGGAGCAATCATCTATCAGAGATGGATCTTTAAACGTCAATAGCAAGTCAGGAATGCCACTGAGATGTGATTGGCATTCAATACTACCGGAAACATCCACCGACACAATTCTTCCACCGGCATCGACAATAGCGTCTACTTCTTCCATGATATCCATATAAATTTCATTATTAGTATAGTGGACACCTGCCGTTCGCCACGGCATATTGCTAATGGTTCCACTGGGTAGTTCGTCGGAAACTTGACTGGACCCCTGCGTCGTAGCTCCCAATAATTTGGACAGGGCAGTGGGAGGTCGAATCATGGCTTTGAGTGCATTGGCTTCGGTCGTCAAGGGCCATCCGTAGTCGACCATTTCTTCCAACAATTGGTAGACAGTACTAAAATTCTCTTTAATGGAAGACTCATCTGCTGGCGGCCCAAAATAGTCCACAAAGGTATCCGCCATGCGGTGCAACAATTCCAAAATTAACAGCGGACTAACTTCGGCCGGACAGACTGCCAAATAGGACAAGCCGTCCCTTAAAATGGAAATCACGTAGAGCGTGCCTTGATCACCTCCCGTGGCAATTTCCATGACGGGTGTGACACTATCATAGCCACTGTCGTACATGCCGCTGCTTGCCAACAAACTGGACGTAGTAGACAGACCTCCGTGATGATTCACCGACAGAGAGGCCCGATCCCAAAAGGTGTCGCACACACTCCGGGGTGTGACGGTGCCCCGAAAGTGCCGTTCAATCAGGACTTCTCCTGTGGGAGACAAGAGAAACAGGCTTTGAATCATTATAACAAATTCGGTAAGCAGGCTGGCGAATAGCGTTGTGTCGTTGTTTAATAATTAAGCTACCAGTAGTGCAGCAGCTTGCGTTGCTGGTTGAAAGCTGAGTGCGGTACTGGTACCTGTTACTTGTGCTGTAAAACACTTACTTTACTAGTCTACTATGCTTGGACAGCGTGCTCCTGAAACTGCTAGCTACAGTAGTTAGCTAGCTAGTGGAGCTACTACCAGCGGTACTCTACTACCACCAAAACAAGGACTACTATGATAAATACCTGCTGTAGCTAATAATAATATTCTAGTATTAGCTACCGGTACCTCTATTAGGGTTACGACTCAGATGACACCGAGTCGTGCTACTCAAAATTTTGAACGTGAAGAATTCTCGAAATCAGAAACCAGGACAAATTTGGCCAACACTCGCACATATTATTATTATTATATTATTATTGCATCGTTGTTGGGCATTATAATCCTTTCATAGGAGTTTAAACGAAGCTTTTACAGCCTCATTTATTTTGACGAGACTACTATTCATTGCCAGGTTGCTGTGTGTTTTGGTTCAGTGCGCGCTATATTATAATATATTTCATTACATGCAAAGAGGGAGTTGTGATCAGTTGTGATCAACTATCTGTTTCGAGAGTTAAGAGTGTTGATTATACTCTTTGATTCTTTGTGTGACGCCATGTTGGAGAATACTAGTAGCACTGCTGCTGTCAGCAAAGCCAACCCCAGCAACCGGCACTCCCTGTTCCACAAGATCCGTCTTGCCAGTCACAAGGTTGTCAAGGTATCTTATGCCTCGTCCAAAAAGGGACTTCGAAAAGCGTTTCAAAAAGGCATTTCTCTGGTATCATCATTTACCAAGAATGCCACTCCCGTAACCAGCTTCGATAGCACAACCAAAGCTCAACAACAAGAACAAAAGCAGTCCTGGAAAGACCACAGTGTAGACAGCGGTGAAACGTTGGATTGTTATACTGTTGAAATTGGCAATGATCACAGTTGGTTCAACTCTTCTGTGACGTTGCCGCCTTCAGCAAACGAAGAATCAGAAGTCGAGAGTGGGGAACAGGGTGAATCCGAAACAGCCATTTCGGTGCAACATCAGTCTTCCAATACAGGAACTAGTAGTACGAGTAACAACCATCATGGTGATAAAGCATTCGAAGAATACCTATTGTTGGTTCCTTACCACCCCACCATTCGACGTACCAACAGTCGAGCGACCTGCAGCAGTGCTTCGACGGCAGTATTCAACAACAAGACTTTACAGCCTGGACTCGTCAAGGCCACCAGTGAAGTACGATTACGATATCAACACTTTTACTCAAAACAACATCAAGACGATCATCATCATCATCAGCGATCACAACAAGAACAACAAAAGCAGCAGGATCACGAAAAACGCGATGCAGTACCCAGCAAGACAACGGAAGAAAATTCGACTGATGAAGATAGTCTGGAAGTAGAAGAGGAAGAAACACTTGTCATTTTGCAGCAACAGCAACGTCATTCTTCGGCCACTACATGTGGTAGTAGTACGACGTGTGGTGAACGAGGCTGTTATCCCTTATTCAAACACATGACGTGCGGTTTTCAATTATTAGCCAACACTAACAAGAACAAGAACAACAAGAACAAGTACAACAATAACAACATCCAGAACAACAGCGAAACCGAAGCCTTGGAACAAAAAGCAACTACCACTTCATCGAAATCTTCCGAGACAAAAAAACAGAAATACAAATTGGAAAGGCTGGACAATCCTGTCAATGACGAAAATGATGGCGATGAGACTTCCCGCACTAACAGTAAGCACTTTGTTTTGGAAACAACCACTGTAGGAGATACTCTTGTTCATGTTTGGTCTACAACCCCGACAAGGACTACGGCTGCCGAGAATAGCGAGGAAATAACCAGGGAAAACTCAACAGAAGAAACCAAAGAGGACGTCGAATCGGCAGACGCCGTCGTATATTCTCCGGATGAGCTGAACTCACAGCTATGGCACAAACAGTTTTTGCAACAAACAGTGCAACGTATCATAGAAGACCAAAAGACAGTGCAACGCGAAGAAAAGGAAGCGGTCCGACCCAAGCCTACTCCTATTCCTACTTCTGCTGCTACTGCTACTACCACCACGACCAATACAATCAATGATGTGGAACACCATGATGCCATCGAACCCACCGCCAGTAGCAATGGCGATCCTTTTCTGATTTCCATTTTGGTAGAGCCAAATGCGGAACTCTTAGCAGCACACGAGCTCCAAGTAGAAAAAGAAGAGGAAAAAGTAAACGATCAGTCCACAAAGGAAGATGCCCGCTGCTCAAGTCAAGATGAAGATCAAATGCTCGATGATATTTTAGACAAAATCATGCCGCTCGGCGAAGATGCGCATGCTCCTTTTGGTTCCCCGGAACGCACGAAAGAACCTCTCATAAATCCATCCCAATTTGGAGATGGCAACAACAGCAACAATTTTGCTAAATTTGATCACAAATTTCCATCGCTGGAAGAAATAAACCAGGTTAATCAGGGTCATGGCGCTTCGAGAGGCTTGCGCGAGGGAGAACAGTTTCAGGATATCCACCGACCTTTCGCAATCGCCGAAGCAAAATTGTTTCCTCCTCCGCCACCACCACTACCGCCACCACCATTTCCTCTTGAACGTGTCTTTGCTGATGAAATTTCGATGCGACAGTACTGTAATATGAGCAGCAGCGGCAACCAGGAAGAAAAATCAAGCGAATCTGTGGACAGTCGTCTCGATACTACCACACTTTCCATCAAACATGGAAGCATGGCCACGACGAAAGTCAAGAAAGGTGGAGAGGTCTATGGGCAATTACGCGAAGCGCCCTCAAAGTTGTCTCTTCGTACCAACGGAACATGCGAAGACCGACCATTCGATGAAATCACTGTTCCTGTCCCTCACCACTTTGATATCATGGATAAAACAACTGGAAGGTTTGATGGTGTTTCCATAGCTGACGAAAGTGGTTCAGCTGCTTCCACTGTCAGTACTCTTGGTTTGTCCGTGACAGTGGACCCTGATGACCTCAACACTGTCATGTGTAGTTGTGTTGGAGAGGCAGTCGGCAGGTGCGTCGACACACTTGACGCATACTCGGATGATGAGGTGGAATCAGTGGGAGAAACTCTTGACGATACTTTTGGCGACATGGTGGGAAACAAAACGCATCAGCAGCGAATGCGGTGAAATTATACAAGAGTGCTGGCGATACTTGTACGCCACTGTTTTGTTTCAAAATAATAATAAAAGAACAAGACCGACTACATATGCTATAAATGCAAGGCAGATACTGAAAACTTGAACGTAGAGGAAATAAATAATGTGCAAATCGATGTTCCGTCAGTTGACATACCCACAATCACATACCCGACCTAAAACTTTGTAGGGCCGACTATCATTTAGACGCAAACATACCATCTAACAAAAAATGCTAACGCATTTTTTGATGATAAGCGCGACTAAAAGTTGAAATTCCAAGGTAAAAGAAGTACAGGATAACAACGTTAGCGTCACAAGAACTTCTTCATGTTTGACTTTGGCGGGCGTTGCGAGCACGCGTACTTGAAACGGTATATTCCAGACTCGGCTCTATTTGTTTTGAAGTTAGCCGTGAAGTGGTCCACTAGACCTGTCGTACTTCCCAAAACGATAATCTACAAGTTATTCTCCTATGGGTCACCAGGAATGGAGAGCGATGAAGCGTCACTGTCTGAGATCTCCAAAGAATTTTTCTTGTAAAGATGCATTCACTGCCTTTCAACTCGGAGGGGAGGTGTGGATAAAAAATCAGCCAATGACTACGCACAACTGCTGGATTTGGATCTACTCGATCGAAAATCGAAAGATTGAGGTCAAAGACGACAGTTATGTTTGCATGTCATCGCTGTCTATTGATGTTTAACGCTGATGTCACCAGCCTGAAACCAAAAACCATCGACTGCAACTACTTCAATAAAAGCGCAAGTAAGCATTTGCACGTGGATTGGCAGTACTCTGGATACATTGACATCATGTATCAATAGTTAATTCCTACTCTATTGTATTGTAAACATAATCCTACCACTTGTCAGTTTTTACTATCAAAGGAAGAAAATTGGGTGTTGGGTGCCATTGGTTCGCTTGCTACTAGATCCTTAGTTTTTAATGCCCGGGAATGACAGGAACAGAAGCAGAAACTCTTCTGGCGTTAGTGTCGGCCTGGAGGCTGGAATCCAGATTCTCGGTAATGTCAACGTGAAATAGCTTGCCGTCGCGAACCGTTGCTGACGCCTTCATCTTGTGGGCCTTTTCGCGTGGTTCTCGCACAGTGTACTCATATGTGATGCAGGATTCATCTTCTTCCACCTTGATCAATTCCCAAGTCACCTTGGCCTTAACCTTTTCTTCCATATCGTTCATGATGCGAGTTTTGTTCAATCGCTGCCCATCGAACTCCATGCGGCACTCCGTGTGGAACACTGCATCCGCCAGGGATTGCACTTCCTCGACACTCTTATTTTCCTCCGCTAAGACGAGGAACAGTTTCATAATTTTTCGCATGGCATCAATCATTTTCGTTCTTGAGGTTTTTCCTTTTGTTTTGTCCCTGCAACTGTTGAGTCGGCTTTAATCTTTAATGCACAAATTAATATGGAGTGAGAATTCGTTCTGATTTTTTGGAGGAACGAGCCGAAAATAGATTTTCGCAAGGATTCTACTACCAAGTAGCACCCTGTTCACGAAAAGAATCATGACATCAATCATGTTCTCTGAAAGACACCGTTCTCATTCCTACCATGGCACTGGTTGCTCTGTACCAGGTAGCTAGAGTACGGTAGCTAGCTAACAAGAGTGGTAAGTACGATTACCAGTTAGTACTCTATTAGGATTAGTAGTACCTGGTAGTATTCTTAGAAGCGCGAGCAGTAAAATAATAAGAACTGTTTATTCTTCAACTTTAAGAACCTGAAAGACTACTACTAGTAGAGACTACTACTAGTAGACCTACTTGATCAAAGATTGCTGAGGAGTATAAGAGACCTTATAGACCTCTTCATTCGTGTCATGGTGACAATTGTTACTACTAGTAGCGGTTGCTAGTAGCTAGTAGTGGGCCCAGTACTACTACTAGTAGTAGTCCTTGTCGTCGAACAATAAGTATACGTCAGATCCCGAACCTTTACTGCTGTAGTTTCCACAGTCGCGTTTATGTTCGCTTTCGTACTAGAGTAGTACTGTACGGGATTCAGCTCCCACCTACTGCTACTCTACTGTAGTACTGGCTGTAGTAGACTACCTGGTACTACTACTCCTCGCTCTACTACTAGCTAATCTTACTACCTGGTACTCCTACTGCAGCTAAAAGTTCTTGGCCATTCAACACTTTAATTGAATTCAAATAATAATAATCATATTATTCGTGGTTGTTACCGTGTATTAAAATAAAATGGTTAAGCTCTTCTAAGCTACAGTAGCTTGTATTTAACAGGTAGCAGTTGAACCACTTTCGTTTAATTCATTCGAATAAATGTATTCGAATTAAAATAAAATGGCCAAGCACTTTTAAGCTGGCATTTAACAGTTACAGTAGCTGCTCAACCACTTTGATTTAACTCGAATAATCATATTATTACGGTATAGGAGACGAGCGCGTGAGAATACTAAAATCACATTGAGTAAGATGGTAATAATCAGATCACATGACTGTTGTAAAAATAACTGTTTAATACATAAGCCCAACAAGTGCCATAAACTGGGTCACTACCGACTGCCAACAGCCTACTACGTACTCCAGGGCTCTACTACTAGCTAGCTAGTAGTAGTACCATGTACTCACCACCATACAAAAAACCGTACTGTTGACCTGTCGACCTACTAGTGTATTACTGCTCGTCTCGTCCCAACCAAATACGTTAAGATTACTAAAGCACCATTCAAGCCATCCGCAAACTGACGACCTCTCTATTTGGAGGGCCAGCCAAGGCCTGTCGTTCACTTTCTATTTTGGTAGCGCTTCCGACCGCATCAATCTGCTTCCAGCCACAGCTGCCTCAGCAACACCCCCTCCTCGTCGACCGACATTGCGGATCCATCCAAATCAATCGATTCTTATTCACCATGTCAGACGCTACCAATGATCAGTTAGTAGAGCGCAAGAAAGCTCTGCGCAAAGATATTCGAGCCCGCATGAAACTCGTCGACCAGGAAACGATATCCCTCCAAAGCCAACAGGTGTGGGATCGTCTCATTGCATTGCCGCAGTATCAAAATGCCAAATCGGTTGGATTGTTTCTATCCATGCCCCAGGGTGAAATCGATACAGACCCTGCTCTACGGCACTGCATGGAACACAAGAAAACAATCTACGTTCCAGAAGTGGGAAAGAATTTTGAATTTACGGATATGGAAATGATCAAGGTATTGTTAGACGAAGACGAAGACAATGTCAAAGCAAACAAGAACGACCTCTTCTACAAGACCTGGCCACGTAACAAATGGAACATTCCCGAGCCACCGCCCGAAATGCCCGTTGTGACGGCAGCGCCTGGAGATATTGATGTCTTAGTCGTTCCTGGTCTAGCGTTTGATCGAAAAGGAGATCGTCTCGGACAGGGCAAGGGCTACTACGATCGTTACATTGAACGATTGTCCCAGACTGATCAGAAACCTCCATTTTTAGTAGCTGTTGGTCTACAACCCCAACTCATTGATGGTGATATTCCTGTGGCAAAATATGATCAGCGGATGGATATGGTGCTGTTGCCAGAAGAAAGCATTGTTGTCAACAAATAAAAATAATGTTGTAGTGGGCACAATTGAAATCATCCACTCGTAGGAAAATTGATAGTAATTAAATGCACAGCTAGCTAGAAGAAAGTGTCTACGCTCTCTTCCTTCGTACTAAAAATGCGAGAATGTTGTACTCGAGTAGTAGTCTATAACAATCCTACTGGAAGCTAGACGCTGTCATCTAAAGTCTGAGCTGTTGCTGATCTCGCTGCTGTCAGAAATCAAATCGATGGCTGTCTTCCACAATTGGATGTCCAATGGTAGCAAAACCGCGATGGACAGCCGATCATCGTCAACTGCATGAGTAACAAAGCCGTTTATACCCTCGAGCGATCCCAGTACATAGTCCAAAACACTATTGCTACAACTTTTATTTGCAGGCAACAGAATGCCTCCCGGACTCGTGGTGGTGCCCGCTTTCAGACTGGTCTGCTGAAGGTACAACTTTCCAATATCCATGAGCAAACTTGCAGTGGAACAGGCAATCGCCAATCCTCTACCAGCAGCTGATACATATGCAGGTTTCGTCGTCGTGTCCGTGTTACTAGTACTATCCAACAAGGTGGTTGTGTCTCCACCCAAACTCTGTCCCAACGAGGATGAGGAAGATGCCATGAGTAACGACAGCAAACTAGCCACTTCTTCGAACCAATCCTTATCCTCGCTCTCGGGTGCCTTTTCCATGCAGATCCATCCACCCTTGGTCATGATGATATCCAATGCTTGAATAGGATTAAACATCAAACCTTTTTTCGAGCGAATAAATTTCCCGCACGGAAGAGATTGTTGGTTGTCATAGGAGGACAAGATCAATTCGTCGCCTTGAGACGGAGCATACATGACATCTCGTCGGTTTTCGGGCTGTTGGTCATCGTCTTGCGAAAGCAGTGCCTCAAAGCTGGCTTCCGACAAAACGACACGATCAATGACAGATGAACTATGGAAGCCATCGTCGACGTTTTCTTTTAAATATTCAATGGCTGCACTAGGGAGGAGAGCCGTGCCTCTCAAATCTAACCATAATTTCATGCCACCATTGTCATCTGATGATGGGCTCATCAAGTTTCCATTTTCATTGTGTTGGACGAGACGAAGAGCAAAAGTGATGCCAATCGACGTTCCAATTATATCGAGCTGAGGATTTGTGATATGTTTTCGACGATGATTTGATGCTGTCAGTCTGATGAACGCTGCTCTTTCACTCTTTGAAGCGTGCACACCAGTTAGCAACAGAAACACTGTTAAAATTATTTGGAATATCATTCTTTTTCAAAGGAGACGAGAGGGAAGCTGACAGCTTAGTAGCAAGTAAAACAGTAGCTAACTGATGAGTACACAAATAATAATACTTGTCGCTTGTCGTACTGGTAGATCGTAGAAAGTGAGCGGTGAAAGAAAAACGATATCTAGTGTAGATTTTGAAATCAGAGTTAAGGTTTGATAAGGCATTCAACCGTAACTATTGAGATTGGCTCGTACCAGTACCGTTGTCTACTCTCTACTAAACTCCGCCGTAGAGGCTAGTTACTAAAAGTCGTAGGAGTAGTAGCCAGCTACCTGGTAGTAGTAGACTAGTAGCTCCTAGTAGTAGTAGTGTAGTAGTCGTACTCAAGTGACAAGATCCATCGGTCTATGTCTTCTGGATTGAGAGTCTGTGGAGTGTCCTAGTGAATTCACCATAGCATCGAGTAGACTAGTGCACGATGGGCTCTGGGGTGAAGGTAGTTTTGTCAGAGAAAAGCGCCTCTTTTTTGTTTCATCTTGAAAAGTGAGTAATACTAATATTATCAACACATTAGACTAATGTATTGCCTAATATCTTGCCTAATATCTGACCAGCTTGTCACTGTTTCATTCTATTCGCATTCATCACCTATTCTACTTGCTAGGCCATCATTTGAGTACAGCTTTTCCGCGAAACAATACTCTATTCTTAGATATATTTTCTCAGTAGCATGTGGGAGACAACATCTCAGCAAGTTCTTTCTGGTACTTGTTGAGTGCATTTTTTTCTCGCTTCTTCATTGACCTCTTGATCACGGCTGCTGTAGTAAAACCAGCAACAGCTCCAACAATGGGCCCTCCAAGAAAGAATCCAGTAATTCCAGTTGCAATACCAATAGCGAGAGTGCTCTCTTTTCGGGACTGCTTCATTGCTGCCGTGTCAGGCGGAGGGGGGATACCTAATCCACCGAGTCTTTGAGTAGTTGACGCTGTATCTATAAGTTCTAGAGGGTGTGGTGCTTCTACGATATCACTAAATGATAGGTATGCCCTTGATTCGTTTTCTTCTTTCATCGTCGATTCCATAGGTCGAGGCAACTTGCCTGTTTTTCTATTTACAGCTGTTTGTTCGATTGAACAGGGCGGCGATAGCCTGTGATGAACAATTGATGTAATTTTATGAGGATCAACGACGTCGGATTTTGATGCGAATTTGTGTCGTGGCGAGGCGCTTTCTTTGTTGGTTCGTGGATACAACGAAAGAAACCGTTGCTTCTGTGTCAAAGAGAGCGATCTACCCGGTCCCATGAACATTGCGCCACGAAACATAATATGTAGCTCTACTGGGATGGTCAGCAAGACCAATATTTTAGCTAATGAAGATTTTATGTAGGATTGCCTAGCTCGCAAGCAACAACTGTTACGTGTTCATACCATGGAACCAATTGAATGACGAAGAAAGTTGCTAACGGCTGCAGAAGAATTGTTACTTCTCCAGGTTGCGAGTTTGTCTCTCAGGATAGTAGCAATCGTGGCCGTGCCGCGGCAGGTGCTGTCGACAATGTTGTTCCGTTTCGTGGCCTTTGTGTTGTCTGGTCTTGTTACATAATCCACGGACATTTCACATAATACACACTTTGTAGAAAGAGAAATGGATTTCTCTCGATTTCTACATTTTTCAACGAAGGAGGGACTCTTTGTGGGAAATCTTGTGGGCTGTCTGGTAGTTAGCGGATCATGAACCTCGGCTTCAATAGCGTCTTGGTTTTGTTTGGCAAATCTTCTCAGGTTGATAATGGCTTTCTGCATGGTTTTCAGTTTACTATGCTACAGAGAAGAAAATGACTTCTGTTATTGTTGACTGGCAAAGCCTAAAATCGTTCATAGGAATGCGCGTAACTAGCATAATCTTTTCAATTATTACTAGACCTACTACTGGTACTTCTACTAGCTAATAGTAGTACCAGGGAGAGGGAGGATCGCTTATGCTAACCAGTAAAGTCAGTAGTCTACTACCAGGTAGCCAACCTAAGAACGAAGTGTACTGACGTCTTATTCGTGTTTGAATGAGACTCGGGGAGTACGGTACCGGTAGTATTTTTTTGTGATGGTTATTTAGAGTACAACATGAGCCCCAGCACCACTACCAGTAGTAGCTACAGTAGTCGAATGCTCCATCCTTAGTTCACTAACGTAAATTCGCAGATCATAGCTTTTGAAGATGTTTTACTAAAAAATTGAGTGAAATGATAAATTCGATGTATTTTTGTGGAACAGTGCAAATGTGCAATTTATTTGGACAACCAATGATCCCATTGCTTCCACAGTACTAGTAGCCTGGACAAGTACTTGGTCAGCCCAGTATCCCGCAACAGTTGGAAACGAGATGAAGACTGTCCGTGAGATCTCCTTCACTGCCGCTCGTTGGTTCCATTTCCACGCTATAATGAGTAATGTATAGATTCGCATCATCTCTTTCTGGATCGTTAGAGCTCCTTGATTCATTTTCGACTTGTTCGCCCTCCTTCTCTGGGCTCCATGCACCCTCTCGTTCGGGTCCAACCAGAGACACCTTGATGAAACATTTGGGGGTTGGCTTGTCTTGTCTCTGAGAGGCGATAACCTCCAGGCGGTCATGCAATATCATCACAGATTCGTCTTTGCTTGCTTTCACAGATTCTTCCTTCTCCAATAGCTTTGACAGTGGAAGACCGAGGACGTCGTTGGCGAGGTGACCGGTCATTTCGCAGTAGGCGTCGTTGGCATGCACCACCATAAAGGGTGGGAAAGATAGAGTGACAACCCTGCAAACCATGCAAAAGCAATAGAAAGTGAGTGGAATGTTAAAAATCTCTAAGGTAATGAATAACCTGATGGCCTGAAATACGCACCTTGGTGTTCTGGTTGGGGCAAGAGCCTCCCGAAAAGTCATCACGGAGGCTGGAGACGACAAGCCTGGGACCACGCGCCTAGATGGGCTTGTTCTGTGGTCGTTGACCTCTTTGGCCCTGTTTGAGGCCTCCGCTTCTGGGCGCATAATCACGCATTTCATGTCTCGTTTCTCGATACCTTGAGCTTCGCTTTGTGGAAGATCTTGCCCAGGTGAGCCGTCTTCGCAATCCTTCTTGTAGAATTCCTGGGTGACTTGGCAGAGTTCATTGATAACATCTGGATTTGTCACCAGAGCCTTGTAGTTCACGTTGTGGGAGGCTTCGCGACTCGTCAGGAAGGGAGAAGAAGAATTGGAGGCGATCTCAAGTCGAGGCGATTTCTTGTGGCGGTCGTCCTGGAAGTTCGCGACTTTTCTCTTGCCCTCCTGAGGCGGGCGAGACCGCAGATCCGTCGAGGATCCCGCGTTTGCAAGGAATGTACTCCGTTTTCCAAGGTCAACAGGTTCAAGTCCAGCCACCACATGATTGCCGTGAACGATTTCAATAAACAGTTGCGAATATCGACTGTTTTCGTCGTCGTCCGAGTCGAAAGAGCTCGTCACATCACTGCTGTAGCCTTCGTCATCTTCTTCGTTACTGCTTTCATTCGCATTAGCACTAGTTTCAAGAGAGACCTGCCTTTTATTGGTGCTCTCCAGAAGAGCGGAGGTCTCATCATCATGGTCGGTAGTCGTCCGACGTCTGCTTTGGCCGGTGGCTTCTAGTCTGTCCTTGTTGGTAAACATAGTTCTGTTTGCTTTATTTTTGGTTTTATGGGCTCTGGTCTGCTCACAGTCCGTAGCCAAAACAGGCTACCTACTAGTACCGAGTACTTGTAGTAGACGAGGCTGGCCAACCTGAAGTGGTGGCACCAAGTCAGCTGATGAGTTGAAGATGATACATCTGTGAATTCTTTTTTCGCCGCTAAACTTCAAGCATTAAGTACGGTGACTAACGAAGAACTTGTCAAAGACTTATACATAAAAGGACCTTCACTTAACAGTTAATTCCAAGAGATAATAACAGCAAAGTGTTTGAAAGTGCGTCAGTCAGCTGAGATGCCTGTTCACTCCCAGCCTGCTGAGTTTCAAGTTGCATCACTGTGCGTCATCAGGTCGGGTACCAATTAGAGTATGTTGTAATTCCAGCAGGTAATGGCAATTTCTGGGGAAATCACGCATTATTGCAGGTTTGAACACGCCGGTGATGATGATGCTGAGCGCGCTTTTTCTTGTGCCGAAAACAATTAATTATTTGTTATTAACAAGAAATGTGCCAAAACAATGATGATAACCTTGGCTCTAATAACCTTGTACAGTATAAAGCTGTGTTAGTACGTTAACACGTTCATGACTGAAAAATAAAAACGTATCTTGATTGTAAAACAACTGAACTGATCTATCAATTTTTTTTTAAACAATACTAGTATTATCTTCTCGCCTTCCATCACCATTCAATCTCTCTCATTCCCTCCTTCCGAATCCTCATCTTTGAATCGAAACACAAATAATAGTAACATATAGAGCAATGTATTCTGCCTCTAAATCAATTGCTGGCCTGGTGGATCAAATCGCGCTTCGCTCTCCTTCTCATCTAGCCCTGACGTCTCCCTTTCAAAAGCATAAATTCACTTACAAGGAGCTGTCGGAAAAGACTCATGCTCTAGCTGGATGGCTGTCTCTGTACGGCTTTGAAAAAAGGGACTTACTTGTCAGTGATCTTCCTAATACATCAGAGAACTTGATGGTGCAACTTGCTTGCAATCGACTAGGTGTCTGCTACGCGACGGCAAAAGATCTTGAGTCCATGTCAAAATTCGCAAAGGTTAAGGGGAGCATCGCAGCCGATTCTACTGGATTTTTGGCAGAAACAAATCTTTCCCTTCCGTGTTTGAGCGCAGAATTTCTAGAGGATCTGATCCATAAAGGAGGGCTTGATGATTTTTTCGAGGAAGTCGCGGATGATAGCGAGATTTCCGATGTCCATGCCTATTACAATTCTACCAGTCCCTTTACGAATGAACAAGCCCTGCAATTAGGCGAAGATGCTGCTTTCAAGCTAGCTGTTCACGAAGGGGATGTTGTATGTGTTTCTGTCACCTTGTGCCATGGTGCGTAAACGTTTTATTGACGAATGTATTGCTTCATGCGAACATGAGCATCGCACCTGTAATGCACCTTTTCACTTGAAGCGTTTTGTATCTCACAACCGGCTGTTCTCCCCCAAACTCGATCTCGCTCGGACGACAGCTTTTGGAATGGGGTCGGCAGTTTCTTCAGCTTTGATGATGGGAGCAACCATCGCACTACCAGCAGTTGGAGGAATTCGAGGATGTGGCGTGCCATCCGAACGAGCTGAGGCAACATTGGAAGTATTAAAAGAGGAAAAATGCACATTGCTGTTTGCAGATACCCATACATTGAAAGCTTTACCCGAGCCGCCAATGGACCTGGCCTTCCGTGGAGGCGTGTGCAAGGTTGGATCTGGAAGTGACTTCTTGGAAGAATCAAAAACATACGGCGGTGTCAAACTTATGACTCTCGGCAAAAAGACTTGAATTTACACGACGTCAAACCAGAAAATGCATAGTATTTATGTGTGTTAAAATAGTAGAATTTAGATAGCAGGTCTATAAGAACGTCATCAACGAGGATATCGAAACAAATCGGACAATTCATCAAGATCGTAATAGTTCATCCCATGACTAGCTTGTGACTCGAAGAGATGGAGACTGAAGCTGTCGGCAGCTTGCATCTTTTTTCTGGTAGTGGTTCTTCCACAGTGTTTTCATTCGGAAGGAAGGTTATCGAGTAATGTGTGACAGTATTCTTATCAACCAACTTCTTGCCTTCCAATTGTGGTCCAACCAGCGAAATTTGCAAACGGTACTGATCCAGCTTCTGACCTCCGGAAGTAAGTGTTGAGACTCGGTCGTGCAAAGCGGCAACGGGATGTTTGGCCTCTCGACTGGAATCCAACCAATTCTTGCATTTGCCACCAATACATTCGTGCAATGATCTTCCCAAAACATCGACACTAGAATTTCCCGTTGACTTGATGTAGGCAGTGTTGACATGTACCACAATAAAAGGAGCAAAAGACAGCGTTACCACTCTGAAATAGTTGTTAACAATGATTGATTGGAAAGGTTGAGCCATGGAGAAGTATTCAAATATGCATCTGCACGTCGATTTTTGTAATTACGAACCTGGCATCTTGAGAGGCCTTCAATGCTTCATTCATAGTGATGTGTGCGAGTTTGGATGCTTTCGGATCGATCAAAGCACGTTTTCGCTTAGATGGCTTTTCCTTCGATCTGTTCTTGGAGAAGTCGTCAACACAAGACATGCTCCCATAACCTTCAGACGATGTCACAAAAGATGCACTGCTTTTTACATTGCATAACTTATCCTTGTGGTAACTTTGATAAGTCGATATAAAGAGACTGTTGAAGATATCAGGGTCCTCGGGCATACAACAATGTGAATTATTTCTAGTGTAAAGGAAGGGCGAGTCTTTTACAGTTTCCGCCATGGCAAGATGAACTTTGGACATGTCAATTTTGACGCCGTCCAAGTCTCGTGTGGCCTCTTTCTTGATTTGAGGGACTGTCATGCCTGCAGCTTCAATATACTCTTTGGCTCGAGAGGCGGTCATGTAGAGTTCTACGTTCTTTCTAGAGCGACTCTCACTTTTTTGGTTCTGTTGATGGATACCACGGCCATTATCGTCTAGGAGACCAATGTAGGTGGGGAGTTTGGTGAGCGAGGCAACAGCGGCGCTTTTATCGGCCGAATACCCACTGTAGCCGCTGCTAGCCTTCTCCGAAGCATCTAGCTCGCCATTGCCAGAGCCACTGGATGATCCAACACCATTTTCTGCCATTGCAATTGGTTTGGCGGATAGAACGATCGCTGGATGGGTAGTGGGTGGAAGCATTTTTGCGTGTCAATCGGTTGTTGCTTTATGTGAGTACTCCATAAATAATTATTGGTTGCCGATATAGTAGTCTAGAATAAACGGAAAATAGATTTTTTGACCCTTGTTTTGCTGTGACCAAGAATAAAAATCTTGTCAACACGCGAAAAGAACACCGAACCCGAACATCCCCTTAAGAGGACGGAATGATGTGGATAAAGCGATGTTGACGTCAAATGACGTGAAGTATGAAGGAACAAATGTTCATTTAAGCAGAAAAACTTCGACGTCATTTTGAATTTGATCATCAAGGCAACCTATTTTCGAATCATTAAGGTACAGTGGTACTAGCTAGCTAGTAACTGGTAGTAAAGTATCAGGTGCCACTACCAAATACTACTACTACTGTACTAATACTGGTACCAGTAGTAGTACGGTGATGCTCTTCAAGCGAGTACTCGAGTACCTATTTTGCTGTCGTTTTTGAAAAATGAGTAGGTTCAAAGAAAGTTAATAGCAGAAGTACTCGGCAAGCCTCAGCGCTCATGGCGGTAGCCTCTAGGAAGCAGTTAGGGCACGGTAGGCTGTTCGCGCTGGCTCTCGCCTGCGCGTGTCCCCTCAACTAGTAGGTAGAGCTTCCTAGCTGGAGCTTCTAGCATGCGGCTTCTGAGAAGAGAAAGCTCGACCAGCAACCCTGTTGGTTAACAACACGAGCAAAAAAAAACTCCATAGCTTCTGCTTGTGGAGCCTTAGTTGCGAGGCAATCCATAGTGTGGGCGCTAGCTAGCTCTGGTGATACCTTGCTCTCAGATTGTGGGGGAGCCGAAAGCTCATACTCGGAAAAGAGAACGACTAAAACTTGCGTAAATGTGTTATGGTACTAGTCAGCTAGCCACGGAACAGCTCTCGATTCCTCTGCAGTAGTGCTTCCAAGCGACCAAGTGCGTGGAAGAGGAGAGCAAAATATTGCGGTTGAAGCACTTAATCTTTTTCGTTCGTGCTTGTTTTCTCCATAACAAGAGCTATTAACGCGAATGGATGATGCATTTTTGCCTGTGCAGGACAAAAGAGGAGCCTAGAATCAAAGCCGACGTTGACTGTGGTGGTTGTCTTCCCACTTCTACATGATTACTACTACTAGCTGTGCTTGTCCTCGTATAATTATTACCTCTGATATCAAATCCCACGCCAATTTCATTGTTCTTTGCTACTCCCAGGCTTGGCTTTCCTTGCATTGCTGCAATTATTAGAAGTGTTGATTCCGTAGAATTGTGGTCCGAGCTGCGACACGGCACACACTGTCGCACACCGCGCTTCTAATAAAAAAGAAGCGACATGCTTCTTATGCAGTGCATCATCTTCAATTCCACCATCAATCTTCAAAGAACTCTATCTCCATGCGATCCGAACCAGAGTTGAAGCTTTATCAAAGAGTACTATTATGGTACTGGCCTACTACAACTACGTAGTAGGCTGCTACTATTACCTGGTAGTACTAGTAGTACCACTCCTGGACTGTCATCAGGGCTTCGCTTTTTTGCCTACGTAGTAAAAATTCTAACGATGCACTGGATCGCAAAAACGTTTCCAGCGCTTGTCCAATTTGGTTCTTTCTGGTTGCGTTGCGAAACGTCATTCAAATTTCAAAATACCTCCGCCACCTCTTTACTATTCACCTTTCCACTCTTGGAATAAGGTACTGAATCGTAAGTTGGTCATCAATCGAAAACGCATAATGACGATTTTGCAGCTTGAGGGCAAACCTCGAAACTCTTAAAAGTAGTGATGTTATCGGTAGTACACCTGCTAGCTAGTACAAGTACCTCACATCCTCACATCTCAATCACAAAACTCAAACAACACAAAAAATTAAGCAATTACAGACTAATAAAAAGCAACCTTTACAAAACGAATAACTTACAATGGTATCAGAACTCAGCGCCCGCCTGTTAAAAGGCTACAGTGTCAGCTACACAACATCCAAACCCCTTGAAGCCCGAGAAAGCAGCTTCTCTGGCTTTAGCAGCGCCTCATCCTCCAACAGCGATCCTGATTCTCGAATCAGCCCCTCAGATGACACAACGCGAAGCTCATCTGATCGATCTAATACTTACACAATGATCAATAGCAACAACGATGGCCGAATCAACGGTCGTCGCGATGCTTGCTTCAAAAGACGCAAAATAGATGAACTAAGGTTTGCAGCATCAAGAGTCAAGGAAGATCTCGAAAAGGGAGGATTGCCTTTCCCTTCCATTCATACATCTAGACCTCGATTTCTCGAAGGTTTTGACATTGATATGAGCGGCATTCACCTACTAGGCGCCAAATCTGTCTCAGACTCGCCTTTCCTAACCAAGATTGTTGGCAAACGTACCTTTGATTCCATGACAGAAGTCGATCAACTTTTTGCTGAAACGCGTAAGATGTATTCCGAACAGTGGACGTCAGAAGTCGGCATTGACTGGGAGAAAAGTAGCACTGGATCATTGACGTCTGACAGTGAAGCTAGCTGCGAGACTGACGTTCCTCCATTTATGGAAGATGATGGACTCAAACACAGACCAGCAAATCTCAAAACGGTCTCGATGACAACAGCACTCGAAAATAGCAGCGAACCAAGGTACGATTTCTTCTGATAATGCATTGCATTGGCTGCATCACTCTATTTGATGGATCATTCTCAAACCCGATCTTCTTCTTTTTACTTCCCTTGCAGATTGGTCGCTCTCTCCTTTGCACCCTTTATGATCATCCATGTCAACTCTGCCTACACGCGCATGACAGGACTGGCAGCCAAGGATGTACTAGGCAAACCATTTCATCAAGTCTTCCAAGACAAGAGATGCAAGACCATGGCCGCTCATGTTACGTCATTAGCCCATATGCAGGATCAACTGACGTCGGTATCTACCACCAGCCAAGATAAAGAATGTTACTGCAAATTGAACGTTTCACTGGTCGGTTCAGAAATCGAGATGGAACAGTCTCTGCCTGCTACCCACTGCATGGTTGCCTTTGATGCACCCGAAGCAGAGAATCAATCATTGAACCAGCAGCCGATTGCAGCTGTTCTTAGCCAGAGTGATTCGCTCCATTGCGAAGTTGTGGCGTAATTGCAACTCACCAAACCAGCAACACATGAACAAATTGAACCAAACAAAAGCGAAGGCGTGAACGATACCGTCGGCACTCGGTATCCTGTGAAAAGGAAACGCCAATTTTCATGTGTATGATGATTACCCGGAGGTACAACGAGCATCCTGTACATTTTACTTGCTTTTTATGACCATCGCTTATTGTAAATAATGAAATGATAAATTTGCAACACTATTTTTACGAATAATTCGCGATATCTTTTCGTAGTCTTTGGATGATGTTCAATCGAATCGTTCATCTTTTCCAATAGGTGCCAATGGTGCCAACATCTCTCGAAGAAACTTGTTGCTTGTATAGTGTATAGATCTCTGTTTCTTTGGCACTTTCTAGACCATTGTTCGGTCGGCATATTGTTGTCAAGACTGCTCCTTCGAAGCATGTAGGACCTTTTGGTTACCATGAGTACAGTGCTGTAGAGCAGGAGCCAAGCTCAGGAATGAACTTTTTTATTATGGCTGATGCAGGAATAGCAATCACGGAATAATCTTTCGGTGCACACACGCTCGCAATTCGATCATAAAAGGGTAATGTGAATATTATTAGATATTATGGAGTAAATATGGGATAGAGTAATAATAGGAAGCAGGCAGAGTAATACAAGTAGCAATACGACTAGTTGTGTACTCGAGTATGACCCAACTCCTGAGTCGCATGAATATCGCTAATCGGAAACAGAGTAAACTGCCATAGTCCCACCTGGGCTTATTTTGCGATGCTTGGTACAAAGAATAAAAGATACTCGAATGGTGTCTACCTGGTAGATACTCGAATGGTGTCTCTTCTGCTCGTTGAGCATTACGGTAGACTAGTCTACCCCAGAAAAATACTCTATCCAACCATTTAACATTTAACTCACCAGGCAGTGCAAGGATGATGAGGAATCTATGTATGCTTCTGTTTTTACTACCATTTCATTGGATGGTAACTTGCCAGGGACGAACATATTCAGATCTAAGTGGAATCTCACACTATGAAAGAACTCCCAAAAAGCTCCACCACCGTCTTCTTGTCCCAGGAGGAGGAGCAAATCTGAACAGCGTCAAAGATAATGTCTTGAAAACTGGGCTCGGGTTCAAGGCACCATTGTCCCCGCCGCTGTCATCAGCGAAGTCTACCTCATCCGATTCCCAAATTACAGCCTCCGCCATGAAAATCTTCGCCAAGGCTCTTGTCGTAGCATCCTTTACCTGGGTGTATTTTGACAAGCTATTGATTCCTGTCTCGCTCAATTTGTTAAAACCTAACAATGACTATTCCAGTACCACCAATCTGGCTGACTTTCTAACAGTGGCTATCTTGTTCTTTCAAGTGCAACTCTTTGTCTTGACCAAGTTCTTCATGTGGTAAGATGATGAAGTGGCATTGGAGGATTTTTGTATCGTACTAAGTCACTCAGAGGTAATACATATTATCTCATTGTTGACGTACTAAAGTGAATGCATACAAATACTTTGTACTTCACGATTATAAGACACAGTTCACTCCATTTTTTTTCGTGCTGTCAACACTACCCCTCACCTATTGTGTCTTGGAATGAATGCTCGAGTCAAGACGTCGACAACGGGACTTACGGTGCTGTTTTTAATGCTTGAATCAATTTTCGTCCATCCGAAGGATGGAGGCTGCGATAGCTCACTGCTGTAGTAATTCCTCCACAACACACGGGTAGCTTTTCGGTCATGATTCAAAACGGAATCCACAAGAGTATCCAGGCAAATGATCCAGTCGCCCTTCATAGATGTTTCACGCTTGACTACAAACGTACTTAGTTGCTCTATGGGAATACTTCCCACTTTATCCGTTTTGACAAAAACACCTGGAGAGCATCTGCGATACAAGCCATTGGCATTTCCCCAGAGAGTATCCGGGCAGTCTTTCAGCCAAAATTTGTGCATGTCTTGCTGCGAGTACTCCAACTGAATCAGACTATGAACGAGTTGCGGGAAAAGGGTCGAATGAAGCTCTTCCTCTGTATATGCTATGAGATCCAAAAAGCCATCCACGATGCGCTTGGTTTTAAAGAGACAATGAAGCTTGGTCAGATGTCGAATGGAAAATATTGAAGGATTCAAGTGTGGAAATCTATCATTAAAAACCTGGTTGACCCAGCGTGCACCATGCTCCATAGATGCTTTCAACTGATACTGCTCGGCTATTCCAATCGCATCTACGATGCCTTCCAGGTCAAATGCAGGATACGTTTTGCTAGCAGGATCCCAGGATGCATCCGTCTTTTGTTCTAGTTCCTGGTAGAGGACTTTATCACACAGCGACAACCCTCCTTCAAAGCCGTACTTATCATAGAATTTTACAACCTGTTTGACATCGCAACCTTTCATGGATCTAGCAGCCATAGGATCTTCTAGGAATTTTAATCCGGCATCAAAGACTTGTGGCGTGACATCGTCCAGGACGATGCGCCTGGTTTTTTGTTCCTTCATTCCAGCAGCCAGCATCGCGTCGATAAAGGTGCTCAATTTAGCAAGGATAGGCCCGTACATTGAGATTTCAATCTCTATCTGTTTGGAGCTATTGACGTTCGATTTAAAATCTGTACCTTGAGAATCATCATTTGAAATTTCTGTTGAGGATTCAAAGCGCAACACAACCGTCAAATCCGATTTATATGATCGCAACCTCTTGCAGGCTGTTGGTTCGCAAAATGCATCTTCGTCGTCGTCCTCCAGGTTGATGGAATGAATGGATCGGGTTGGCATGATGTCGAATGTCGATCGGTTGTTGTCTTTGTTTATTCAGAATTCAGAATTCTTTAAGTTGGGGGAGTTTTGTAAATTTTTCTTGCCGACGATATGATAGTACAGAGATGCTAGCTAAGGAAGGTGTCGCCCTTCCTGTTGCCCGTCATGCTACTAGAGCTTTCGACAATCCAGGAGTTCTTCTTCTTTGACAACAAGATGTGAAAGGTGAAAGATTGCTAACTCAACTAAACGTGAAAGAGCCTGATGTTCAAGCGTGACTCATTTCGTTCATGACTTACAGTAATTCTTGCACTACTAACCGTTTCGCGGTACTACTAGTACTGTAGTGGCTGGTCTACTAGCTATTAGTGGGGCATTCCTGAAATAGAGGTGCACCAAAATCTAAAAGCAGATTACTCTGCATTTGACTCGGCTGGCTGGTCTTCCACTACAATGGTACTGGTAGCTGGTGTAGCTAGCTAGGTTTGGAAGGCCACAACACTACCCTTCACTGACTTGAGACCTCAAGACCTGATTCCCCTCGGCTTCAAGAGTTTTTATGACTGTGCTTGCCTGTATTTTTTTTTTCTCCTACTAGTAGTACTGTGCAGCGGAAGTTTGACCAGGGAATGCAAATCATTGATGCTGACAAATGCGCATTTGTCCACTCCTTTACAGATCTGGAACCTCAATCCGACAACCGTTCATGATCAAAAAGTGCGTTTTGCCACGCAAGGGTAGGAGGCGACAGTCGCCATGACGGGCCAACCTAATAAGATATGCGTTACTCAGTCTTCATTTCGCCACGGTTGCTACTACTACTGGTAACTACTACTAGTATCTCACAGGCACTCTACCAGGTACTCCTGCTCCAGACATGTCGCAAGGCTGCGATAGTGGTATGGAGTAAGGTAGCTAGTACCTGGTAGTAGTAGTACCTGGTACGTACTACTAGTAGCTACCTGGTAGTAGTAATAGTAGTACCATAGTACGTAATTCAATCGCTCTAACGCTGATCCGAAAAAGAGTTGCGCCACGCAAGAGATCTGTTGGACAGGAGGCGACTTATTTCTACTCAGGTTCCTACAGTTAAATCGTAACTCAAAACAGGTCCAAGAAAAATCTGGCCTCGAGCTGGCTAGAGCCAATCAAACTTGACTTGCGAATGACGCATTTTTGACGATCTGAAATAACAGGACTTAATAAGCCTCTTACTTTGGTACCTGGTACCTGGTACCAGGTAGTAATCGCTACGCACTTGAAGAATCTCCTCACATTTTTGGACAAGGGAGGGGTGGGTGTTTTTAGATCCGCATGCACATCCTTAATTGACTGTTGGAAGTTGATAACCAAGCCATCAAAGGAAAAGAAGCTAAAAGATTGAAATATCCTACCCCCCAATCTCGCCGTCGTAGCAGCTGCAACCACAAGCATCACCGGCTCAGGCAAGACCTATTGGACTCATTCTCGACGAACTTTTTTCAAAAAAAGGACCAAACTTTCGTAAAACATCATGGTCTCGGAACTCGCTGCTCGCCTCCTACTAGGTGTTGATCAACCCAAAAACAACACCAACATAAGATCATCACCGTCGCCATTGTCGTCATCTTTCATGGGTACCACTACTCGCAACAATTACGGTACCAAAACCTACTATTATTCGGATCGCGTTATGAGCTGCGATTCTATCATGCGATCTTCGTCTAACATGGCCTGCGTCACACCACCTAACGTTGACGAATCGGTAGAGTCTGTAGAACCTATGGTAACGGTTAGTGCTTGCACTCAGAAGCTTTCTAAATTTGTTACCCACTCCAAGAACAGCGGCAAAGACTTCAAAGCTCGCCGTCGTGGAGTCAGCTTTGCTCCTGATGTTAATGTCAAGAAGGATGTCTCGACCAAGAAGAACCGTGTTCACTCTCGCAATAGCAACAACGGTTGCTTTAAGCGCAGAAAAGTGGATGAGCTTCAATTTGCTGCTTCTCGTGTCAAGATGGATTTGGAAAAGGGTGGACTTTCCTTTCCTGCCTTGGATCTTTCCCTTCGTCATTACTTGGATCGTGATTGTTGCGATATTTCCACAGAGAGCATTCAACTCTTGAGCTCCAAGTCTGTTGGAGACTCTCCGTTTTTGTGGGCAACGGAAACATTGATGAAGGATTGGAGTAGCCAGGCGACCATGGATGACCTTGAGAATCTCTTCTCGGTCACCTACGATAGCTACAGTACTGCAAACAACATGACCTCTGGTTCGGTTACCGATTCGACGACCAAGCTTAGCAAGGATACGGCTCTGTCCTTGTTCAAACAATACGAGACAGAAGCGCGTACTCCTGAAATCGACGCCGTCTATGCCAATCCCATTAGCATTCGCGATGCTTTTGAAGTCCCCAACGAAGCTAGGTATGTAGTATCTATAATCCAAAGTTGACTTTTGATTCACTTTTTTTTAATTTGCTTGACACGTAAACTAACTCCACATTTTTCTCCTAACCTCGCACACAGATTGGTGACTCTATCGTTTGCTCCCTTCTTGGTCGTTCATGTCAATGCTGCCTACACTCAACTAACGGGCATTCGTTCTGCTGATATTCTGGGCAAGCCCTTTTGCGAGGCCATTCAGGATCCAACGTGCAAGCGTACGACTTCTCAGGCCCGCACCTTGGCCAGCCTAAATGAGCAGGTGACGACCTTTGTCTCTCCCAGTGCCAGTAACGGTGCGTGTACTTGCCGTATACAGGTGTCGATTGTTGGTACGAACGAGACGGCGGTTCAACCACAACAGCAGAACCACACGACTCACTTTCTAGTTTCTCTCGAACAAGAGAACACCGAGGCCGAGACTGCCGCTACTGATGAAACAGTGGAGGTACCTGCAGCAACTTGCAACAAGACCGGTACTATTCCAACGCCTTCATTGGAGCCCATTAATGTGCCGATCGAGCATACGATCGAGCATACGATGCGCCTGCACTGTGGTGTCATGGGATAAGTGTGTGCGTGTTGCAATAAGTTGCGAAAGCAGCTAGGGCTGTCTTCTCGTCTGCAGGTGTGTATCTTTCTGGAACCAAGTTCGAATGAATTGAAACACATTCGTTGTTTATATTTTTACCATACCATTTTGAACCCCGGTATGACGATGTCCAATGATCCCAGCATACAAATTCTTTTCCAAAGCAATCCTATTCCCTTATTCCTCCACCTCCATCCACATGCACAAACAAAAAGCAAAGACACAAAATAGCTAGATCAGCAGCAACCTTTTATTATTTGCACAAAAGCTGGCAAACCCGATGCATGAGCAGGAAAATGAGCGCAGCCAAACTACTTTGTATACTATGGCGTGTGTCCTCATTTGCTGCTGGCGCTTTGTAAATACAACAAACTAACTTCTGTACATCGGCTCAAAGTGGACTCTCCGCCACATTTTGTAAAGGATTGGCGAAAATTCCAATAGAAACAACCTCAATTAAACTATATAGATGCACATAGCTCTCAAAGCAACTTCAAATTTCATCAATAGGCATGGAACAGAGGTATCTTATATTCATTTAACCCAAACTTGATTGTTGGCTCTAATTTGTACATTTGAAAAAAAAGCTTCCAGGACATTGACAATTCCAAGAAAAGTATGTACTGTCTATTTGTTTGTCAGCGCACTCCCTGCGCGGTTAGACATCTAGAAGGGCTCTCACACCTGGTACTACGATGCGAGCAATCTCCTCCAAGCGGCGCAGGGCCATCTTACTGTCGTGATCTCCTTCGATGGCGGCCTTGTAATACCAGAGACAGGCTTCCTCATCGCTCTGGGGAACTCCACGAGCTTCTTCAAAGGCTTCGGCTACAGAGAATTTGGAAGTCACGTGACCAGCCTCTGCAGCTTTCATGTACCAATCCAAGGCATCTGTGTCCGACTGTTCCACACCGCACCCGAGTTCGTAGCAGAGCCCCAATTCGGCCATGGCTTCAACGTGACCTGCGGTGGCAGCCTTGGTCAACCATTCGGAAGCTGCAAAAATATCATTTTCTACTCCGTGGCGACCGTATTCGTAAACCAAAGCCAAATCATGAGCGGCATCCATATTCTTTCCCATTTCCGACGCCGCTTTTAACCAAGCAACTCCAGCGTCCTTGTTCATGACCACTCCGGTTCCTTCGAAGTAACACTTGGCCATGGCTTGCATAGCAGGAGAAAAACAAGCAGTAGAAGTAGTAACAGTGTCGTTCTCTGCGGTTTGGTTGTCGTGTTGTAAGGGCATATTGTTGTCGTCTGTTTCCACACCGGCCAATTCCGAAAGCAGACGAAAAGCCATGTCAAAATTCTGTTCCAAGCCTGCAGATCCCTCCAAGAGATTCTGAGCCAATTGCCATTTGGCTTCTTGCGATTCGTTGGCAGCTTCGTACATAATGTTCGACCATCCCTTTTGAACATTTGCCAATTTGGCCAAGTCACCCCAATCGGCATATTCGATCAAGCAGCGATGCAAAAGTTCGGTAGGAATCTCAACGGTAGTAGACGAATCGTTTTCACCTTCACCAGCCGCGGACAGCACAGGCTGAGTATCATCGCTCAGCATTTGAAAGAAGAGAGTAGGTAGTACAGGTCGCATCTTTGGTTCTTGACTGGTTTGTGTCATTTTGAAGAATACAAAAAGTTAAAATAATGGTAAACTACTCTTGCTTTCTTCTGCAACGGAAAGACGAAAACAAAAATTAATGAATTCTTGTTTTGGAGACAAAAGTCGAATAATAAATAATTGGATGGGCAACTTTCCTCATCTTCAAGGCCAAATCGCGATTGGTTTGCAGTGCGGCTCGTCAGCCAATGCAACAACACTACACTTTGACCACGTATTACAACAATGTCTGTGTTTGTCGTATGCGACGAAGGTAGTCGTTACTCTTGGGGGTATCCTCGGCAGAATAATGCTAGTAGTTCCTCTTAGTCCCATGACCAAAATGCGATTTATGGCCGCTGAAAATAGTCACAATAAATAAGTGTCAGTCATAATAAGAAGCAGCTGATTGAGTGTGATGAAAATAGTACACTGCGGATGTGAGAAGCGGATGCGTCACTGAAAACGTGGAGGGACTGCATTTTCTGTCTCGACAGTGACGACAGCAGGTCTTCTACCATAACAAGAATATCATTTAGTCTAGTGGCATCTCTCTGATTAAGTAGACTACCGTGGTAGTAGTAACTGGCTGGTAGTAGTACAACAACTACTCGAGTACTTAGCTAGTAGTGGCTATCGACTAGGTTTCTACTAGACTAGTAATATTATTTTATCAAGTCGGGTACGTCTCAAGTCGGGTACGTCTGTGGAACACAATTAAACAAGAATACCTGGTACCCTGTAGTGAAAATCTTGCAGCTCGTAGCAATCTTTTTCCAATAATTGCGCGTACAAAAAAGACCAGATACTAACTACTTTAGTAGTAGTATAGTGGCTGTTGTCGCCTGTACCATTCAAAAGTCCAGCAGGTTCTTTCCCGGCGTCCATCTTTGAAGAGACAAACAGCAAGCGCGCCGCGGCGTGAGAAGTCCCAATACGTCACCATGTTGTAGCAATAGACGATGTCATTTAATTAACTGTTTATAGTGTGATAATCGTATTTTATTCTAAAATGCCGATATGCTACCAGCCTCGGCATTTTGGTACAGAGTACTGATAGCACCTGGTAGCTTGATTGGTGGCTGATAGCTACTGTACGAGTAATCATAAAACTTTGGGAAATACTATGCGACCATTGATTTTGATTACTACTAGCTAGTAGCTACTGTACTCGCTGTAAGAGTACAGTGCTGGGAAGAATTTTGAAATTAAAAATGGCGCGGACCTCTACTAGTAGTAGTCTACTATGTTTGTGTGTGTCAATCCCCGAAAAGTTTTTTTTTAACAACCAGATTTGAGTCCTTTACCATATAGAATACATCAGACTAGTCTACTACAAAACGCCATGACACAATCTATCTATTTCTTTTTAGGCTGGGGTACAACGCTCGCTGTTTGTATCCTTCCAGTCGCCCAAGGAGGCCTCGCGATGGATGCCCATCTTCGAGTGCCTACTGCTCAGGTTCAGTATATCTCTGAACAAGCACAAGGTACCTCCAACATTACTACTAGAAGTAGTGCTTCTTCTTCTTCTGTTACTACTGCTACCATTCGTCTGTCAATAATGGCTCGACCATTCGGTTACAGTTCCAATTCTAGATGGCAGAGGAGACTACACAATTTGTTGACTCCGCATGCGATAGAAGACTTCGAAAACTTCCTGGAAGACGAAGATTATGATGATGATATTGACTATGATAATTTGGCTCACGGTAACTACTATCAAGACATTATTGACGATGCCGACGCCTACGAACAAGACACTGTAGGAGATTATGACGAAAATTTCTCAACAGAACAAGACGATGATGAATATGAAGTATTGGAATGGTACGAGGATGATGACTGTTGTTATCCTGCCAACGATTTCTCATTTTATGAAAACGATCAATGCGACATCGAAGACGCGGACGACGCAGCCGATTGGGATATGATCTTGGAGGAAGGAGAAAATGTCTCTGAAGAATATTTTTCGGAGAAAGATCAGCCAGACTTTTTGTTACCTCGTACAATTCCAGCCGGCCAAGTTGTCCCGATTCGATGGCGCGATTCCAACACGATCATCCAAGACGAAGAAATCTTTGCCGTGGGACTTCCTCCCGAGCTTCTTTCCGAGTTTCGTCGATACTTTGACGAAGTAGGGATGCTTAATGTGGTTCAGCAGTTGCTTTACAGCAATGTGACAAACAGTCAGCAACCCGAAGGGCACATGAAGAAGAAAGTCACATTGGACGACACGAACACAATTCAAACACTCAAGGATGGTCAACACTGGAATTCTCGTCGCGCCGATCACTGGCCAACGGATATGGTATGGTTCGATCCTGCAGATGATGCTTGTTATGAACGATTATTGGATGTCCTCAAGATTGGAAACTTTGAAACCGTCATGGAAGGACTGCGCAAGCATCTAAATCAACCCGATCTGGTGATTCATGGCAATGGAGCTATTTTTAATTCCCATTTTGATCCAACACCAGGCATGGAATATGCCCAATTGCACAGGGACAATCCTGAAACACGAGGTGCCTTTTACAACATCCTTATCCCCGTATACTTGCCAGAAGGAGACGACCATGAAGCCTCCCTTCATATCGCCAGTGAAGAGGATGGGTGGGTGGGAGAGATCAATCTTCGATACAATATCGCAACCGTCATTGGCAGCGACTCGTGGCATGGAACAGGAGAATGTGACTATCGGGATAGCAAGGGCTTTCGTTTTTCCATCAGTATTTGGGTTTCGGAAATGACGGAGCGAAATGTAGAAGTGATTGCCACAGATCCTACATCTCCCTGGCCCCTTCGTAACGATACGGAGTGGTACTGGGCTCAAGCAGGGCGAAGGTTGATCGATGATAGCGGAAGAGGTCCTTTTGAATTTCAAGACAAACGTCTGGACTGTGACAAAGTTCAAAAGCAATGCCACCTTTGGAAAGTACGCTCCGACTGTGCACGCACCTGTGGATTGTATATGGACGTATAAAGGGGCGAAAGACTTTTGCGATATATTTACTATTTACTGTATTAATACATGGTGCTACTGATTACTGCATTAGCTCTGGTCAATCACAGTATTCAGTAAAAGCTGCTTTGCGTGACACTGTCATTCGTAGCGATATGATAAGGATTGCCATCATCCTTGTACATGGGTAGTTCGACTTCTTCGTTCATAATTTCATCATGAAACATCTCTTGTTGTTGCTCTTTCTCTTGTGGGCCGGTTAATGCCGCTGTATCTTCTGAAATAGGTTTGTAGGCCTTTTCGGGAGGATTGTACCGCAGACACACATACGACATGATCCCTGCTTGACAGGTGACGAATCCAACCACATTGCGCCAATTAATGGTTTCTGAAAAGAAGAAGATACCTCCTCCAATGGTCAACAGTTCTTTAAAGACACCGGCGACACTGAGTGCCAGGGAATATGTAGCCTTGACCAACCAATATTCGCTCATCAAAAGGCAGAATACCAGACTGGCAACGATGGTCATGGTGATAATAATCAACAACCCGTACGTAGGATCACCGTCGCTGTCATCAATTGTGGTGTTGTTATCAATATCACTAGCATAAGATGTCATCATTTGTTGCCAAACAAGTTTGCCTTCCAGCGCCAAGGCAAAGGGTAAGATGCAAATAGCTGTAATTGGAGACATGTACAACGTAGCAGCCAGGGGAGACAAGGCATGACTTTCTGGTGAAAATGTTGTTGTTGTTGTGCTTTGATAGTCATTACTGCTGCTGCCGTTACTCCCGTCACTGTTTGTGGCTGCCGCATAGTGTTGATTGTTGTTATTGTTCTTGTGATCTTGCAAAATTTTATGTGTCATGGCCCATCGCAATCCTCCCAAACAGGATCCAAACAATTGGAGACAGAACCCGACCAATTGAAAATCTGTATCACCTTCTCCCAGCGTGGCCAAAACAATACCCGTGGCAATCACTAAGAGACATCCCAAAATGTGACAAGAAAAGCTTTCCACGCCGAACAGGTATCCCCAAAGAAAGGTAAAAATGGGTCCGCCTCCTTTTAAGATGGTCCCAAAACTCACCGTCAGTAATTTCAGAGCGAGATTGGTCGAACCAATTTCGAGACCCATGGTAATACCAATGGGTATGATGAAGTGTCGGAACTGACGTTGACTGGGCTTGGTTATGCGCCATTTGGAATGTCTGGATAACAGCAAGGCCCACAGTGATGCTATGGAATTGGAATAGACTGTGACCGTTAAGGGATACGAAAAGTAATTCGAAAACAACCATTTGGTTAACAATATAATAACATTGGACATGGTGTACCACGACAGTATAGTCATGATGGTAAGCAGAGGATTGTCGGGAGGTGCTGCGTCTGCTGTAGCTGCAGATTCCAGTGCTGCTTCCACTGCTTCCACTGCTGCTGCTGCTACAGCGTTGTTTTTTGCATGACATCTGGTTGGCGATTCCATGGAAAGTACCGACGATTCTGCTTCGCCTTCATCATCGGGCGAAATCATTATCTGTGCTTTGTCTGGCAAAATAAAAATTAATGTTGTACAAAAGGAGTTGGTATGTACGGCCTGTTTGTTATTACCTGGTACTAGTAGACTAGTATGATTTATTTGGTACTGTATTTGCATATTCGTTCATCAAGAATGACATCATGATGACCGCCGTTCGCTGGCACATGTAGATGTTATTTAGTTGTTTTTGTTGGTGTGTTGATGCAAGAAATTCAAAGTGATATTTAGCGTTGGCGTTATGATACATTGTTGGTAGACTGTAGACGCATACTGTATTTATTTAGTCGTCTCGCTTGAATCTTGTTTCTTCAAAACGGAATACTCGAGGAGTCTCCTCTACTCGTCTCGACGTCTCGACTATCAACTATCAACAGACCACACTGCTGGTGCAGATGTTGTTGTTATTATTATTATTCCGTTGATAAAACGTACTGTATCACACCCAAAACAAAACAAAGCAATTCAAATCCACACACAAAAGAAAAATGAAGAACCCGTTCAAGAAAAAGGACGATCCAAACCGTTATGTTCCTGTGCCTCGAGGAAAATATTTGTCGTTGGGGTTAAAATCTCCACCGGAGAACGGATTTGATGATTTCCTCAAGCTGGTATGGTGCCGCGATACCAAGGACGAACAGCGACAACAAAAAGCGGCCGAAAAGTCCAAAAACAAGGACGTTACCATTGAAAGGAAATATTTCCTCTGTTTGCAAGGCATTTACGAACCCTACAAGGAAAACGACCCTCCCATTAATTTGAACAAGAGGGGATACGAACCGTTGCCAAAATGGACCGACGACGATTACGTGGACGAAATTTTACGCAATGGACCCTTCTTTATGAACGATGAATTTATTTTGAATCATTATCCTCAAGCCATTCGTCCAGCCAATGACTATGCCTACGTGGAGCAGTACGTGAAAGCGTACCAGCATTGGAACAATGGCGCCAAACCAACGGCAGACCAACAGCACGCCCACAAACTGGCAAGTGCTGTCATTGTCATGAAACATATCGATCGACTGGAAAAAGCAGGAGATGAGGGAGAAAGTTTGCAAAAATGTAAGGATATCTTGGAGTCCATGAATCTAGATGATACGGAACGACAAGAATGTGAGGCGAAGAAGTAAAAGTAAAAGTAAATATCCCGTGAGAAAGGATCTGAAATCCAATACAGGAGCGATTCTTTCCTGCATTTATTGCTGTTGCTACTGCTGTGCTGTCGGTTGTTGGATCTGCTGTAAGACCAAAGAATGGAGCATGGATCGCATCGAGTTCCAATTTCATGCTGTACAGTATGAGAACAAAGCCATCAAATTACAAATCCACGCGCTAGGAAAACGCTGGAGCTACAATTCAAAGTACCCATCGTAATGCGCTGTAAAATTAAAAACACAAGAATAAAATGTGTATGGCTATTTACAGGAAACACGGTAAATATTGGTGCTCTATAACAAACGATGCATGTGCTAGTAAAACTCCCGGTAAAATCGAGTGGGATACTTGCCGCCGTGCATCTGCTGCTCTTCGGCAGGACAACAAAGGTCTAGAATTTGTTTCAAATTCACCGAATCCTCAGACTGTATTAAAGTGCCCGTACTGTAGAGTCGCTACATTTTCTTGCAAGAGTGAATTCCACTCGTCGTCTACTTGATCCATGGTGATGACAAGAAGGTACATCGCCTTCCGAGCACGGCTATTAGCAAGTGTGCGTCTCAACGATGTTGAAAACTCTAATCGTATCACAATTACAAGGCAAATAAAAAACTAATCTGAGATACGACAACAGCGAACAGATCACGTACATGATGATGACATAAAATAATATATATATTTTTAAGCTTCCTACTACAGTAGTACAATAGAATTATCCATCCATTAGCAGGAACATCCCATGTACAGTACGAGTACAAAGATAAAGGCACACCAATATGAGCTTTTGGAAACCTGCGAGCACCGCCAAGTACTCGTCATCATCACAGACTCTGCTGCGAGATGAGGAAGGCGGTGCAGCCAGTGGTGGTGGTGGTGGTGGTGGTGGCAGTAGTCGCGAGGAAGTGATTCAACCGTTTAATTTTTCACGAGCACCGCTGGCGCAACAGCGAATGCTACTGCCTATTTACAAACACAAACGTCAAATACTGTACGCAGTAGAGAATTTTGGAATCGTGGTGATCGTGGGAGAGACGGGAAGTGGAAAATCGACACAAACAGTTCAATATTTGTACGAGAATGGGTGGGCGGACGATACGAATGGTTTTCAGGTCGTTTGTACACAGCCCCGTCGTATTGCGGCACAGACATTGGCACAACGAGTATCGGAAGAAGTCGGGATCCGCAACGACGGTGGTGGTGTGGGAGGAACAGTCGGATATACGGTCCGCTTTGACGATTGTTCGGATCCGCATCGGACGAGAATCAAATTCGTAACGGATGGAATCTTGCTGCGAGAAGCGACGCTCCACGATCCATTGCTGTCGCGATACTCCGTCGTCATGGTAGACGAAGCTCACGAACGCAGCATCAATTCGGACTGCCTGTTGGGGCTCTTGAAAAAGATTCGACGCAAGCGGAAAGATTTGCGCATCATTGTTTGCAGTGCTACCATTGATGCCGAAGCCTTTTTGAATTTTTTTACGGACAATAATAGCAATTCGTCCAAAGCACTGTTCATTCAGGAAGAACAAGAGCCACCCAATAAGAAACGAAAGAGTCGATGGGATCAGCCGAAAGCAACATTGGAGGCTGGTGGTGAAAGTGAGAAAGATAGTCCTGACAACAAACTAGACAAAGGAACCATCATTTCCGTCGATGGAAGACAACATTCCGTGGATGTCATGTATTTGGCCGAGCCCGCACCAGATTACATTCAAAAAACAGTCGAAACGGCATTGCGAATTCACTTTGAAGAGCCCTCTGCGGGAGATATCCTTTGCTTCTTGCCGTCCGGTGAGGACATCGATCGAGCTATTCGCATGGCCGAGGATACTCTAGATAACGAACTAGAGCAGCAACACCAACACCAACACCAACAGCAGTCAAAACGGCGGCAAGATGTTGATTTCTTGCCATTATATGGCTCGCTACCGTATCAAGTACAAGCGCGAGTGTTTCAAACAGACGAGACTAGTGGCAGCAGAAACAAGCGCTCTAGGCGGCGCGTCATTTTTGCTTCCAACATTGCAGAGACGTCAGTGACCGTCCCACGTATTACCCACGTGATTGATTGTGGGTTGGCCAAGTTGCCATTTTTTGATCCTAGGACTGGCTTTGATCGTTTAATCGTCACAGCAACGAGTCATGCGAGTGCTCGCCAGCGGGCCGGTCGAGCCGGAAGATTGCAAGCAGGGAAATGTTATCGGCTGTATACGGAAGCCTACATGGCCGAGAAAATGGCGGCCAGTACGCCACCCGAAATTTTACGAACGAATCTGACCGGTTTTATTCTGACGTTGAAGGCTTTGGGAGTCGACAATATCTTGGCGTTTGACCTGCTCGATCTGCCATCCGTTGACGCTCTTTCGCACGGACTGGAATGCCTTTATGCACTGGGCGCCATTGACGACAATACATCATTATCCAAGTTGGGCATGGATATGGCAGCCTTCCCTACAGAACCGCGAGTGGCACGCATGCTGCTGGAATCCTTGGAAATGGGATGTGCGTGGGAGATATTGAGTGTAGCGAGTGCCATGCAAGTACGACATTTATTTTTGAAACCTCGAGGGGGCGGGGGAGGGTTTCATCAGCAACGTATGCTTGACTACGAAGCTGCCATGTCGGAAGTGGCTGATCCTAGTGGAGATCATGTCACCTACGCGAACATTATTGCCGAACACGACGATCGGAGTGGTACAGGCGGTGGCAGAATCCATGTCGACGAAGACGAATGCAAAGAGCGATTCATTCATCCCGTAGCTCTGCGACGCGCGTTGGAAGTACGACAGCAGCTGACTAACTTTCTTCGTCGCTTCGGTACGATTAAAGCCATGGGTTTGGCAGCTGGATTGGGTGCTGTAGGTGGAGGAGGCACACTCGAGCGAAGCAAAGCCATTCGCAAGTGCGTCACGGCAGGTTTCTTTTTCAACGTTGCCAAACTCGCCAACGATGGTCGGTACTACACCATTCGCAAGCGGATCCTGGTAACGCCAAGTCAATCCAGTGTCTTTCACTCTCACGGGGGTGCCAGCGAGTACATTGTGTTTTGTGAAACCCACGATGGAACCCGGGGTGGAATCGACTTGCGATCCGTGTCATCTATCGATGCCAGATGGCTGCGAGAACTTGCGCCGCATTATTGGGACTAGCTGGATAGTTTGCGTGGATCTAGAGGGTTTAGGGATACTCTGCTCTGCACGGGAGTCAATTACACGTATTTCGCAAAACAATACATAATACATTACAAATTCAATACAGGTTAGACGTTAGAAGGCACTGTGTGTCTGTTTTCAAAATTTCTCTATCGGTCCTTCTTATAAATCTCTATGTATTCTCTATACGGTCTATTGAATTGTATGTAGCAAGGTGTTTTTGCTTGCCTGTCTATATCTGGTTGGGTCCGGTTGGCCTACTTTGTGGGGGCAAAACCATTCAGACGCTCCAATGATCTTTGGTAGACGATATCCACCATTTCGTTGCGCATGGCTCGAACAGACTCGTCGTCGAACGACGTTGTGTCTTGTTTTGGGGGAATCTCGTCCAAGACTGCCGTTGTAGCAGCGCCGTCCAATGTCGAAGTCATGGTGGATCTTGGGCGACTTCGTCCCAAGGATTTCAGGGTCGCTACGGGTCCCACGGTGGGGACTCGCATCATGCTGGCTACAAAGGCAAGACCATGGACAGAATGAGCATGAATGGCAATAGTGGCCAAGCTAAGAAGGATAAAGGAAGTTAAACGCATCATGTTGCTGAAATGATGATTTATTTATTTATTTGTGTTTTCTCTTCTTCTCTTTTTTTTATGGTGAGTGTTTATGAAATTGTATTGTCAGTTTAAAATTGAAAGTGTGTGAAATCTGAAATCGCTATTTTCGTTTTTGGCTGCTGATTCTTAATTATCCCGCTTGTCGACCTGATACCGCTTTAATTCTCGCAAGACTCACCCAACAGGTCAAATTTCTCATCGTCGGAGTTGACTCAGTTTGAATTTTATTGACAAATGAGATTAAAGAAGATGATAGTGTCGCGGCGCACCTGTACTCTACAGTACCTACAACTGGTTGCTAGTTCACGGAGTCGGCCATGACGCTTCCAGTTGACAATGTATTGGAAAGGCCGTAAAACAAAATGGGTGGTGCCCGATAGCTCGGGAGACCTGGCGATTAGAAGGTTGCTTGACCACCAAAATTTGTTGATGACGGAGGAGCTTTGCAAGACCCACCATGATAATAATATATTATTACCTACTGTATTCGAGTACGCAAAGAAAAATTTGGAGAAGGCTGCAATCTTGAATGGTTGTACGCTAATGGTTGGGTTGAAGACCGGAACGGTTTAGGTCGTGAAGCTTGGTCTTGCTCCAGAGCGGAGTTGTTTACTTGTTACGCAATCTAGCTGGCTGGTAAGGGCTGGCTATTTCAATTGGCGTAGTCTATTTCTACTCTAGGAAAGCAATGGCCTGCCCACTAACTGATTCTTGGACAGGTGTAACACATGGATCTAATTGGCTATATCAACAGTCGATCTAGTAGTAGAGGTGAATTCTTCCCTGTTCACGCATTTTGTAACGATGCTTGCTTTCTACAGGAAGAACTGACAATTTTCTACATCTACCGAGTGCAAGGGTAGGAAGTAGTGTGTTACATTTTTTTAATGAATTTGTCAATCTATTCTTCAGTGGAAACGTCCATGGCATTCATTCGCTTCAGGGATCGTTCGTAGGCTATCCTGACCATTTCACTGCGTAAGAAATCGTCTGTATTTTGCTTTTGTGGTTTCCTTGCGCTGCCGGAGGAGGAAGGTTTTCTTGAATTTACACTATGAAGAAAGGTTGGTGCGCTGGAATGCACTAAGGAACTCGGACCCGCACGAACGACTCCAAAACTAAAGTTGTTGATGGACAGCAACATAGCAGAAGCTGATAGTACCAGGAGGAACGTAGAAAGCAAGTGGTTCGTCATGGAGGAAAATTTATTGTAAAATTTTTAATGGAATACGAAGGCACGGCATAGCTCGGAACAATAATCGAGCGAAAGATTTGTCCAAGAGATTCTCCATCAACCAAACAGCTCAGGTGGTACGGAGTAGGAACTTCTAAAATACCAGGTACGTAGTAGTCTAGTGCCTAGCTAGTAGTACTACTAGAGTAGACTAGCTAGACCCAGGAAGGTCCGCCAATTAGAGCTCATATCCTAAATTTAGAGTAACGTTACTATTTTACATAAAATTTAAATATGCTAAATAATACCTCAATGAATCCCGTGTTGAAATACAGTCCCGCCTTTGAGTCA
>Ga0210025_1000472_pt1 | contig 51697 bp, 44 predicted proteins | sample CryGeyme20150102_FD_183989 | JGI IMG/M metagenome (GOLD analysis project Ga0210025, IMG submission 183989) | Groundwater microbial communities from Crystal Geyser aquifers in Utah, USA - Crystal Geyser metaG 2015-0102 (SPAdes) (version 2) | ecosystem: Environmental > Aquatic > Deep subsurface >... | reverse complement strand
ATAAGTAGCTGTCCACTGGAACAAATCACGACTTGTTCAGCGGCAGCTACTTATTCTCTAGGTTGATGAAGAGTAGTGCGCTGTCAATTCCCTTTCCAATACCTTTTTCCCATAAATGCGAAAATTCCTATACTGTATTAAAATACAGTGTTTTGAGAATTTTCCGCTACACTCATAGGTATCGCGCTGTCTGCCCGTGCAAACAACAGTTTATTCGTAGGCGTGCTCGTTTACACACCTTCATTTAATTTTAAGTTCCGAGTCTAACCGACTGCCACCATTACGAAAAGCGCCGATAATAAGACTTTTATCAGGATAAAAACGCGCAAGCACGCTTTCGCACTACGATCATCTTTACACTTTGCGCACAATCACTTCCGACAACCTCGTAACTCATTGATTATATAACTCTTATTTTTGGCTTTGGTGTCAATTCAAGCATATACATCTTTACACTCGCGCTTAAACGCGCATTGATTTTACGAAAACCCTAAATACACTGTTTTTACATACAGTATATTAAGTAAGGTATTGATATGGGTAAAAGCCCCTTCCTTAATAATGTTCGTACGTTTATGCGCCTGCGCGGAATGAGCCTCCGTACCGAGCATACTTACATTTACTGGGTCAAAGACTTCATCCGTTTTCATCGTCTCAAGCATCCGGCGACGTTGGGCGGAGATGATGTAATGGCTTACCTGAGTTATCTTGCGGCAAAGCGTAACGTCGCGATTAATACGCAAAAAATCGCACTCAATGCATTGGCATTTTTATATAACCAGTTTTTGCAACAGCCATTAGGAGACCTGGATTTCACCTTTGCAACCAAGCCAAGGCGTTTACCTGAAGTGCTTAGCACACAGGAGGTTGCTGCAATTCTGCGCGAGCTTTCAGGGCGCGATAAGCTGATTTTTTCTCTTTTGTTTGGTTCTGGTCTTCGTATTACGGAATGTCTGCGCTTACGCGTGAAAGACTTTAATTTTTCTCATGGAACGTTGACGGTTCATGATGGCAAAGGCGCTAAAGACCGTGTAACTATTTTAAGTCCTTCATTGCGCCCTGCCATTGAAGCAGAGATTCATAACGTACTTCGGCTGCAGGAGTCTGACAATCAACAGGGCATAGGCCCTTCAATTCCGGGTGTACTGGCCAAAAAGTATCCTTCGGCTTATCGGCAAGCTGCCTGGATGTTTTTGTTTCCATCATCCGGTTTATGCAATCACCCGATCACCGGCACTCTTTGCCGACACCATTTGCATGATTCTGTGCCAAGAAAAGCTCTTCGCCAGGCGGTTATAAAATCCGGACTTACCAATAAGCGCATTACCTGTCATACCTTCCGGCACAGTTTCGCGACCGAACTGCTTCGTACTGGTCGCGACATACGCACCGTGCAGGAATTACTGGGGCATTTTGATGTGAAAACAACCCAGATTTATACCCATGTTATTGGTCAGCATTTTGCTGGTACTGCAAGCCCTCTGGATGCCATTGCATCGTTCTGAATTCAGCCACGCTGCCGCCCTTCCTTGTTCACGCCACAACAGGACCGGCAATATTTGATTTATGTAGATCGTTCTCAGGGACTATCAGCATCCGTTCCGCTGCTCAGACGAGCGGGTAGGCTCAGCAATCCCTGCTTTTTCATTAGACTATCGGACTTTATTACCGCTCTCAACTGATAAATCACTGATCATATACATGGGTATATTTTAAACGGTCGTTCTGATTTACCAGCCATCCTCCCCTGCTCAGTGCCTTCTAAACCTGCACCAAACGGACACCTGATAGTACGTCCGCTCTCTGGAAAAATCCGGCAAACCCCGGAAAACCGGCTACACTTCGATGCAGAGTTTCAATTTTAAAGCCTGCTCGGCAGAAGCAGGCAGTCGGTGGCTGCCAACCAGCGCGCAGCCCGCACACGGAGGTAATATCACCATGACCGATCTGATGGAAAGTACTGAGGAAATCAGTCTCCTTAACGCCGAGGTTCAGCGCCTCGAAGACGAAATTCACCGCATCGCCAATAAACTGAATAACGATGGCTTTATATCCCGGGTTCCTGCGGCGATGATTGAGAAAGAACAAAAGAAGAAAGCCAGCTTTGAGCATGATCAGGCCAGATTAAAAGAGAAAATTGCCGCCATCAGTGGCTAGCAATATCTGAGCAGGAGTTAAGCGTCAGCAGGCCCGATACTCCTGCAACCATACTCCTAGCTCACAGCCCTAACGGCTAAGCTCCAGACTTCAAACCAGAGATTCCGATCCAAAACCCAAAAGCCTGAATCCGGTGATACCGGATTCAGGCTTTTTTCGGCTTCTTTCAATGACTGATTATAACCAAAATAGGCTATTGCAAAGATTGGCTATTGGCCAATAATCCGTTTCAGCCCCTCAGCTGTCGCCATCACAGGATGAGCCAGCGGGGCTCCATCGTGCACATATACTTTACGCGCTCCGGCACCCAGCCCAAGCTCGGTGTACATGCGCCGCTCGATATCACTGATACCGCCTTCTGTTTTTTCCATCGGCTGAATAATCAGCACAGGTGAACGCGGTAGCAGACTTTTTTCATACGAACTGGCAATGCCGTAACGCAGCATCCGTTCTGCATAAGCAAAATCGGCAATTAACAACCGTGGATGATCCAGAGGGTTGATCAGTGTTAAATCTGGCCCTGACTTTTCACTGGATTGTTCATTCCGCTGTTCGCTGCGCTGTTTTTGCAATTGCTCTTGCTGATACAACTGTGCGGCTTTTCGTCCGACAGCCAGCACAATTCTTTTATCGTTTTCAGTACGTATCGCCAACAACGGCTGGTCGTCAAAAATCCTGGTTGATTGCGTGCAGCTTATACGGATACGGTCGCTCCACAATTGCGCATAGCAGGTTCCTGATGGTAGTGAGCGGATAAAAGCAGACAGCATGTTATTCCCTTAATCGTCAGTCATTTTGTTTACAGAAAATAATTAGCTATACGTCGTTCAGCAGTGCCAGCGTATAGTTCAGGCGCTCGTTGGCGGAATCCATTTCCAGAATTTCCTGCAGAATATCGGCATCGAAAGCAATCATACCAAACAGTTCAAAGCTGAAGGCCTGCGCGGTTTTTGCCTGCCATTCCGGTGATTCCATTAAATAATTAATACTGTGCTGTACGTCTTCATCGCCCTGCCCCAGCGCGTATAAACGGTGCAGGATTTTATCTTTTAATTGCGCGTTATCGGCGTCTTCCTGTTGGGCATCTTCAGCTTCACGGTCGGGGAAAGCTTCGCACTGGTAAATCTGATAGGGCAATAATTGTACGGCCTCACCCAGGTGGTAACGTTGCTCAATATGAACGTTGAGGTACATGCGGCCATCGTCGCTGATTTCGACCAGTTCGCAACGTCCGGCGCTGACCACATCGTACGGACGATAGGTTGCCTGGTTGCTGTTCAGTGCTTCTTCCAGATTGTCGGTCGGTTTGCCGGGGCTGATCATCTTTTCGGTATGGCAAATGGCTACCGGCATGCCGGTATCCAGACAATGCTGGATCATCGCACGATAACGTGGCTCAAATACGTGCAGCGGAAACACGGTGCCGGGGAAGGTAACGCATCCGGGTATCGGAAAAATACAAATGTCGGTGGTGCTGCCGCTTGCGTCTGGTGTTGCATGGTCTGCGGTCATTGGCTATTCCTCGGTTTACTTTACGCCATCAGTGAGGCGATGTTCTGCGCCGTAAGGTGAATAATATTCTGCCGCGCCTGTGGGCTGATCCAGGCGTTATGTGGGGTAACAATCAGATTCAGATTGCCCTGCTTAAGCGCAGATAACAGCGGATGCCCTTGCTGCGGTGGTTCAACCGGAAGCACATCCACGGCAAGCCCACCCAGATGTCCGGCCTGCAATGCCCACAGCGCTGCCATCTCGTCGATAATACCGCCGCGCGCGCAGTTAATAACCAGGCAGCCGCGCTTAAGATGATCGATATTGTCACGGTTGAGCAGGTGCTGAGTATGTTCATTCAGCGGGCAATGAAAACTGAGCACATCGGCTTCTTTTACCAGTTCCGCAAATGCCGGACGGCGGTCATCGTCACTGCCGGGCCGGGCGCTGAATTTTACGATCATACCCAAAGCGTCGGCCAATTTGGCCACCGCACTGCCCAGAGCCCCCTGCCCCACAATCACCAGCGTTTTACCGGCCAGCTCGGTCGTGCGGTGATTAAGCAAACAAAAGAACGGGCTGTGCTGCCACGCCCCGGACGCCACATCGTGCTGATACAACGGCAAACGCGCGGCTAAAGCCAGCATCAGCATCAAGGTATGCTGCGCAACGGAGTGTGTGCCGTAGTTGCAGACGTTGCGCACAGGGACACCCAGTGCCTGGGCAGCCGCCATATCAATATTATTAGTGCCGGTGGCCAACACCAGAATGCCCTTACGACCGTGCATGGCCCAATCCGGAATCAATACTTTATTGGTGAGAATCAGATCGGCATCGGCCAGGTGCTCTTTAAGCTGCTCCGGATGAGTGCGGGTATGAACACGCAGCTCGCTCACCGCATCGCGGATTGGGCTTAAATCGATATCAGTGCCAAGGGTATCGGCGTCCAGCAATACGGCTTTCATAACATCCTCCCGTGAGTATTGTGCGCATCGGCACGTCTTTAGCGCGGCATGCAGCGGGTATTCAGGCCTGCGCATGCAGTCAACTGCGGCCAGGCAGCGCTTAATTGTATGGCGTAAAAGACATCGCTGGCTAATACACCCTGCCTGCTCCACTATGATTTAAGCGCTGACGGTTAAGTAGTCGCTTTCATATGTGGCTTTAACCAAAAGAAGGCATTGCACCAGCCAGAACAACAGTCTGTTGCGTTATGACGGGATGAATTCCGTAAGCCTGCCCGCATATAGTTATCGCGATAATCATATACCCATCGACCCATCGGAGTTACTATGTCCACCGACACTCAGATTCTGTTCAACGCCACGACCGTCGGCGATGTTACCCTGCCTAACCGTTTCATTATGGCGCCGCTTACCCGCTGCCGCGCCGTTGATCACCAGCCTAATGAGCTGATGGCCGAATACTACAGCCAGCGCGCCAGTGCCGGTCTGCTGATTACCGAGTGCACCATGGTCACACCGAACACATCGGCTTTTGGTAACGACCCGGGCATTTACTCTGCTGCACAGATCGAAGGCTGGAAGCTGACAACCGACGCCGTACATAAAGCCGGTGGCCGTATCTTTATGCAAATCTGGCACGCAGGCCGCGCGGCGCATCCGCTGCTGAATAACGGTACTGAAGCGGTAGCACCCAGCGCCATAGCCATTAACGATGAAGTACACACGCCAGAAGGCAAAAAACCATATACCGTGCCACACGCACTGACCACCACAGAAATTACCGCCATTGTTGAAGATTTCCGCAACGCTGCCGCCAGCGCTATTGCCGCCGGTTTTGATGGGGTGGAAATTCACGGTGCCAACGGCTATTTAATTGACCAGTTCCTGCGCGATGGCTCAAACCAGCGCACGGATGAGTACGGCGGTTCGCTGGAAAACCGAGCCCGTTTTCTGACCGAAGTACTGGAAGCCGTTACCGCCGAAATTGGCAGTGGCCGCGTGGGTCTGCGTTTGTCACCGCTGAACAGCTTTAACGATATGCGTGACAGCGATCCTCTGGCCTGGACCGAATATCTGACCAAGCATCTGAACCGCTTTAATCTGGCTTACCTGCATTTAATGCGTGCCGATTTCTTTGGCGTGCAGCAGGCCGATGTAGTGAGCGTGGCGCGTGAACATTATCAGGGCCACCTGATGCTGAACATGGGTTACAACGCCGCCGAAGCCGCTGCCGTTATTGCCGCCAAAACCGCCGATTCTGTAGCCTTTGGTACCAGCTTCCTGGCGAATCCGGATTTACCGACACGTGTAGAAACCGGTGCCGAGCTGAACACGCCGGATCAGAATACCTTCTACACCCCAGGTGCCGAAGGCTATACCGATTATCCGTTTATGACGGCCTGATCATAAAAAAAATCCTGCACGGGTTTCGTCCGGTGCAGGATTTTTTTATTTCCGGAGATCTGATCAGGGACGTTCGTCGTATTGTGGAATATCGTCGTGCGCTTCATCCCATGAGGCTTTTGAGCCCATAAAAATATGCGCAACAGGCTTAACCTGCACATCTGTGTCGAGTGTGCCAATGCGCAGCCGGTAAATATCCGGCATCGACGGTCGGCGACTGTACAGCGGTGAACCGCAGTTTTTGCAAAAGGTCCGGAATACACCGGGCGTGGACTCAAACTCACCGACCAGCGCTTGCCCTTTGAGCAGACGGAATTCATCCACCTTAATAGCGGCATTAACCGCAAAAGCGGAACCGTTGGATTTACGACACTTGCCGCAGTGGCAGATCATCGCCTGGCCAAGATCGCCATCGATTTCATACTGAATGCCATTACACAGGCAACTTCCGCTTAACATACTCTTCTTCCCCTCCCGTTCAGGACTTCAGCGCAGCGCTGATGGCATCGGCAACAACCGCATCCGTTACTTTAAGATCCGGTGCGAAACGGGCAAGCACAGTACCGTCTTTACCGATCAGAAATTTCTCGAAGTTCCACATAATGTCGCTGTCGTTTTCCGGCAGCAGGTTTTTATCCCCCAGCTTTTCTTTTAATGCACCACCGGCAACCGCCTCAGGCTGAGCTGCAATCAGGCGCTGATACAGAGGATGACGGCCGCTGCCGTTGACTTCGAGCTTGGCAAACAGCGGAAATGTTACATCGTAGGTGAGGCTGCAGAACTGCTGAATTTCATCTTCGTTGCCCGGTTCCTGACCCAGAAACTGATTGCAGGGAAAGCCTAAAATTTCCAGCCCGTTGGAGGCCTCGGCTTTGTACAAAGCTTCAAGCTCGGCGTATTGCGGAGTAAGACCGCATTTGGACGCCACATTCACCAGCAGCAGCACTTTGCCACGGTAATCGTTCAGCGCCTGAGTCTCGCCCTGAATGTTTTTAACCTGAATATCGTAAATGCTCATACCTGATCTCCGCAGTGGGTTTTTCAGACCACAGGCTGACGCATTAACCCCACAGGGTCAACGACCAGAAATGGAAACAATGCTTGCAGGTAATTGCCGTCAGTCTCCCTGACGGGTGCGCTTGATAAACCGGGCATTACAGTCGGCATCAATCAGGGTAAAAATGCTGTAGTGTTTTTCACCGGTTTTGACGTAGCTGGCCACTTCTTTACGGCGACTCGGATGGTGCACTTTCAGCACCCGGGCGGGATGAAAGATTTCTGCCACTTTGAAGTAAGCCTTGGCTTTTTCATCGCTGGCAGCCTTGGCGTCACGGTCAAGACATTCGGCATACGCCGCTGGCACCAGAAACAATAGCCCTGCCGTCAGTATTGCCAATAACCGTCTGAAAAAAGTGTCCCAATAAACGCGCATAAACCTCTCCGGATATCAGAGAAGTGTAGACCGCTCAGCCGCCCGCTGTTTGCTGATGTTGGCGATTACTGGCGGATAAATAACAGGCAAAAAAAAGCCGCAGGCATAAGCACTGCGGCGAGCTTCTCGAGCACAGAGAAATCGTTAGTCGTCGGAACCCATCACACCCAGAATCTGCAGCAGACTCAGGAACAGGTTGTAGATAGCAACGTACAGTGTAACGGTCGCAGAGATGTAGTTCGTCTCACCACCGTGAATAATGGCACTGGTCTGGTAAGCAATCAGACCGCTCATCAGCATGATGAACATGGCGGATACCGCCAGAGAGATCATTGGCAGACCCAGGAACAGGTTACCGATAGACAGAGCGAAGGCGACCAGAATACCCACCATCAGGGTTTTGCCCATACCGCTCAGGTCTTTACCGGTGCTCAGCACCCAGCCAGACATGGTTAAAAAGATCAGGCCGGTAGTACCCAGTGCCATGGCGATCATATCGGTGCCGCCCGGCAGTTTGGCGTACATAGAGACGATTGGTCCCAGGGTCAGACCCATAAAACCGGTCAGGGCAAATACCGAAACAATACCCATCGCGCTGTTTTTGGTTTTTTCCACCAGGAACAACAAGCCAAAGTAACCCACCAGCGTCAGAATGATGCCTGGGTGTGGCCAGTTAAAAGCCATCGACATGCCAGCCACACCGGCACTGAAGATCAGTGTCATGGACAGCAGCATGTAGGTATTACGCAGAACTTTGCGGCCATCCACGGCCTGCGTTTCATACGCCTGATTCTGTTCAGCCGGAACAACCACCGGCTCAGCGGATGCAGACTTCATATTCAGATAATCGGGACGATTCATTGCCAACTCCTGTTTGTCAGAGATGCCGCCATTGTAGGCAGCGTGAATACAAAATAATATTCGAATTATCTTACGCCAACGAATCGGTTTTTACGAACATTCTATGAAACGACTCAATTACAAGCACCTGCTCTATTTTCATACGGTCGCGGCAGAAGGCAGTGTTCTTGCCGCCGCCAAACGGCTGAATGTAACGCCGCAAACCATCAGCGGACAGATGCGCCTGCTGGAAGATGACTTGGGCAATGCGTTGTTTGCCAAGGCCGGACGAGGACTGGAGCTGACCGATGCCGGACGGGTGGCGCTGGATTACACACGGGAGATGTTCCGCCTCGGCGATGAACTGCAGGAGGTAATGCATCAGGGCGCGACCGAGCGGCCGCTGGAGTTTCGTGTGGGGATTGTTGATGCCCTGCCCAAATCCATTGCGCATCGCCTGCTGGTGCCGGCTCTGAGTCTGTCTGGGCGTATGCGGATTGTCTGCCATGAGGAGCAGATGCCAACCCTGTTAGGTGAACTGGCAGTACATCGTCTGGACCTGGTGCTGGCCGACAGTCCGATTCCTTCCGGTATGAATATCCGCTGCTTTAACCATTTGCTCGGGCGCAGCACCCTGGCCTGCTTTGCCGCACCGGCCCTGTACCGGCAATACCCCGGCGAGTTTCCGGAATGCCTGCGCGATGCCCCTTTGCTACTGCCGACCGACACCGCGTCCGGGCTGCGTACCGAGTTGCTGAGCTGGCTTGACCGGCTGAGCATACCGATGCAGATTGCCGGCGAGTTTGACGATTCCGCCCTGCTGGAAGCTTTCGGTCATGAGGGTCATGGCTTTTTCTTTGCGCCAGCGGTTATCCGCGACGAAATCTGCCGTAAATATCAGGTGCAGTGCGTGGGAGAAGTGAATGATCTGGTGCAGGAGTTTTATGCGATTTCGGCTGAACGCCGCATCAGCCATAACGCGGTCAGACTGATTACCGACCGCGCCAAGGATGGATTTCTGACCAGCTGAGCAGGCCCCGGAATTACTCGACCGGGTTCCTGCATTCGTTACGCGCCGGATCGACTTTGCAACGGATCTTACGCTGCAATTTCAGCATCAACGGGTCGTACACACCTTTGTCACGCAGCGCGATGCGCAGGTCCCTCAGGTGCGCCTGCTCTCTGGCCTGTTCGTCGGCCGGAATATCAATCCAGAATGAGGCATCAATATTGGCGCGCTCTTTTTCAACCCGTCTTACGTAATTGTCGAACTTAAACAGGAAATCTTCGCGCAGAATCTGCGCCAGTCCGACCGGAAAACGCTCACTGCGGCCAATCAGCTGAATCGTGGACTGTGAAAGCGGCATATTCAGAATGCCCATGCCCGGCTTCGCTTTCCCCGCCCCCGCCACATGGTAAGCCACCAACGGTGCCAGCATCGCCTCCGCCTGACCGCTGACAAACTGATCAACACTACTCAGCAAACCACCCGTACGGGCCTTTGCTTTCAGCTGCTGCGCCAAGGCCTGCAGTGATACATCAGTGTCGGGTACGAGCAGATCTTTACCCGCCATCTGCGAGAATTTATGCAGCGTGCGATTGCCGGAATAGGCGTAGTTCTCACCCAGAGACGCAACCCCCAGCACCACATAATCGCCTTCTTGCAGACGCCCGGCCATTTTGGGGCTGGCCACCACCTGCATCAGCATCTGCAGATGCTGCACATCGGGAATACCGCCCAGGGCTTCCAGCGTTCCGGAAAAGCGGTTAAAACTGAGCGCACGACTGCCACTGATCAAAGCCGCATCACACTGTCCGGAAGTCAGGTCATTAATCAGACTGTCTTCGTCCTGATAAGCGATGAGGGTGAGATTGAGCCCGTAATGCATTGAGCGGAACTTTTGGTCATCAACCGCGGCAAATACCGGGCCGGCCTTGCCGAGCATATCCCAGACGCAGAAACTGCGATTGATTTTGCCGTTTTCTAATTGATCGGCGTACAGTTTTTTCAGCGCTCTGATGCGCTTTTCCAACGGCAGATTCTGACTCATGACCGTTGCTTCCAGCTTGTCCAGTTGCTTACTGTCATACTCTGCTGCACTGACCGTGTGCACGCCAAGTAATGCTGTTGCCAGACAGGCAACCCATAGGCTTTTGATCATCCGAATATCCTGCTGAGTTCTGTGGTGATTATGATTGTTGTTATTGTTTTTTAGCGTTGGCTGTAACGGACACCGTCAAATAAAGAGGTTATCCCTTCGGGCCTTATTGTCTTTATCATCGACGCATTAAATGAAAACAATGCCACGATAACAATGTCGTAATCTGCCTTTATAACCCTTTTTATTGCCGGAGATAACCGTTACGGATACGACAACAAAGGACAAAATACGATAAACACACGCATTAACTGCTCCCGCTTACGGTTGCGGCGACCCAGCTCCTGCTGATACAACTGCACACAGCAATGCCCGACCTGGGCAATGAATTAAAAACAGGAATGATTCATCAGTGTCCGGGTGTTCAGTAATTTACCATTCTTAACAGAACAAAAATGAGTTAGTTATTAATGTAATAAACGGCCTGAAGCCTCAGCGATAAAAATAACAAGGACCCACTCATGTCAGTCAAAACACCTCTGGAAATGCTTTATCACTGGGAAAAAACCACACCGGATGGCGTGTATCTGCGTCAGCCGATCGATGGGGTTTTTCATGATTTTACCTGGGCCCAGGTGGGCGAGCAGGTACGCAGAATCGCCAACGCATTAATTGCCCAAAACTTTGATCAGGGCTCACACATCGCCATCCTGTCGAAGAACTGTGCTGAATGGTTTATTACAGATCTGGCCATCATGATGGCGGGCCATGTCTCTGTACCTATTTATTTTACCGCCGGCCAGGAAACCATCCGCTACGTTCTTACGCACAGTAACTGTCAGGCTATATTTATTGGCAAGCTGGACGACACCGAGCACCAGTGTGCCGCCATCGACAGCCACATTACCCGCTTCGCCATGCCTTACGGCGATATTCCTGCACGCTTCCAATGGCAGGAACTGCTGCAACAGCCACCACTGGCCAGCTCACCGGTTCCCGCTGCCGATGACACCATGACCATCATTTATACCTCCGGCAGTACCGGTAATCCGAAAGGAGTAGTCAACACCTTTGGCGCTTACGGCTGGAGCTGTCAGGCTCTGGCTAAGGCTCTGAAAGTGAGCAATCAGGAGCGCATGCTCAGTTACCTGCCACTGGCTCATATTACCGAGCGTGTGTATGTCGAAGGGGCCAGCCTGTACAACGGTTTCAGTGTTGCCTTTGTTGAGTCCCTCGATACCTTTGCCGAAAATTTGAAAGCCGTATCGCCAACCTTATTTATCTCGGTGCCGCGCCTCTGGACACGTTTCCAGATGGGCGTACTGGCTAAAATCCCACCGAAAAAACTCAACCGCCTGCTCAGCATTCCGATTCTGAAAGGCATTGTGGCGAAAAAAATCCGCCAGCAACTGGGACTCGACAGCGCACGTCTGTTTGGTTCAGGCTCCGCACCTATTTCCCCAGCGACACTGCACTGGTATGAACGCATTGGCATTAATATCAGCGAAGGCTGGGGAATGTCGGAAAATAACGGACTGGGAACCCTGAGTTATCCCTTCCGTCGCGATAAAATCGGTTGCATCGGCCACCCCTATGATGGCGTTGATCTGCGCATTGCTGAAGACGGTGAAATTCAGCTGAAAGGCCCCTGCGTGATGAACGAATATTATCTGGAGCCGGAAAAAACCGCCGAGGCCTTTACCGCTGATGGCTACCTGCGCACCGGCGATAAAGGCACGGTCGATGCCGATGGGTATGTGCGCATCACCGGCCGCCTGAAAGAAATTTTCAAAACGGCAAAAGGTAAATACGTTGCTCCGGTGCCGATTGAATCGTTATTAATGGAAAATTCATTAATCGAACAAATCTGCGTAACGGGTTCCAACCTTAAGCAACCCATCGCTCTGGTCGTGCTGACACCGGAAGCTCAGGTACACGACGAAAGCCATTTGCGTCAGAGCCTGAAACACACCCTGGAGCACATCAATAAAAAACTGGAAAGCCACGCGCGCCTGGATGCACTGGTGGTCGTTAATGACAGCTGGAGTGTGGAAAATGGCTTGCTGACGCCGACGCTGAAAATTAAACGTCACTTAATCGAGAGTAAATACCACGACCTGATTCAGAGCGAGCACAGTCAACCGGTGGTATGGCAACACCACTGACAGCGCCACTGATAACCATCAAAACGCGGGCGTTATTCGCCCGCTAATTCTTCACAGCGCCACACGCCCTGTTCGCCAGCCAGCAACTGGCTGAGACGCGGCAGCAGATTCTGCATTTTGGCCTTTAAAGTCCACGGCGGGTTAATCACAATCATGCCGGATGACGTCATTCCCCGGCCGTCGGTATCAGCACTTAAACCCAGCTCAAATAACTGAATACGGGCTATACCTGTCGCTTTAAGCTGCTGCTCCAGTTTATTAATCCGGCTGCGTTCAACCACCGGATACCAAAGCGCATAAGTACCCGTCGCAAAGCGGCGATGAGCCTTAGCCAGTGTTTCCACGACCAGCTCATAATCGCTTTTAATTTCATACGGTGGGTCCATTAAGACAAAGCCGCGACGCTCACGCGGCGGCAAAGCCGCAATAAGGCCTTTAAAACCATCGCCCTGCTCAACCCGAATCCGGCGATCGGTCGCCATTAATTCGTCCAGCAAGCGAAAATCCTGCGGATGCAATTCAAATAATTGCGCCCGGTCCTGCTCACGCAAAAATAACTGACCCAAACGCGGCGACCCCGGATACAGCTGATCGCTCGCCAGTCCACTCTGGTCATGAGCCGGACGACTGTCAGCCACCGCTTGCAGATAATCCTGTAATTCCGGCCAGTCACAATCCTGCAGACGGCCGATACCGGTTTCGAACTCGGCATTTTTTTCGGCTTGCGCCGATTGCAGTGAATACAGACCGGCACCTGAGTGAGTGTCGATATAGACGAAAGGTTTTTCTTTCTGCTGCAGGTATTGCAGGATTTCAACCTGAATCAGATGTTTCAGTACATCGGCAAAATTGCCGGCATGAAAAGCGTGGCGGTAGCTCAGCATAGAATGTCCGCAGTGCTCAGATTAATGGTTATAAAAAGATAAAAAAAACGCATCGCCAGGCGATGCGTTTTTAAGGCCGGAGGCCATCAATCAGGGACGGTCGTCCACTTCTTCCACTTCCGGCGGCATCAGATCTTCGCGGCTGATGTTCATCAGCAGCAATAAGCTGGAGGCAACGAATACCGATGAATATGTACCCACCACCACACCAATCATCAGCGCCAAGGCGAAGTTGTGAATCAGATCGCCACCGACAATCATCAGAGCAAACAACACCAACGCCGTGGTTAAGGAGGTCATGATTGTACGACCCAGAGTCTGGTTGATCGAATAGTTGATCACCTCTTCTGAATCGCCACGGCGCAGCATGCGGAAGTTTTCGCGGATATGGTCAGCGACCACGATGGTATCGTTCAGCGAGTAACCAATCACCGCCAGCAGCGCGGCCATTACCGTGAGGTCAAATTCCCACTGGAACAGTGAGAACAGGCCGATGATGATGATCACGTCGTGAAACAAGGCCACTACAGCGCCGACCGAAAATTTAAACTGGAAACGGGCGGCAACGTAAATCATCACCACAAACAGCGCCAGTAATAAGGCCAGACCACCCTGGTCACGTAATTCTTCACCGACCTGCGCACCCACAAATTCACTGCGCATCAGCGTCAGTTTGTTCTCGGCACTCTGGGTCTGCAGAACATTCAGAACTTCTGCGCCCAGATTGTCACGGAAGGCTTCTGACATACGCACCAATACATCGGTTTCTGCACCAAAATGCTGAACCGTTACGTCACGGTATCCGGCATTTTCCAGTGCCGTTGAGATACGCTCGATGGATTCCGGTGTTTCATACTGAACTTCGAGCAGCGTACCGCCGGTAAAATCCAGACCCAGATTCAGGCCACGGGTTGCGATAGCACCAATGGAGATCACAATCAGAATAATGGACAGAATGCTGGCTGCATGACGCAGACGCATAAAGTTAAAGTTGGTCGCCCCAATCATGACTGACCTCCGATAGACAGGGTTTCAATACGGCGGCCACCGTAAATCCAGTTGATGATGGCGCGGGTCAGAACAATGGCGGTAAACATCGAGGTGATAATACCGAACGACAATGTGACCGCGAATCCTTTAACCGGACCGGTACCCACCGCAAACAAAATCACCGCCACGATCAAGGTGGTCAGGTTGGCATCGAAAATGGTAACAAAGGCACGGTTATAACCTTCATGAATCGCCTGTTGCGGCGAGCGGCCATTGCCCAACTCTTCGCGTATCCTGGCAAAAATCAGGACGTTGGCATCCACCGCCATACCCACGGTTAATACGATACCGGCAATACCCGGCAGCGTTAACGTGGCACCAATCATTGACATCAAAGCAATCAGAATGACGATATTGGCCAACAGGGCAACGTTGGCAACCAGACCAAACAGTCGGTAATACACCGCCATCAGCACCAGTACCAATGCCAGACCCAGCACAACTGAGTTAATACCCATTTCGATATTTTCTTTACCCAGGCTTGGGCCAACGGTGCGCTCTTCTACGAAGTACATGGGGGCCGCCAGAGCACCGGCACGCAGCAGCAGCGCCAGCTCAGAGGCTTCGGCTGATTCCAGACCGGTAATGCGGAAGCTGTTGCCCAGCGTGCTTTGAATGGTCGCCAGCGAGATAATGGATTTTTCCACAATCTGAATGGTTTTCGGAACTTCAACGCCATCGATTTTTTCGTAAGTCGTTTTCGGTTTGCGCTCAACGAACAGCACGGCCATACGACGCTTCACGGCTTTGCGGGTGACCTGAGTCATCATCGCGCCGCCTTTGGCATCGAGGTCAATGTTCACCTGCGGGAAACCGTTTTCATCGAAAGACGGCTGCGCATTGGTCACGCTGTCGCCGGTCGCGATGATGGCTTTTTCCAGACGTGCAGTGCGGAACTGTTCATTGCGGAAAGCGTATTCTTCGGTCTGGAAACGACTGGCACCCGGCTCAGCTTCCAGACGGAATTCGAGGTTAGCGGCCTTGCCCAGAATTTTCTTGGCTTCAGCCGTGTCCTGCACGCCTGGCAACTCAACCACGATACGGTTACGGCCCTGACGCTGAACCAGAGGCTCTGCGACACCCAGCTCGTTAACACGGTTACGCAGGGTCGTAAGGTTTTGTTTGATGGCGTAATCTTCAAACTCTTTGATTTTCGCTTCGGTGATGGTTAACACCACATCGGCGTATTCGCCTTTGTCTTCGCTTTCCTGCTGGAACTCAGGATACGTACGGGAAATAAAACTGTTGGCTTGAGTACGTACTTCAGCATCAACAAAACTGATGCGCAGGGTCTGCCCTTCGATCTGAATACGACGATATTTCAGCTGTTCTTCGCGCAGGCGATTGCGGAATTCTTCGCGATAGTTCGCCATTTTGCTTTTGACGTAGTCATCCATATCCACTTCCATCAGGAAGTGCACACCGCCGCTCAGATCCAGACCCAGTGTCATCGGACCTGCGCCCATATTCAGCAGCCAGTCAGGGGTGGTTGGGGCCAGGTTCAGCGCAACAATAAACTCATCACCCAGCAAACGCTGTACGGCGTCTTTGGCGGGTAACTGATTTTCGTTGCTGGTGAGGCGAAACAGTGCCGTACTGCCAGTCACTTCTTCACCAAAAAATTCAATATTGCGTTCCTGCATAGCAGAGCGGACTTTACTCAGTACCACTTCTGACATTTCAGCACCGGAACGCGCCGGCGTTACCTGAATAGCCGCATCGGGTGGATACAGGTTAGGTGCGGCATAAAGGCAGGCAAATATCAGCGCCAGCACAATCAGAAGGTTTTTCCACAGCGGGTATTTATTGAGCATACAACTGCCCTTATTCCTTATTCAGAAAACAAAGACGGCCTCCTGAGAGACCGTCCTGAGCCCGGAGACGGGGCTTAAGCTTTAACGTCTTTGATGGTGCCTTTTGGCAGAGCCGCCGTAATGGCTACTTTCTGCACCGGCAACTGCACACCGTCAGCGACTTCGATTACCACAAAGTCATCGGTAACCTTGGTGATTTTACCCAGCATACCGCCGGCGGTTACGACTTCATCACCTTTGCTCAGACCACCGATCAGATTTTTGTGCTCTTTCTGACGCTTGCTCTGTGGACGCCACAGCAGGAAGTAGAAAATCAGCAGAAAACCGCCGAGGAATACCAGCTGACCGGTGATTCCCATTGGCTGTTGTGCAGCCGCGGCACCGTCGGCCATCGCCAGACCGGAGGTAGTTAAGGCCAGAGCTGCCAGAATTGCTTTCATGTAGAGAGTCTCCCAATTACTTACCGTGAGTTTGTCACGGCTGAACGACAAAATGTTTACAGACAACGCCATTAAGGCAATGTTTGTTATTTATTCCCTGGCTCCGGAGTTCTCATCCAGTGGCGGGGTCTTCATGCCCCGTTTGGCATAGAACTCATCGACAAACCCGGCAAATGTACCTTCTTCCAGTGAGCGGCGCAAACCGGCCATCAGGGTCTGGTAATAATGGAGGTTATGAATGCTATTTAAAGTGGCCCCCAGAATTTCTTTGCATTTGTCCAGATGGTGCAGATAGGCACGACTGAAATTTTTGCAGGTATAACAATCGCATTCGTCATCCACCGGGCCGTTATAGCTGCGATTCGCTGCATTACGGATCTTCAGCACGCCCTTGGAGGTAAACAGGTGCGAATTGCGCGCATTACGGGTCGGCATCACACAGTCAAACATATCCACGCCACGGCGCACGCCTTCTACCAGATCTTCAGGCTTACCCACCCCCATCAGATAACGGGGTTTATCCTGCGGCATTTTCGGCGCCACATGACGCAGCACACGCATCATATCCGGCTTCGGCTCGCCCACACTCAGACCACCAATGGCGTAGCCGTCAAAGCCGATATCCTGCAGGCCAGCCAGTGATTCATCGCGCAGCTCTTCGTACATGCCGCCCTGAATAATACCGAACAGTGCGGAAGGATTGTCGCCGTGAGCGTCTTTTGAACGCTTGGCCCAGCGCAATGACATACGCATGGAATCCGCGGCCTCCTTCTCGGTGGCCGGATACGGCGTACACTCGTCAAAGATCATCACAATGTCGGAGCCCAGATCACGCTGCACCTGCATTGAGCTTTCTGGTGTCATCATGACTTTGTCACCATTCACCGGTGAGCGGAAAGCCACCCCTTCTTCGGTGATTTTGCGCATATCACCCAGGCTGAACACCTGAAAGCCGCCGGAGTCGGTCAGGATGGGTTTGTCCCAGCCGATAAAATCGTGCAGATCACCGTGCTCTTTAATCACTTCCGTGCCCGGACGCAGCATCAGATGAAAGGTATTGCCCAGAATAATCTCGGCACCCAGCGCCTCAACCTGATCCGGGTTCAGGCCTTTCACTGAGCCATAAGTTCCCACCGGCATAAACGCCGGGGTCTGAATTTTTCCGCGCGGGAAGGTAATCGTGCCGCGGCGCGCATGGCTGGAGCCATCGGTAATCTCGGAGTGCAGCTCAAACTGCATAAAACATTCACGGGTCATGGACATTATTCCGGTTGAGCGTCGTTCAGCACTGGCTGCGGACGGGATAAAAACATGGCATCGCCATAACTGTAAAAACGATAACGCTGTGCAACGGCTTCGGCATAGGCTGCCATCGTATGTTCACGGCCGGCAAAAGCCGACACCAGCATAATTAAGGTTGATTCCGGCAGGTGGAAGTTGGTGATCATGGCATCCACACTGCGGAAACGGTAACCCGGGTAGATAAAGATGCGGCTTTCATCATAAAAAGGCGCGATCTCACCGCTCTGACTGGCACTCTCCAGGCTGCGTACCGATGTTGTACCCACCGCCACCACGCGTTTGCCTGCCGCACGGGTGGCTTTGACGGCATCCACCACATCCTGGCCAACTTCAATATATTCGGCGTGCATTTCGTGATCGTGGATATTATCGACTTTTACCGGCTGAAACGTACCGGCACCAACGTGCAAAGTGACATAGGCAAAGTTTACGCCCTTCTCTTTAAGTACCTGCAACAGCGGTTCATCAAAATGCAGACCGGCGGTTGGCGCTGCCACCGCACCCGGTTTAGCCGCATACACGGTCTGATAACGTTCGCGGTCTTCTTCTGCATCGTCACGCTCCATATAAGGAGGCAGAGGCATATGGCCAACGTCATCGAGGATCGTCAGCAGTGGACGTTCGTCGAGAAAGCGCAGCTGAAACAAAGCGCCTTCGCGTCCGACAACCTCCACCTCAACACCACCGAGCAGAATCCGGGTACCGGGCTTAGGTGAGCGGGATGAGCGCAGATGAGCCAGCGCCTCGTGCTCGCCGGTCACTCGTTCTATAAGAGCTTCCAACTTACCGCCGCTCAGTTTCTCGCCAAACAGACGGGCCGGAATCACCCGCGTGTTGTTAAACACCAGCAGGTCACCCGGCTCTAACATAGAAGCCAGGTCTTTAAAGGTATTATGTGCCATCTCACCGCTTGCACCATTAAGGCACAACAAGCGTGAGGCGCTGCGCTCGGCCATCGGATAACGGGCTATCAGCTCGTCTGGCAGATCAAAATAGAAATCACTGGTTTTCATATAGTCACGAAAAGAGCCGCAGTCAGCCATTATCTGGTAACAGAGACAGCCGCTTTGCAGTATTTGCTGAAAGAGCCGCAAGATTACCGGAGATACTTTGCTAAGTTAAGGAAATCATTAGAAAAAAAGTGTTGACAGTAAAAATAATCACGGTAATATGCGCGCCACTGACGAGCTACTAACGCGCCAGAGTGGCGAAATTGGTAGACGCAGGGGATTCAAAATCCCCCGCCTTTGCGGGTGTGCCGGTTCGAGTCCGGCCTCTGGTACCAAGCAAAAGATGCTGTCAGTATGAAGTGCGAGATGGTAACATGCCGCGCCTCAATGCCCAGGTGGTGAAATTGGTAGACACGCAGTGTTCAGGTCGCTGTGAGCTATGCTCGTGAGAGTTCGAGTCTCTCCCTGGGCACCATTATTTAGAAACTGATAAGTCTCAGACTTACAGACCCACGCCGAAGTGGTGAAATTGGTAGACACGCAGTGTTCAGGTCGCTGTGAGCTTTGCTCGTGAGAGTTCGAGTCTCTCCTTCGGCACCATTTTTATTCTTTCCTAACGGAAGGTATAAAAAGGTGAAAGAAAGTCCCTTCTTAAAAATCCATTCTTAAAAGTCCATTTTTAAAAATTTCTGTTAAACAAAACATCTCCTTATACCCAGCAACACATACGAAGACTGAAACACCTGTAGCTTCGCTGAGTTACCTTTTTTTTTGCCCTACCGTCTGACCTTCTTACTTATCCGAGAAAAACCGGCTAAAAACCAAGTAGAAAAGTCACGTTATACACTCTATACAGTTCCACCAATCCTCTTCTCGTCACCGTCATACGACTGATCACCGCCTAAGACCATTTACTGCTACGGCAACCCCCGATTTTGACTACGCTGAATGGAATGGACCCTCCGGAGCGCAACATGTCGAAATATGGAACCCGAATTTTCTCCGCAGCGGCAGTCAGCGGCACAGCCAGCCTGATACTGGCGCAGCTGATCAACATGCCCGACCTGATCTCACTGCGCGAAGCCGCCGCCATTGTGGCAACCACCGGCATTACCACAGCGGTTCTTTATTACATGATGATCCGCCCACAGATTTTACTCAGCCATCAGATAACCCATCGCCTGACTCATTCCGGGAGTGATTACGACCCGAAACGGCACTCCCTGCCCGCTTATCTGAAAGGTGAAATGCAGCGCCTTGAACAGCAACTGACGATTTACAGCGAACTGAGAAGCAAATTATCCGGGCACGGTGGCCGGATTGCGATTGCCGCGGCTGAAATGTCGTACGCAGCCGATCAGATGAAAGCCAAAATCCATGATGAAGTCGCCGATACCGAGCAAATCGTTGTCTCTGCCAGACAAATCCATGACACCGTGGAACACATGGTAAGCCAGACTCAGGAGGCCGCACGCGCAGCCGGAGAAGCCAAAACCATTAATTCGCACGGTAAAAAAGCCGTGGATGAAACCATCCCACAGATGGAAGGCACGCGTCAGCAGGTCAACACCAATGCTGAACTGATTGCACAACTGGAAGCAAAATCAGAAGAAATTAAAGCCGTCACCCGCGTGATCAGTGACATTGCCGAACAAACCAACCTGCTGGCGCTTAATGCTGCCATTGAAGCCGCACGGGCAGGCGAACAAGGACGCGGCTTTGCAGTTGTTGCGGATGAGGTACGCGCGCTGGCCGCCAAAACCTCCGATGCCACACAGCAAATTGGTGATACCGTTAATCAAATTAATCTGGAGATTAAAAATGCGGTCGGCAACAGCAAAGAGCTGACGGTAACGATTGACCATGGCGTACAAATGACACAAAACATCAGCACCCACCTGAACGATATTTACGACCGCTCCGAAGCGATAGAACACAGCATCAGCACCATCGCCTCCAGCGTGCAGGAAAACAGCCACAATATCAGCCATATCTCATCGATTGTTCAGGAAACCAGCAAACGTCTGCAATTAACTGAAGAAGAAATAGCCTCCATCGCCCAACGCTCACTGGCATTATCAGAAACCGCCGAAAAGATTTACGAAGCGTTTGGCGACACCGAACTCGGAGAACCGCACGACAGCGCAAAAAATGAGGCGATCGAAGCGGCCAGAGCAATCGGGGCATTACTGAGTCAGGCAATTGAAAGAGGAACACTCAATGAACAGCAGGTGTTCGATACTAAATATCAGCCCATTAAAGGCACCAACCTCACCAAGTATTCCACTGAGTATGATAAGTTCAGCGATCAGAATTTCCCCTCGATTCAGGAACCGATTCTGACCCGCAACACCAGCATCGCCTATGCCGGAGCGGTTGATATCAATGGCTATTTCCCAACACACAACAAGCGTTTTTGTCAGCCACTGACGGGGGATCACGCTAAGGATTTATTACAGAATCGCACCAAGCGTATTTTCAATGACCGCACAGGGTCACGCTGCGGCTCAAATACCCGCCCCTTTTTACTGCAAACGTACAAACGCGATACCGGCGAAGTTATGCACGATTTATCGGTACCAATATACGTGAATGGCCGTCACTGGGGAGGTTTCCGTATTGGTTATCGCAGCGAATGAACCAGGCCTTCTGGTATAGAATAATCGGGTTAACGAACCACACTGGTTGATAAAACGTCTGTTGGGTAATAAATAAAAAAGGATGCCAGCGCATACTTTTTTATTTCACACCCGATAATGCGCAACCTGATTACGGCCATTGGCCTTGGCATAGTAAAGTGCCTCATCAGCACAGCGCACCCATAATTCCGGCTTATCGTTGTATTGTGGAACATCACCATGTACGCCAACACTGACTGTAACTGCCAGGCCTTCAGCCAGGCGGCTGAAGCTCAAATTCGCAATGGTTTTACGCAGACACTCAGCCACCAGCATGGCTCCGGCAAGCTCTGTATTGGGTAAAATCAGAATAAATTCTTCACCGCCATAGCGTGCAATTAAATCCGTATTACGATGAACTGTCTGACGAATGGCCTGAGCGACAATACGCAGAATTTCATCACCAGCCTGATGGCCATGCACATCGTTTACCTTCTTAAAATAATCCACATCCAGCATCAGTACACTGAGAGGCTCACGCTCACGGATAGCACGGGCCATTTCACGTTGCATAATCTGATCAAAAAAACGGCGATTACGGACATTGGTTAACGGGTCTGTAATGCTCATAATCTCTAATTTCCGATTCGCACTTTCCAGTTCTAATGTGCGTTCTTTAACTCTTAATTCCAGTGTTTCTGTCGCTTTACGCTGCACTTCAAGAGCACGGGACTGAGCTTCCCGCGCTTCGCGCTCATGCTCCAGCGCTTTATCCTGAGCCTGACGGGCATTACGCTCCTGCTCAAGCGCTACTTCCTGAGCAATGCGGGCAATCTTTTCATGCTCGAAAGCGGCGATCTGAGCTTCAAATCGCTCGCGTTTTTCCTGATTAAGACGATCTGCCAAGGCAAAAGAAAGCAGGATAACTTCAAGTGCAGAACCAAACTGAACAATATTTTCGGTAAACACATTACGTGGAATAATATTGAATTTATTCATTGCCAGAATAGCGCCACCAACCAGCATCGACGACCACGCAACAGTATAATAACGAGCCGCAGAATATCCCTGACTCCAGCGCCATACGCCACCATAAATTGCCAATCCGATACCAACAACCGCAGTCGCGATCAGAATCCGGATCATGGTGTGGTAAGGAATCACATTACTGAGCACGACAATCGCCAGAGACGCGACCACGATCACGCCGAACGAACGGTTAAGCCAGTTAATATCCTGCAGGTTAAGAAAGTTGCGGGTAAAAATTGCAGCAAACAGAACAACACCGCTTAAGAAAACAATAATACTCTGGTCATTCCACTCCGTTGCCGTCGGCCACAGATACTGGAAATTAATCCCCTGAAGACTTCCGAGAAAAGCCGCCATACTGCCGACATACAGTACGTAATAAAGGTAATCTTTTTCTCGTACCGCCAGAAATATAAACAGATTGTACAGCACCATAATTAACATAATGCCGTAATAAAGCCCCATTCCCATTATCTGGTTCTGGTCATAAACGAAAAAATCCCGCTCCTGCCAGATACTGAGAGGAAACTGCATTGAGCTGGACGTTTCTACACGAAAAACCCATTCATCGGCATCGCCGGCAGCCAATGCAATGGGTATGACGAAATAACGATGAATAATCGGCCGCTGATAAAATGACTGCTTGTCACCCAGCTCCAGCAACTGCCACTCACCACCATTACTGCGATGGTAGACACGAACATGATCCAGAACCGGATAGGCCAGATTAAGAAAACGCTCTGCAGTCTCGCCCCCCGGATTATTCAACGCCAGACGAAACCAGAAAACAGAGTCGGTATAGCCAAACGACATTCTCTGCTGCTTATGATGCTGCCAGCGCAGTGACTCAGGGGGCGCTCCCTGCAAATCGCCGGCAACATCTTCATAGTATTGCAACACCTGATCGAGATCCTGCCCCGATGTCAGCGTGCGGATATCAACCGCTTCTGCCGCACCAACAGAAGACTCTCCTACCGGCATGGTAATGACTGTATCCGCTGCGGCAACTGTTCCGCTAAGGCAAGAAAAGAACACTAAACACACAAGAATCGCTGACGAAAGTAACCGCTCGACCATAATTCATCCATCCACCTAATGAATTCAGTCTAGCAGGCGTACTGCAAACCGATGCTTATCCGCTCCGATTAATTCCCACAAAGAAAAAGTACAAAAGTCCCATTTAAATCTGCCCGGTAGTGTCCAGCACGCGCAACAACCTGAAGTTACATTTTTTCGTTACAAAACCTACTCAAGCATTCTCCTAATCATCAGAATCGATTGATCAGAGTCGCGTTTTGTTCACAGTTTTTTCACCCAATCACTGCTATAAAAGACCGATCAGGATAACAATAACGAGAATGCCCACAAGAAGGCATAATTCAACGCAGTGAGGCGAGGATGAAACACACACTCTGGTTCCTGTTACTGCTGTCTCTGGGCAGTACCCTGAGCGGCTGTAAAAGCGACTATTCCGGTAATGTTGGCGGCGCCTCTAATGGCGGTAATGGCAACTTGATTGGCAACTATAATCCCGAAGGTCAGCGTCAGTACGAGCGCCAGTGCGCCTCCTGTCATGGCGTCGATGGTAACGGAACGCCGATCGGCTCATCGTTGGTGGCCTGTGCTACCTGCTCAACCCTGAGCGTACTGGCGGATGAAATCAGCCGTACCATGCCCATCGGAAAAATAGGCAACTGCAGTGGCAGCTGTGCCACCGATACCGCGGAATACATTCTGTACGCCTTCAATGGCTACAACCTCGCCGCCGCGACCACCACACTGGAAGGTGTTGCCAATCACGAGCTAACCGTTACCCTGCGCAGCGCCGCATTACTGCTGGCTGGCCGCCTGCCCACCGACAGCGAAATCGCCATGGTAGAAAACAATGGCGAAAGTGGTTTGAGCCTCGCCCTTAACCAGCTGATGAATGAAGAAAACTTTTATCAGTGGTTAATGGAAGCGTTTAACGAGCAACTGCTCACCGATAAATACCTCAGCAGCAATCAATATGAAGGCGGCATTAACCTGCTCGACCCGGATGATTACCCCCAGCGCAAATGGTACAACGATGCTTATCCCGCCGATGAGCAAAGCAGCATCCGTGGCTGCGTTCGCACACTCACCAATGATGCCGTTGCCCGCGAGCCACTCGAATTAGTGCGCTATGCCGCTAAAAACAGCCTTCCACATACTCTGTACATGAGCGCCGATTACATGATGGTGAACTGGTACAGCCAACAGGTGTACGAAGCCACACTGGTCGATTCAAATGCGACCTTTAACCGCCTGGCCGAGCCAGTTTGTGATGCCAACGGCGTTAAAGTTTATTACGACCCGAATGACTTCCGCCCGGCGCGGGTTACCAAAGACCTCGAATATGAAATGGGTGGCATGCCGCACGCCGGGGTACTGACCTCGCCGATGTTCTTAAACCGCTATCCAACCACCTTCACCAACCGCAACCGTCACCGCTCGCGCATTGTTTTTGACTATTTTCTGGATACCGACATTCTGAAAATTGAAGGTGATCGTCCGGGCGATGGCATCGGTGCAGGCACCGCTAACCCAACTCTGCTTGATCCGGCCTGTTATGCCTGCCATCAGGTGATGGACCCGGTGTCGTCGGCTTTCCAGCATTACGATGATCGCGGTCAGTACATTGTCACCGGCAGCACCTCACGCAATCGCTGGGACAGCTCCGATATTGAGCCCGCCGGTCTGGCTGGCAAAACCATTCCACTGTCCGGTAACAGCGGTTATTTCCGCAATATGCTGCAGTGGCTGGGGAAAGAAATTGCCAATGATCCACGTTTTATCCGCGCCACCATGCGCACGCTGTATACCGGCATCATCGGCCAGGAGCCGCTGGAATCACCGGGCGAAAATGGCAGTGATGCCGACAAAGTCGCTTACAACAGCCAGCGCGCCGTTATCAACACCATCGGCCAGGCCATGGCGGCCGATGGCTGGAATATCAAAACCGGGGTAAAGGGCATCATCATGAGTCCTTACTACCGCGCCAAAGCACTGGACGCCGGCAAACTGGTCGCCAACGAACACATCGGCGCCACCCAGTTCCTCAGTCCGGAACAGATGCAACGCAAACTGCAGGCAACTCTGGGCTTCGGCTGGGATGAATTCCGCAATGAAAACAACCGCATCATGTACGGCGGCATGGATTCCGACAGCATCATTGAACGCATCCGTGAGCCCAGCGGCCTGACCATTGCCATTCAGCAGCGTATGGCCACCGAAATGGCCTGCCGCGCCACCGCACTCGATTTCACCCGCAGTGCCGCAGAACGCAAACTGTTCCGTTACGTTGAACCCACCACCACGCCGCTGAACAGCGAAGGTGAACTCAGCGCCTCAGCGGTCAGCATGATCAAGCACAATCTGCAGCACCTGCACTGGGTCTTGCTCGGCGAACAGCTCGATATTAACAGCAGCGAACTGCAGGCCAGCTACGACCTGTACTATCAGGTCTGGTCACAGGGCCAGGAGCTGCTGGCCAACTACCGCGACTATGACCCGCGCCCAGGTACGTCTATGGAATGGGAATGTCGCGCACGCTGGTATCGGACGGACGATGGCCGCACCAACGGCGACTTGCCGGAAGAAATGCGTATTGAACAGGATGACAACTACAGCATCCGCGCCTGGACAGCGGTCATTACCTACCTGCTGTCTGACTACCGCTTTGCTTACGAATAAGGAGCACGCCATGAAACGTCGTCACTTTTTGCAACTCATGGCCGCCACAGGCATGACCGCCCACATGCCACTGTGGACTCCTAAAGCCCATGCAGCCGCCGCCCCCGATCAGTTTCTGGTGGTGGTTAATGCCAGCGGTGGCTGGGACCCGACCTCACTGTGCGACCCCAAGGGTCTGAACAGTGCCTATGAGGCTCAGTCAGACCGTTACCTTGGCTCCACCAACTCGGTCGACCTTGATCCGGCCAAAGCCTTTGGCAATATTCGCTGGAGCGCCATCCCATCGTACGTATCCAACGATGAGGCGGTGCTGCTGCGTGTAGAAAGCCAGTTTGACCAGTTTTTCAATACTTACGGCAACCGTCTGACCGTGATTAATGGCATCGATACCGGTACCAATAATCACGATACCGGTAACCGCGTTATCTGGTCCGGCAAAGAAGAAATCGGCTACCCAAGCCTGTCCGCCTACTTTGCCGCCGCCACCGGCCCGACCCTGCCAATGGCCTTTATCAGCAATGGCGGCTACGACTTTACCGACTCACTGGTCGCCCGCGCCCGTGCCAGTAACGCGAATTTTATTAACGAACTGGCCGACCCTAACCGCTACAGCGGCGACCGCGGCTTCTTGTTCCGCACCAGCGATCGCAGCATCGACCAGTACAGCGCCGTTGTTGCAGCACAAAAAGCCCGGCTCCAGCGTCAGCAACAACAGGAAGCATTACCGTTGCGCCGCCAGCAACTGAGCCAGTTGTTTGGCGTCCGCAGCGAAGACAGCAACCTTGGCCAACTGAGCGTATCGCTGGCCGATATCAAAGCCAACGTCAGCCGTGACAGCCACTGGAACGCTAACCGCTCCAACAGCCTGAAGAGCCAGGCAGAAGTAGTGACTGCCGCCTTCCAGAGTGGTCTCGCGGCCTCAGCTAACCTGAACATTGGCGGCTTTGATACCCACGGCAACCACGATTCCAATGCCTATCCACAGCTGGGTGATCTGCTCGAAGGCATTCACTTTTTACAGGCGGCGTTGCAATACGCAGGCATTGCCAACCGCACCACCGTGGTGGTGGGTTCTGACTTTGGCCGAACGCCCTACTACAATTCCGGCAATGGTAAAGATCACTGGCCGGTCACCAGCATGATGGTGCTGCACCCGAATAGCACCGGTGGCAAGGTATTCGGTGCTTCGACCAGCGATTATCACGCCCAGCCCCTGAACCGCAGCACCGGACTGGCAGACGCTTCCGGCGATAAACTGACCCCCGCTCATGTGAATCAGGCGCTGCGTAAATTACTTGGGGTTGATCAGAGCCCGCTGAACAGCAATTATCCGTTACGCGTTAACGACTTTGATATTTTTGCCTGAACCCGGAACATTAAGGAGATATGCCTGTGCGCTTACTGATAACCACTGCACTGTTACTGACCACCCTGCTGACTTCATCTTTGAGTCTGGCGCTGGAAACCGGCGACAAAGCCCCGGCCTTCAAGCTGCCGCTGTTAACGCAGAAAGGTCAGCTGTCACTGGCCAGCTACAAAGGCAAAGTGGTGTATGTCGATTTCTGGGCCTCCTGGTGTGGTCCGTGCCGCAAATCCCTGCCGCTGCTGAACGAACTTCGAGCCGAGCTGAAAGGTCAGGGCTTTGAAGTGCTGGCCATCAATCTGGATGAAGACGTTAAAGATGCCCGCGCCTTTCTCAAAGAGTTTCCGGTCAGCTACCCAACCCTGTACGACGGTGAAGGTAAAACCCCCACCGCCTTTGGTCTGCGCGGTATGCCAACCTCTTACCTGATTGATCGTCAGGGGCGGGTTCAGAGCGTGCATCAGGGTTTCAAACCCTCCGATATCAGCAAAATCCGCGCTGAAGTGATTCAGCAACTGAAGCAAAAATAACGGAGTATTGAGTCCATGCTCAGCCGATTACTGCTTACCGTGGCTATCCTGCTGATGATCAGCGGCTGCAGCACGGTAAAACCCTGGGAACGGGGTAACCTGGCCCAGGACATCATGGCCTGGCAGCCCGACCCGCTGAAGGCCTCGCTTGATAACCATATTCATTTTTCCAAGGAAGGATCGTCCGGTGGCGGTCAGGCAGCCGGGGGCGGATGCGGCTGTAACTAGCCCGACATGTTATGAGCAAACACACACTCAATTCTCTGGCTGCTCTGGCAGCGGCCGCAGCGACTCTGCCGGTTCAGGCGGAAAGCGCGCCAACCGAACAGGTGATGGCGTATCGTTTCAGTCAGTATCAGGAAGCCGATGCGCCGCGGGCGCGAACCTTTACTCCCACGACTGAACGCTACAGCATCGATATTCACCAGTTTCGCTATGGACGACCACTAGGTGATGACTGGTATCTGAACAGCGAGTTTCAGTACGAAACCCTGAGCGGCGCTTCTCCCATGCAGACTTACCAGAATGCCAATGGCCAGAGCGTGCTGCTGATGAGCGGTGCCAGCATTTCCGAAACCCGTTACGACCTGAAAGTTGCCCCCAAGCGATATTTCAGCGGCGCTCTGAACGGCCAGCTCGACGGCACGCTGGGAACCAATTTGGCCCTGTCGCAGGAAAACGATTACCAGTCGATTGCTCTTGGTGCCGATGGTTCGCTGGAGTTGTTTAATAAACACACCACCCTGCTCGGCTCACTGAGCCTGTCGCTGGACGAACTGTCGCCCAGTGATGCCTATATTTCAGCTGACCGTCGTCGTGCCGATGGCCGTGGTAAGCGCAGCGTCTCCATTTACGAAGGTGTATCGCAGGTTATTGATAAAAACCGCGTGGTACAGGTTGGCGTCGGCTACACCAAATTATCGGGTTATTTATCCGATCCGTATAAATTTGAAGACCGCCGTCCCAGCAGTCGCGGGCAGCTGACGCTCAGCGGTCAATATCGGCATTTTTTTCCACTGTGGGACGGTGCGGCACTGCACGCTGACTATCGCTACTACAGCGATGACTGGGGCATACGCTCGCACACCCTGACGACCCGCTGGGCACAAATGTTCAATCTGGCACCGTTTTCGTTCCGCCTCATCCCGATGTTGCGCTATTACCGCCAGACCCAGGCCGATTTTTACAGCCTGGAGCAGAATCCGCCGGATGATCAGCTGAATAGCTCCGATGCGCGCTTATCGTCTTATGGCGCCTTCAGCTACGGCCTGGAAAGCCGCATTCTGTACCAGCAGTGGACACTCAGTATCGACTGGCAGCAATACCTGTCATCGGAAGATTTCGCTCTGGTGCAAACCACCAATAACGAAACCCCGGCACTGGTCGATTACAGCATCCTGAGTCTTGGCATTGAATACCGTTACTGAAGCACAGTCCCTGCACCGCCATGAGTTTACCGCCATGGCGTCGCCCTGCTGTTTTCATCTGCCCGACCTGCCCGGTATTCATACGCTGGCGCAGCAGATGGAAGAGGAAGTGCGCCGCATTGAGCAGAAATACAGCCGTTACCGCCACGACAGCGTGCTGTCCCGTCTCAATGCACACGCCGGGCAAACCAGCGTAGTCGATGCCGAAACCGCCTGGCTGCTGAATTACGCCAAGGTGTGTTTTGAGCAGAGCGATGGCTTGTTTGATATCAGCTCCGGCATTCTGCGCAACGCCTGGGACTTCCGCACGCCAACGCTGCCCGATACCACTGATCTGCAACGCCTGCTGCCGCGCATCGGCCTTGGCCGGCTGACCCTGAACGCTAACGAACTGTGGATGCCCGCCGATATGGAGCTGGATTTCGGCGGCATCGGCAAGGAGTACGCCGCCGATTGCGCCGCCGCCATTGCCCGTAATGCCGGTGTGCATCAGGGCATTGTTGACCTGGGCGGTGATCTGCATATTCTCGGCCCGAAAATCACAGCACAGGGAGAAGAGCCCTGGCTTCTGGGTGTGCGCCATCCACGCAAGCCGGAACAGGCCATTGCCCAACTTCCGGTATACCGTGGCGGCATGGCCACCAGTGGCGATTACGAGCGCTATTTTGAGCTGGATGGCCGCCGCTACTGCCACCTGTTAAATCCACAGTCCGGCTGGCCGGTCAGCCACTGGGCATCGGTGACGGTGCTGGCGCCGTCCTGCCTGCTAGCCGGTACCTTATCCAGCATTGCCATGCTGCGTGAAGCCGCTGCCGTTGACTGGCTGCAGGAACAGGACGTTCATGCCCTGCTGATCGACCCTGCACTGCAACTGCAGCCTCTGACACCAGAAGCCTGACACTCAGCGCCTGCGTTCTGACATTCAACACCCATAACCTGACACCGGCGGCATTGGCCGTGACCGCCAAGGGCTGATATAAAGAGGCCCTCAATAAGAAAAACATCAGCAGGTCAGACTATGGAAACGCCAAGCGCCGATACCGTCATTAATCCAGCCGCAGAACAGGCAGAAGCCGTCCACACAGCCCCTTTTGATTACCGCCAGCATGACGCGATGGGGCTGGCCGATCTGGTACGGCGCGGTGAAACTTCCGCCAGCGAACTGCTGGATCTGGCCATTGCCCGGGCCGAAGCGGTCAACCCCAAAATCAACGCCATCATTACTCCGCTGTACGATTACGGCCGCGCCCAGATTAATGCCGGCTTACCCGATGGTCCCTTTTCCGGTGTGCCTTTCTTACTGAAAGACCTGCTCTGCGCAGTCGAAGGAACACCGCTGAGCAACGGCAGCAATGCGTTAAAAGGCCGTATTTCACCCCGCGACAGTGAACTGGCCGCACGCTTCCGTAACAGTGGCCTGGTGTTTTTTGGCAAAACCAACACGCCGGAACTGGGACTGATGGGCGTCACCGAACCCAAAGCCTTTGGCCCGGCGCGCAATCCCTGGAATCTTAATCACACTCCCGGCGGCTCCAGCGGTGGTTCTGCCGCGGCCATTGCCGCCGGTATTGTGCCGATGGCCTCCGGTGGTGATGGCGGCGGTTCTATCCGTATTCCTGCCGCCTGCTGTGGTCTGTTTGGTCTGAAACCCAGCCGTGGCCGGGTGCCGACCGGTCCCTATGCGCAGGAGTTCTGGGACGGTGCCGCGACTGAGCATGTACTCACCCGCAGCGTGCGTGACAGCGCCGCCATGCTGGATGTGATCGCCGGTCCCGATGGCTCCAGCCCTTACCCGCTGCGCAGCCGTAATAACTATCAGGATTCTCTCAGCCAGCCCCTGCGTAAACTGCGCATTGGCTACACCAGCACCTCCTTTATCGGCCGCCCGGTCAGTGCCGATGCCATTGCTGCGGTTGAACACAGCGTCAAATTGCTGGAGCAACTCGGCCACGAGGTTGAAGCGGTTGAGATTCGTCTGGATGGCGAAGCGCTGGCCGACAGTTACCTGACCATGTATTTCGGCCATGTTGCGGCCGACCTCGAATTTATGGCACAGCAATTAGGCAGCCGCATCAGCAATCTGGATGTGGAAGACACCACCAAGGTGCTGGGCTTTCTCGGTAAAACCATTTCCGCCGGAGATTTTGTACAGGCCAAACGCCGCTGGAATGATTTTGCCCAGACCATGCACCTGTTTCATCAGCGCTACGATTTACTGTTAACCCCAACACTGGGCTCTGAACCTGTACCCATCGGCAGCTTTGAGCCACCGGCATGGGAAGCGGTAGCTATGAAAGTCATCAATGCCTTTGGGCTGCATAAGTTACTGCTGAAAAGCGGTATGGTGAAACAGATGGCGCTGGATAATCTGGAGAAACTGCCCTTTACCCAGCTCGCCAACCTGACCGGCCTGCCGGCGATGTCGGTGCCGTTATACTGGACTGCGAATAACCTGCCACTGGGCTCGCAGTTTATTGCGCCAATGGGCGATGAGCACACTCTGCTGCAACTGGCCCAACAACTGGAGCAGGCGCAGCCCTGGATGCTACGCACCCCGGATTTGTGAGGTGCAATGCATCTCAGGTTTGTAAGATGCAACACACTGCAGAAGTAGCAAATTAAAACAAAAAGGCCATCCACAATCCTGTCACAGGATTGTGGCACCCTGACCAATAACAATTAAAAGATTGCCAATATGCCCATGAATACTAAAACCGTTCTGATTACCGGCTGCTCTTCTGGTATCGGCCGCGCTCTGACCGAAGAATTTCTGCGCCATGGTTATCTGGTGTATGCCGCTGCGCGTAATACCGAAAGCCTGGCCAACCTGACCAGCGAGCATTTAATTCCGCTGCAGATGGATGTCAACAACGCCGATGATATTACCCGTGTGGCAACAACCATCCGCGAGCGCTCCGGCCATCTTCATTGCCTGATTAATAATGCCGGCTATGCCGCGATGGGGCCGGTTGCGGAACTCAGCAGCGAATCATTGCAGCAACAGTTTGCCACCAATGTGTTTGCGCCGGTTGCCCTGACGAAAGCGTTACTGCCGTTATTACAGGCCGGGCAAAATGAAAAACATCCGGCTCAGGTGGTTAACATCGGGTCGGTTTCCGGCATTCTGACCACCCCGTTTTCCGGCGCTTACTGCGCCACCAAAGCCGCACTGCATGCCCTATCCGATGCTCTGCGTATGGAGCTGGCGCCCTTTAATATTCAGGTCATTACCGTTCAGCCTGGTGCAATTCAATCAAAATTCGGTGATAACTCTCTGGCGAACCTGGGTGATCTGATTCAGCCTGATTCACTCTACGCACCACTGAAACAACAGATTCAGGCACGGGCAACAGCGTCACAGGATAACCCAACCCCGGCGGCGGATTTTGCCCGTGAATTAATGGCACAGTTATTAAGCCAGCCCGATCCGGTGATCCGTATCGGTAATGGCAGCCGCGCACTGCCTTTTATGAAGCGCTGGATTCCACTCGCCTTGCTCGACAAAATTCTGAGCAAAAAATTCGGCCTGCTGGCGTTAAAACGCTGAGGCTGAGAACACAGCATTATCTGATGCATAAAAAAACCGCAGCCTGAGCTGCGGTTTTTTTATGGTCTTATTACGTCTTATGCAATCAGAAGTAATAATCCATGGTCAGATAGAGGGCATCGAAGTCGCCATCAACGACTTCACCGTTAGCACCAATATCACCATCGTTGGATACGTATTCAACGTAGAACCAGCCCGGACCATAGTTATAGCTCATACCCGGTGCCCAGCTGTCGGCAGAGCCCACGGTATTACCTTTGGTATTGGCTTCGGCATTGGTGTAATCCACATAAAACAGGTAATCACCCATGCTGTAAGTCAGCGTAACTGCTTTACGGTCGTTTTTAATTTTAGGAGCACCACTAAAGCCACCAATATCAGTCAGATCACGCTCGGTGATCATATACTGGGCTTTAACGCCTAAGTTGTTGAACTCACCTTCGTAATACACAACGGCGGCATTATGGTCGCCAACGTACGGACGATCGGCATTGGCACCGCTCAGATCACGCAATTTACCGTTCTGGTAAGACGCACCCACTTTCTGTTTTTCGGCCAGATCGTACGCACCGTTCAGCACAAAAGTCTGCGTTTTCTGGTAAGTGGTTGTGCTGCCCCAGTGACCACCGTCATCCATGGTTTCGGTGCTGGCACCAAAGTCATCAACGTGGAAGTAAGCAACGTCATAGTTAACCGCACCCAGATCGGCACTCCATTTAACACCCACATCCATCTGGTCGGCGTAGCCGCCCAGCAATTCATCGCCAGGCCAGAAGTTAACGGTTGCCCAACCAAAAGGCACCTGAGATTTACCGATTTTCAGCTCGCCCTTGCCAAAGGTTTTACCCACCCAGGCTTTATGGAAGCCAAAATGAGCACCGGTATTGTTATTCGCCGGATCGGTGAAAGCACCGGTGCCATAACGCATTTCTGACGAGAACTGCCAGCCGGTTTTTTCATCGGTTTTATCGATATACAGAATCAGCGCTTCGTAGTTGGTATCACCATAAGACACTTCGTCAACGTTATCGTTGTAAAGCGCATGGTTCAGCCAGAAGCCACCACTGATCGATTCCGATGCAACGGCCGGTACCGCACTTGCACTGATGGCCGCAATGGCCAGGGATAAGTGTATTTTTTTCAAAAGACTCTCTCCTTCCTTATTATGAATGAATCCCGGAAAACTCAGGGTTTTCCGTGGATATCTGGCCAGAACAGACGGAGATTACCGCCTGTTTATACGGCCAAATTACGGCATCAACCTAATGTTGATACTAGTCGTCGGACATCATTTTGCCCAACAGCGTGTGATACAGCTCTTTATCACCGACCACACCGGATATCGCCTGTTCATCGCCCACCAGAACCGAGTGGCCAGTATGGTAACGGATTTCCATTACATCCCGCATGGCGGTACGCGCTCCCACACGGGTAGGAATTTGCTGCAGGGCGCTGATATCATCGCCCTGCTGCCAACACTGAACAGCAAAGGTCTGATCTTTAACCTGAACCTTATTACCATCCGTACTCAGCCAATAATCATGACGTTTACTCAGGCAATAGCCGCGTTCCTGCTGCGACATATCCGTCAATTCACGCATTATTGATCCGGCACGCAATACGTTCAGCGGATTGGTATGGGCAACAAAATCACGGACATAATCGTTCGCCGGGTTCAGAACAATGCTTTCCGGCTTACCATGCTGCACAATTTCACCGTCTTTCATTATGGCGATATGGCTGCCAAGCTTCAGCGCTTCGTCAAGATCGTGGCTGACAAAAATAATGGTCTTTTTCAGTTTTTCCTGCAGCTGCAATAATTCGTCCTGCAACTGAGTACGGATTAATGGGTCCAGCGCCGAAAATGGCTCATCCATTAATAAAATATCGGATTCAACCGCCAGCGCCCGTGCCAGACCGACCCGCTGCTGCATACCGCCGGATAGCTTACCTGGCTTAAGCTTGCGCCATTCAGCCAAACCAACAACCTCAAGCTGCTCGTTCACCCGGCGCTTGATTTCAGCTTTCGGCAAGCCCTGTAATTCCAGTGGCATCGCAACGTTCTGCTCCACCGTCAGCCAGGGCATTAATGCAAACTTCTGAAACACCATGGAAATCCGGCGCATACGGATATCGCGCTGGGTTTGCGCATCGGCACTGGCAAAGTCGAGCATTTCACCTTCATGCTCAATATTCACCGCACCGCGGGCAACCGGGTTCAGGCCATTAATACAACGCAACAGGCTGGATTTACCGGAACCGGACAGCCCCATCAATACGCAGATTTCACCGCGTTTTACCGTTAACGATGCATCTTTAACGGCAATCAAAGAACCGCTCTGAGCACGAACCTGTTCGCGATCCAGCCCCTGATCAAGCAACGCCAGCGCCTGTTGCGGCTGCGCGCCAAAGACCACATCAAGATGTTTAATTTCGATCATATCAGCCCACCTGCTCACGTTGTTTGCACAGGCGATCCAGTAAAATCGCCAACAGAACAATGGCCAAACCCGCTTCAAAACCACTGGCAATGTCCACGGTATTCAACGCCCGGACCACAGGCTTACCCAAACCATCAGCACCAACCAACGCCGCGATCACCACCATCGACAGTGATAACATAATGCACTGCGTCACACCGGCGGCAATATTGGCCGCCGCTGCCGGCAGCTCGATACACCACAACAACTGTGAGCGGGTCGCACCAAACGATTGGCCTGCTTCAACCATTTCTTTCGGCACCTCAGAAATACCCAGATACGTCAGACGTACCGGCGCGGCAATGGCAAAAATAATGGTGGAAATAAGACCGGGTACAACCCCCAATCCGAATAATGTCAGCGTCGGTATTAAATACACGAAGGGCGGAACGGTTTGCATCAAATCCAGCACCGGCCGTAATACGGTGTATAAGCGCGGATGATGCGCAGCATAAATACCAATCGGCAGACCTAACAAAATGCAAAACAGCGTGGCATACAGAACCAACGATAAGGTCTGCATGGTTTCGACCCAGTACCCAAGATTCCAGATCAGTAATAACGAGGCAACGGCATACAGCACCAGCCCCACAGAACGGTGCAGCCAGAACGCGAACAGCGCCAGAACCACAATAAAAGCGGCCGGATGCATCCAGGTCAGAGCATCGGTACTGGAACTGATAAGCCATTCCAGTGATTCAGCCATGGCATCAAAGAAACCGGAGGTGTTGTCCACCAGCCAGTCGAAAAACAGCTCGATGTATTCACCGAGTGGAATTTTAAAACTATCCATAAAACTCACGTAGTTGAATTAGGACTCACGTAATTGAAAAATCTGTAAAAAAAGAACAGAAATTTGAGCAGGAAGTCAGAACATTCAGTGAACAGACTTCCTGTTTTATGGATACTTAACGGAAAGCAGCCTGTGCCTTGCTTAAAGCTGGCGAGCCATCGGCGGCTTTAACGTCTTTCAGCCAGACGCTCAGTACGTCGGGATTCTGTTTCAGCCATTGGGTCGCTGCGGCTTTGGGTTTTTTACCATCATCAAGGATGGCCGCCATCACCTGATTTTCCATTTCCAGGGTAAAGCTCAGATTGTTAAGGAATTTACCAATTTCCGCACACTGGCCAACATAGCCTTTACGGGTGTTGGTAAAGACCGATGCGCCACCCAAGTCCGGGCCAAAGAAATCATCACCGCCTTCCAGGTAGGCCAGGTTAAAGTTACTGTTCATCGGGTGTGGTTCCCAGCCAAGAAATACAATCCACTTATCACGACGGGTTTTACGCTTAACCTGCGACAACATACCGGCTTCGCTTGATTCCACTACTTCAAAGCCTTTCAGGCCAAAAGCGTTCTGATCAATCATGTCCTGAATCAGGCGATTACCATCGTTACCCGGCTCAATTCCGTAGATTTTCTGGTCGAATTTATCGGCAAATTTCGCGATATCCGCAAAGGTTTTTACCCCGGCATCATAGACATACTGAGGCACAGCCAGAGTGTATTTGGCACCGCTCAGATTTTTACGCACGGTATCGACCGTACCACGTTCACGGTAAGCTTTAATATCGCCTTCCATGGTTGGCATCCAATTGCCCAGAAACACATCAATATCGCTGTTTTCCAGCGATTTATACGTCACCGGCACCGATAACAACTGCGTACTGGTTTCATAGCCTGCGCTTTCCAGCACTACAGAAGCCAGTGCGGTGGTGGCGGTAATATCCGTCCAGCCAACATCGGAAAAGCGTACCGTATCGCACTGTTCAGCCTGAGCGGCAGAACCTGCCACCAATACCATGGATAATAAAATCGTTCGTAAAGTCATCGTTCTCTCCTGCGTTTTTTTGCCGGATCAGGCCGGCGGATTAGTCCGTTGTTTTTCTTTCCAGTTGGCTTCCATACCAACCTCTGCGTTACTGGGAGGTAATATCTGTGAGTGGCCCGTCAGACGACTGCGGATAAAATCCGCCGCCCGCTCGGCCACCATAATTGTGGGCGCATTTAAATTGCCGTTCGGAATGGTCGGAAAAACAGAAGAATCAACCACGCGCAGCCCCTGCACACCATGAACGCGGGTTTCTGGATCAACCACAGCCAATTCATCGGTGCCCATTTTGCAGGAGCAGGACGGGTGATAAGCGCTCTCGACATTACTGCGTACAAATTCATCAATCTGCTCATCCGTTTGCACCTGTTCGCCCGGTTGAATTTCACCGTCGCGATAAGCATCAAATGCCGGCTGACCAATAATTTCACGCGTGCGCTTTACACAGTCACGGAAGCCTTCACGGTCATCCTCATGTTGCAGATAATTAAACAGAATACGCGGTGCGCTGTGCGGATCAGCGCTGACAGCCTGAATATGGCCGCGGCTTTTCGGTTTGTTATGACCGATATGCACCTGAAAACCATGACCATCGAATGCCGTTCGGCCGTCATAACGCATTGCTGCGGGTAAAAAATGGTATTGCAGGTCCGGCCATTCAACCCCGGCTTTAGAGCGGATAAAACCACAGGATTCAAAATGATTGGTTGCCCCCAAACCTTTGCGGGTAAATAGCCAGCGGCTGCCAATTAAAAACTTGCTCCACAACCCCAACTTGCTGTTCAGGGTAATGGGCTGTTTGCATTTAAACTGAAAATAAAACTCCAGATGATCCTGCAGATTTTCTCCGACACCGGGTAAGTGATGGTTCACTTCAATACCGGCTTTCTCCAGTACCTCACGCGGACCAATACCGGATAACTGCAGAATATGCGGTGAACCAACGGAACCGGCCGACAAAATAACTTCTATACGCGCACGCAGATTTTCAATCTTACCTTTACGCTCATAGCGCACACCGGTCGCACGCAATGCATCCGGCTGCTTGTCCAAAAGAACCTTATGCACCAGCGCATGGGTAATCACGGTTAAATTATTGCGTTTCATCGCCGGACGAAGATAGGCATTGGCGGTTGACCAGCGCAGGCCATTTTTTACCGTCATATGCATAGGGCCGAAACCTTCCTGCTGCTTACCGTTATAGTCGGCGGTAAAGTCATAGCCAGCCTGCTGCCCGGCTTTAATAAAAGCACCGTACAGCGGGTTCTGCATATTATTGCCGTTATTAACGCCTAACGGTCCGCTGTCGCCGCGATACTCATCACCACCAAAGGCCCAGGTTTCGGCCTTTTTAAAATAAGGTAAACAATGGGCGTAATCCCATTCTTTCGCGCCAGCTTCTGCCCACTCATCAAAATCACGGGCGTGGCCACGCACATACACCATGCCATTAATGGATGACGAGCCACCCAGCACCTTACCGCGCGGGCAATGCATGCGGCGGTTATTCAGATACGGCTCCGGCTCGGTTTCAAACTGCCAGGCGTATTTTTTAGTATTCATCGGAATGGATAATGCAGTTGGCATCTGAATAAAAATACTTTTATCCGAACCACCGGTTTCGAGCAGTAGTACCGATACCTGCGGATCTTCGCTCAGACGATTCGCCAGCACACAACCGGCGGAACCGGCACCGACAATAATGTAATCAAATTCGTTCATGGGCACTCCTCAGAATGGGCTTTCCAGTGGATTCATACCCACGTACACCGCTTTTAACTGGGTGTAGTGTTTAATGGTTTCGACACCATTTTCACGACCGATACCGGACAATTTATATCCACCTACGGGCATTTCCGCCGGTGAGGCACCATAGGCATTAATCCAGCAGATACCGGCCTGCATCTGGTGAATAACCCGGTGCGCACGGCGAATATCGCGGGTAAAGACACCGGCCGCCAGACCCAGACGGGTATCGTTGGCACGACGCACCACTTCGTCTTCATCGCGGAAGGTCAGCACCGACATTACCGGGCCAAAAATTTCTTCACGCACGATGGTCATATCATCGCGGCAATCGGTAAAAATGGTGGGTGCAACAAAATAGCCGTTAGGCGCACTGTCCGGTGCCAGCGCAAAACCACCACTGGCCAGCGTCGCACCTTCGGCTTTACCTTTGTCGATATAACTCAGCACCAGTTGCTGGTGCTTGGCCGAGATTAAAGCGCCGAAATTAACGTCCGGGTCCATCGGATGACCCGCCACAATATTATTTTCGGTACGTTTCAGCAGACGCTGCATAAATTCGTCATACACTGCTTCGTGCACAAATACCCGCGTACCATTGGTGCAGATTTCGCCCTGGGTATAAAAATTCGCCAGCATGGCTGCCGATACCGCATCGTCGAGATCGGCATCGTCAAAAATAATCAGCGGCGATTTACCACCTAATTCCATGGTTACGTCTTTTAAACTGCCAGCCGCAGCAGCCATTACTTTTTTGCCGGTGCCGACTTCGCCGGTAAACGATACTTTGGCAATGCGCTCTTCTGCCGTCAGCCAGGCCCCCACTTCCGCGGCACCATGCACAACGTTAAACACACCGGCAGGCAAACCGGCTTCGATAAATATTTCCGCCAGTTTTACCGCGCCGTAAGGGGTTTCTTCCGACGGTTTAAAAATCATCGCATTACCGCAGGCCAGTGCTGGGGCGGATTTCCAGCAGGCAATCTGCAGCGGATAATTCCACGCACCGATACCGGCGCAGATACCCAGTGGTTCGCGGCGGGTGTAATAAAAATCACCGCCTAAATCCTGCTGATTGCCTTCAATCGCTGGTGCGATACCGGCAAAAAATTCAATCGAATCGGCGCCGGTCACCACATCCACCACTGAGGCTTCCTGCCACGGTTTGCCGGTATCCCGTACCTCTCCAGCGGCCAGTTCATCATTGCGCTCACGTAACAGCGCCACCGCTTTTAATAAAATACGGCTACGTTCCATTGCCGGGGTTGTCGACCATTGCTCAAAACCACGCTGGGCACTGGCCAGCGCAGCGGCTTTAATGCTGTCATCGGCGACTTCCACCTGATAGGCCACTTCCGCAGTCGCCGGATTAATAACGTCGAAGGTTTCACCGCTTTGGTTAGCCATTAACTGGCCATCAATAAAATTCATCAGTCGCATGGATTCAGACCTCATCGGCGCGACCGCTGGTCGCTATCAGTGAATCAATAAAGGCTTTGCACAAACGCTCGGCTTCGTTAAAAGCCTCGTCGGTAGCGGGTGTCAGATTGAGCGTACTGCGCAACCACATGCCATCAATCATGGCGGCAGTCATCGCCGCAGCATCACGGGCCGCAGCGGGGTCAGCGATTAACTGACGGAAGGAATACAACAGATTGCTGCTCAGACGCTGGCTGTTAACCCGCTGTAAGCGGGCCAAAGCCGGGTCATGCATGGCTTTCGCCCAGAACGCCAGCCAGGTAACCGTGGCCGACGACGAGCGCTGAAAACCGGCGAAATTGGTTTCCACAATCATCATCAGACGCTCACGCGGAGACACCTGACGCGCCTGTCCTGCCTGCAACTGCAGTAACAAACCCTGCTTCAGCTGCTCCAGCAGATAACGCACGGCGGCTTCAATCACGCCCTGCTTGCCACCAAAATAATGACTGATAATGCCTGACGACATCCCGGCCAGCTTACTTATGGTGACGATGGTGGTGCCCTGAAACCCATAGAGTTCAATAGATTTCAGCGTGGCATCGATTAATTGCTGACGCCGTACACCCTCGATATTTGCTCTGTTTAAACCGTTACTCAACTGCTTTCCCGCCATTGATTGAACGTTCAATCAATACGAGTCTAAAGTTTAGTACTCTATGGATCAACCTTGACAATCGAGCCAAACCGCAGCAGAGAGCATGCCCAAAACAGCGCCAGGCCTGCCATCATGGGCACCAGAGGGCACTGCCGGAAGGTAGAAATTAATTAGATATCAATGGAATTTTTGTGCAGAACAGCGGCAGAATTGCTTATTTACTAAGCTGAAGGCATAAAAAAACGCAACCCCGGCAATGCCGCAGCTGCGTTTTTTTGACTAGGGCCTGTTAACACTAATTGAATCGGGCCTGTTTAATTAGTATTAACAGGCCCTAAGAGGTAACAGCAAGGCCGCAAATTCGGCCGGCTATTACTCGGCGCGGTGTTCCCGCGCCAGATACTCGTGGGATTGCATCTCCAGCATACGTGAGGTGGTACGCTGGAATTCAAACTCCAGCTTACCCTGGCCGTAAATCGCCGGAATCGCCGCATCGGCCGACATAATCACCTTTACGCCACGGTCGTAAAATTCGTCAATCAGGTTGATATAACGACGCGCCAGATCGTCATTTTTAATGCCCATGACAGGCACATTGGAAATCAGAATGGCGTGGAACTGCTTACCCAGCTCAATGTAATCGTTCTGCGAACGCGGGCCATCGCACAGGGCGGTAAATTCAAACCAGGCGATGTCATCACACAGTGCCTTCGCCGGAATTTTGCGGCCAAGAATTTTAACATTACAGTCGGTTTTAACGTGACGCGGATCGGCAATCAGGCTGTCGAAGCTCTTCTGCAGACTGGCTTCTGCGCCACCGTCCAGCGGGTAATGGTACAGTTCAGCCTGCTCCAGGGTGCGCAAACGGTAGTCGACACCAGAATCAACGTTAACCACTTCGGTGTACTTGTTTAAAAGCTTAATCGCCGGAATAAAACGGTCACGCTGCAAACCGTCTTTATACAGACCGTCTGGCACAATATTGGACGTTGCCACCAGCGTTACGCCACGGTCGAATAACTCCTGCATCAGACCAGCAAGAATCATCGCATCGCCAATATCCGAGACAAAGAATTCATCGAAGCAGATCACCGCAGCTTCTGCAGCAATACGGTCAGCAACGATATTTAACGGATTCTTTTCGCCCGCCAAAGACGTCAGATCACGGTGTACACGCTGCATAAAGCGGTGAAAGTGGGTGCGCATTTTGCGTTCAAACGGCAGCGCATCGTAAAAGGTATCGACCAGATAAGTTTTACCGCGGCCAACCCCACCCCAGAAATAAATACCCTTTTCCGGCTCCGGTTTTTTCTTACTCAGCTTGCCGGCCAGCTTGCCGAACAACCCTTGCTGCGTGCGGCGATTTTCTGCAGCGACCAGATCGTCAAACAGACGTTGCAGATGCTTTACCGCCATTTCCTGCGCAGCATCATAGGAAAAGTCATCACGTTGCAGATCAGCTTGATAGAGTTCCCAGGGCGTAGACACAGACAGTCTCCCTTATATAAGTGGGATATTGGGCAGTTCCGTCCGTGCGGGCGCACATCGCGGAAGAAAATTCAGGGCGCGCAATTTAACCAAGCATGGGCAAAAGTGCAAATCCTGACCAAGGTCGGACGACAGGAATAACCTGCCAAACCGCCCTTTCCCCTGACTAAGCCCAGCTCTCTCAACTCCCCCCCTCTCAACTCACCCCTCTCAGCCCAGCCCGACCGCCTTAAGCAACGGCGTCCAGTCTTCCTGCAGACTGGCTTTAAGATCGGTCAGGCGACCATGGAAGAAATGGCTGCCCTCACAGAACACCTGATAGTGCGGCGTTGGCACGACGCGTTCAGCCCAGTCGCTGACTTCATCGAAAGGCACCACCTCATCGGCATCGCCCATATAAATAAAGGTTTCGAACTCATAAGGCAGCTGATTGGGCGCATCGAAGTGATGCACCGCCGGTGCCAGCAGCACCAGTGCAGCAATGCCTTCCGGCGCGCGGCAGGCGCTTAAGCAAGCCATACCGGCACCGAAAGAAAACCCCGCCAGAATCACCTTTTGCCAGCCCAGTTCGTTACGCGCATAGTTCAGCGCCGCCAGCACATCACCCTGCTCGCCCACCCCCTTATCGTGAACACCTTCACTGTTACCGACACCGCGAAAATTAAAGCGCAACGTCGGCAACCCCAACCCGGCCGCCGTACGTGTTACGGTGGTCACCACCTTGTTATCCATCGTGCCGTGAAACAGCGGATGCGGATGGCACATCAATACGCCCAACTGCGTCTGCTCTGCCACCTGCCAGCGGCCATCCAGCATTCCGGCCGGGCCTGTGATACTGACTTTCTGTTCCTGCGCCATGGGCTCTTTTCCTCATTGGTCCGATAACTATCCGCAACGGCTGAAGCCTGCAATGGCAGGCACTGAGCCAGCCAAACCAAAGCATCTTCTTCACCATATACATATAGCTAAATGTTATTGAATATACCTTCTTATATATCTGGCAACTTGGTATATTTCGCGCAATTTACATTGCCCCACACCTACCTTTTGGGAGCCATCAGACCAAAATGACTGACTACAACCTGACGCACTTAAAGCAGCTGGAAGCGGAGAGTATTCATATCATCCGCGAAGTCGCCGCTGAATTCGACAATCCGGTGATGTTGTACTCCATCGGCAAAGATTCTGCCGTGATGCTGCATCTGGCCCGTAAAGCCTTTTATCCGGGCAAACCGCCATTTCCGCTGCTGCACGTGGATACCACGTGGAAGTTTAAGGAGATGATTGAGTTCCGCGACAAAATGGCCAAAGAAGTGGGCATGGATCTGATCGTACACATCAATCAGGAAGGCGTAGAGCAAGGCGTTGGCCCGTTCACCCACGGCTCATCCAAGCACACCGACATCATGAAAACCCAGGGCCTGAAGCAGGCGCTGGACAAGTACGGTTTTGACGCCGCCTTTGGCGGTGCACGCCGCGACGAAGAAAAATCCCGCGCCAAAGAGCGTGTGTATTCTTTCCGTGACAGCAAGCACCGCTGGGACCCGAAAAACCAGCGTCCGGAATTGTGGAATATCTACAACGGCAAAGTAAACAAAGGCGAAAGCATCCGCGTTTTCCCACTGTCGAACTGGACCGAGCTGGATATCTGGCAATACATCTACCTCGAAAACATCAACATCGTACCGCTGTACTATTCCGCCAAGCGTCCGGTGGTTGAGCGTGACGGCATGCTGATTATGGTCGACGACGAGCGCATGCCTTTAAAAGAAGACGAAGTACCGGAAATGAAATCCGTTCGCTTCCGTACCCTGGGCTGCTATCCGCTGACCGGTGCGGTCGAATCTGAGGCAGAAACCCTGCCGGAAATTATTCAGGAAATGCTGCTGACCACGACATCTGAGCGTCAGGGCCGTGCTATCGACCACGATTCATCGGGTTCGATGGAGAAGAAAAAGCAAGAGGGGTACTTCTGATATGTCACACCAATCCGATCTGATCGCTGCCGATATTCTTGAGTACCTGAAGCAGCACGAAAACAAAGAACTGCTGCGCTTTTTAACCTGCGGCAACGTTGACGATGGCAAATCGACCCTCATCGGTCGTCTGCTGTTTGATTCCAAAATGATCTACGAAGATCAACTGGCATCCGTCACCAAAGACAGCGGCAAAGTCGGCACCACCGGCGACCGCCCCGATCTCGCCTTATTGGTCGATGGCTTACAGGCAGAGCGCGAGCAAGGCATCACCATTGACGTAGCCTACCGCTACTTCAGTACCGCCAAGCGCAAATTCATCATTGCCGACACACCGGGGCACGAACAGTACACCCGCAACATGGCCACCGGTGCCTCCACCTGTGATCTGGCGATTATTCTGATCGACGCACGTTATGGCGTGCAGACCCAAACCAAGCGCCACAGCTTTATCGCCTCATTGCTGGGTATTAAGCACCTGGTCGTTGCGGTTAACAAAATGGACCTGCTCGACTTCAGCGAAGAGCGCTTTAACCAGATCCGCGAAGACTACCTCGACTTCGCCAAAAACCTGAATCTGGAACTGAGCGCCATTCACTTTGTCCCGATGTCCGCCCTCGACGGCGACAACGTGGTCGAGCGCAGCACGCGCGCCGCCTGGTATACCGGCCAGACGCTGATGGAAATTCTCGAAAGCGTGGAAATTGCCAAGGACAAAAACCTGGAAAACTTCCGCTTGCCAGTACAGTACGTTAACCGTCCGAACCTCGACTTCCGTGGTTTCTGCGGCACCATCGCCTCCGGCATCGTCAAACCCGGCGATACCATCATGGCGCTGCCATCACAGAAAACCAGCAAGGTTGAAAGCATCGTGACCTTCGACGGCAACCTCGAAGAAGCCTTCGCCGGTCAGGCCGTTACCCTGACCCTGGAAGACGAAATCGACATCAGCCGTGGCGACGTTATCGTTAAGCTCAACGACCTGCCAACCGTGGGTAAAAAACTCAACGCCGACATCGTATGGATGACCGAAAACCCACTGGTTCCGGGAAAACCCTACGACCTGAAATTTGCCTCCAGCTCTACCGCCGGTACCGTCAGCAAGATTCACCATCTGGTGGACGTCAACACGCTGGAACAGAGCCTGGCCGATCAGGTCAACCTGAACGAAATCGCCCTGGTGGAAGTCTCGCTGGATAAAGCCGTACCTTTTGACTGCTACAGCAGAATTCCGGGTACCGGCGCATTCATCATCATCGACCGCCTGAGCAACGTCACCATTGGTGCCGGCATGATCGTCGGCGCAGCCAGCGCCTCCGACGACAACACCCCGGTAACCGCTGCGGAAAAAGCCCGTCGCTTTAACCAGAAGCCAGCCATCATCGCCGTTAACGCCGTGAATGCTGAGCAAGTAGTTCAGGGCCTCGACCGCCGTCTGTTTGAAATGGGACGCGTAGCGGCCATTGCCAGCAACGAACACGCCCAGCTGTTGAAAGACGCAGGCCTGGTGGTACTGGTAGCCGGTGGTGCCGATGGCGCCGACATCAGCCTCGCCGCCGATCAGGAAAGTCTCGACTCCCTGATCGCCGACCTGCAGGAACAAGGGGTTATCTGACCCCTGCCCGCAGGCTGAAACGCTGACAAAAAAGCCCCACCGGAAACGGCGGGGCTTTTTTTATCGGCTGCGGGTAGCTGCTGCCAACCTGGCCACCAGACAATATCCGCTTCACTGCTGCCATCATCGGCACACCACACCGAGCGCGACAGTCTGCGGCGAACACTGCAACACAAGGCCACAGCGCGGGCTTTCGCGCAGATTAGTAACTCTTTGAAAAATCTCAGAAAAAAATGTTTGACAGGTAAAAGAATGCTGGCATAATACGCGCCACTTGAACGGAGCAATGCGGCAAGCACTGGTAACTTCTTTCAGGTAACAATGTGGCTATGTAGCTCAGCTGGTTAGAGCACAGCATTCATAATGCTGGGGTCACTGGTTCAAGTCCAGTCATAGCTACCACGAATTTTAAAGGCTAGTAGGTAAGTATCTACTAGCTTTTTTCGTTTTCTGGGGGTGCCAGTAAAAAACACCTCTACAGCCCGCATAAATCCTGAATTCTAAAACTTCAGACCATCCAAGATATTGCACACCGCCACCCGTTGAGGCAGAAGCAGATTAGCCAGAGGGTTAAACTCGAGTGCCTGATTTAAATAATCTGGCGAGAGGTGGGCATAGCGCAGGGTCATTTTCAGATCAGAGTGACCGAGTATCTTTTGCAGCGTGAGAATATCCCCGCCGTTCATCATGAAATGGCTTGCGAATGTGTGACGCAGAATATGGGTCATCTGCCCTTCCGGAAACTGAATCTTTGAGCGTTCAGCAGCACCCCGGAAAGCGGTCCTGCATGGGTTGAAAAGGTTCCGGTGTGTTGGCGGGTTAGAGGTGAATTTTATTTCACTGAAAAGACCTGGTGTTATCGGCACGCTTCGCGATCTGCCATTCTTTGTATCTGTGAAGCGTACTGATGGCTGTTCACCGGCAATCAGCCCGGTTCTTAACAGATACTCTGCTTCACCGAATCTGGCCCCTGTACTGAGGCAGATTTTCACCACCGGCAGTAAGTGCCTGTTTTCTGAGTCTGCGCATGCATCCAATAAAATCGGGATCTGTTCTTTTGTCAGAAATCCCATTTCCCTTTCTTGTTCTTTGAACTGCCGGATCTTACCCAGCGGATTATCGATTTCGTAAAAACCGAGACGATCCATTTCGTTAAACAGTGCGCGCATGTAGCGCAACTCATGATTAACCGTTGCCGGCTTAACTTCAGTAACACGACGAACGCGGTAATCTGAAAAATCGGCGGCCGTAAAATCACACAACAGCGGATTACCCAGGCGCTCAGCAATGGCGAGCATACGCGAATAGCGATAATTGCCATCTTTGAGGGTTTTGCCGTGAGCCTTAAACCAGAGGTCTACCAGCTGGGATAAGCGTGTGTGTGCCGGGTCAATCATGGATCAGGCAGCCACCCCATTGAGACGATGATCGCGGAGACGCTTATCAACGAAATCCGTCAGGCACAGGAACAGCTCTGAGCTGTGACCGTAATAAAGTAAACCGAAGTAGTCAGCGAGATCAGACTCTAAGCCAGAACTCAGCAGGTGCTGAACTACATGCTTTGTGGTGAAACCTTTGCGGGCTGCTAAGCGCAGATGATTACCGAGCCACATAGCGACATTACGACGACCGGCCACGCCTGCAGACTTTTTTTGGTCACGGGCATAGATGAACGTGGGATGCACATTAAACCAACTCACGTCTTCCATCAGCTTCTGCCAGATGGGGTGAATATAGGTTGAGCTGTGATGCAGGCGAAAATTGTTTAAGCAGTAATCCCAGAGCGCTTGCAGGTGGGGTTTTAAGTCGCGAGGTTCGCGAATGCAGATCAGTTTGCCAGGCTCAATCATTTCCCCTTTTTCGTTGTACTTTGCAGAGCGGTTGTAATTGCCGTTTTCAAACTCTTTTAACACCGAGTGATGCACACGAAATTCTAAGCGGTGCACAGTGTCCACTTCCCCGCCGTCCCGGCCATCTTTGTACTCAGGAGTGAACGGATCGTCGAGAGACGGAGTGGCACGCCACTGAGACTCACAGAAGTCCAGCTTGTCGCTTTTTACAGCCTCTTCTGATTTGTTGTAGAGACACATCTGCAGAGAGCTGGAATTGCCGAACAGGTACGTCTGACCGCGGCCATACACGAATGAGGCTTCGGCAACTTCGAAGTGGGCGTTACTGATCGCATTTACCTTCAGGTTTCGCTTTGAGCGTGTCGCCAACATGCTTTCAAAGTCTTCCGGCAGTACCAGCCCTTTCATATCGACACAGAGGTGCACAGCCATGCCTGAGGCCTCCAGAGTGTCACCGAAGGTACGCCCAACCTCACGCAGACGGTTTGTGAGCTGCTCAAGGCCCAGTTCGTCAATCAGCTGGGGCGTTACTTCGATTTTCATGTGTGGCCCTTGCTGGTCGGCTTCTTTGTAGAAGGACTTGAGCAGTACCACCATGCCGATGTCTAAATTTTTCAGGATATATTGATACCCGGACTTTTTGCCGGAGCTGGATAATTTCCACTCAATACCGGCGATTTCAATCACGTCCGTTGTTTTCGTGTCGTAGTGGCTTGCAATCTGCTGCAGCACTTCAGACTTCAGGGTGCAGTTATACAACTGACGGATGGTATCCACGCCGGTATGCAGGAACCGGAGTCCGGACAGATCATATTCAACACTGCCCCTTTCCATTTCGTAGGTATCGGCGCCGGTCAGCGGATCAAAAAAGCGTTTCATTTTCTTGTTTTCAAAACGTGCCATTTAAAAACCCCCAATAACATGACGTTGACGAAACTCCGCAGCATTCCGGGCAGTTCGTCCCCCTTTTAAATTACGTGTTACAGGCACGTAATGGGCGGCGCTCTGCCGCCATAACTGCGCTACGCTGGTCACGCCGGCAGAGCGCCGTAATACATGCCAGGCTGCGCCTGAGTGAACATGGGGCGCTACCGCCCCCATACCCCCGGAAGTGAGGGGTACTGCGTCCCCTACGGCCAGAGGCCTACCCCAGCGGTTAATCAGTACAATCTTTGATTCACACACCTTCAGAACCCCGAACGCCAGACGAGTCAGACTCATTAGTTAAATCAGAAATAAAATCACGCTTACCGCTACGGGCTGGCTCACAGACGGCCATGTAAAACTGGTTATTGCGGGATATTTTTACTAAGCACTGAGCAACAGGCTGAACCTGATAACCCAGCCCCTGCAGATCAGGGAGAGTTAAGTCGGCATAGCCATCGCCATAAATAACGCGGAATAAATACTGAACTTGCGGGAAGCGGCCAGAGTTATAAGCAATGAATACCCGGTCAGCCTGGCTGATGAAGTCATCCGAATGATCTTTTTTTTGTTCGTAACTATTTTCACGAACAGGGTTTTTAGTTGCTGTCTGAGGAGCTGGAACAACAGGCTGAGTTTTTTCAGGTACCGGTTTAGCACCGTTAAAGTTAAACAGAGAGCCTGCTGTCAGCCAGACAACGAATAAACCAGCAAACAGGCCGCCAAGTATCAGTTTGAACTGAAAGCCCTTCAGAATGTTAAAGCGGCCGTCTGCGCGGGATTCATTACCTGCACCCACTTCGCTTTTAGTATGGCTTTTATAAAGCGCATAAATATCTTTACTGAACTTGCCAGGTATTTCCCGCTCACGACGGGAAACAGGAGGAACGGGCCCGGTTACTGGCCCACTGTACACATCAACACGATAAAGCTTTGACGTACCCATTTTAGAAAGCTTGGTAACCCGGAATGTTGTTTCAATCAGGTTGCGCATAAACGAAGCAATCTGACTTAAATCCTGAGTCACGAGCACGATTTCGGTTGAGTGACCGGAATCCCCTACCACGTGCCGATGTTCAGCAAAGAATGATTTATCTGTTTCCCGCAGCCGGTTGGCATTCATACCGGCTGGCCACAGTCGCCAGCACTCATCCAGAACAAGAATGGCGCCCGGTTCAAAGACTTCAGTCCACCAATTTTCATTAGCGCGGATGTCTTCAACATCCAGCTGGACGGGAGCAATACCGAAGCGATCCAAGAACAGCTCTGTATTACAGGGGATATTGGTAAAGACGGTGCGCATCGCCTTACATGCAGGAACGATCACATTTTCAACGACACCATAAGACTTACCATGACCGGGAAGCCCCACATAAGCGGTTATGCTCATTACCCAATCACCGGAATACGTCGAATGATAAAGCGCAGGGTATAAGCACTGACTAAGATCGCCACACCGTTATTTAGCTGAAAGGCTTCAGCAAACCAGCCGATTTCCGCAGGAATATGGAGACTGCCGATATTACTGGCCCATGACGGCACGGGAATTGATTCAACAACAGCAGCAAGACCATTCAATATTTTTTCGAAGAACCAGAGCCCCAGCGCGGCCACCTGATCCAGAAACCAATCAGCCAGGCAGCCAACGTCTGTGATAGAACAGACCTCAGAATCAGGTACCGGATCAGTCGCGATAATGTCAGGTGTATATGTAGGATCAGCCATAACGAATCGCCCTATGCAGAGAAAACAATACGGAAGCCCATCACGATATAAACGATGAGCATCACAGCAGATAAAATGCTTTTTATGGAATCCAGAACACTGCAGTGAATACTCGTGCTTACCGTTTGATTAATCGGTCTGGGAAGATCAATAGATAACGGTGGACAAGACACCGACCCGATATCAAAAATATCGACAATGTCTTCACCCATAGAAACAATCGGCGCTTGAGAAATCTTATTCCTGAAAGTGGCCCCGATCTCACCAAAGGATTTACCTTTAGTGGCAACCTTACCCGGTAGATTGCCGGTCAGATCGTTACCGTCTCCGCCACCACCCGTTCCCGGATCAGTCGGATCAGTAGTGCCGCCGCCATCACCTCCGGTATCACCGCCGCCAGAATCGCCGCCATCACCATTCCCCGTACCTGGCCCAGTAGGGTCAGTCGGCTCAGTAGATGGAGCCTGACAAATCAGAGAACAGGTAGCGGCATCCTGAACAATAACTTTGTAGCCTTGCTCTGTTGGGCATTGAAAATTTTGAACAGCAGACTCGCAGTTATCCGGAACACCGTCATTATTTGAATCCCCAGGCTGTGAGCCATCGCCGGGTTCTGAGCCATCGCCGGGTTCTGAGCCATCGCCCGGTTCTGTGCCATCGCCCGGTTCTGTGCCGTCGCCCGGTTCTGTGCCATCACCAGGCTCTGTGCCATTACCGCCGAGATTGCGGCAAGCAGTAAACATAACTTCAACGGCACCGCCGG
>Ga0210025_1000467_pt1 | contig 52137 bp, 44 predicted proteins | sample CryGeyme20150102_FD_183989 | JGI IMG/M metagenome (GOLD analysis project Ga0210025, IMG submission 183989) | Groundwater microbial communities from Crystal Geyser aquifers in Utah, USA - Crystal Geyser metaG 2015-0102 (SPAdes) (version 2) | ecosystem: Environmental > Aquatic > Deep subsurface >... | reverse complement strand
GTCTAAAAATAGATCGTGATTTGAATGCTAGTATTAATTTGGAGTTATATCCAACTACCCACAGCTTGTGGGGAAGTAAAGCCTGTGGAGAGTCAAACCAACTTAGTGGCAAGTCTATTAAGGATTCGGTGAAGCAGGAAGTGAACGTCCATCCCATGAAGAGTGGGAACTTGACTCATTGATCAAGTTTGAGTAAGTTTCATAGAGCGGTGTTAGGTATTAAATTAAAGAATGCACAAAAAATATATCTTAATTGATTTTATTATCTTCAATTCTTTGATTAATTAATCACCTTAAATTTTATCGTGTAAAAGTAGTAAAAGTGAATTATTATCTCTCTAGTCATCAACAACAACGGGCATGGATTAATATTAATCATCAAGCCTTAGTCAATAATGTGCGAGAATTGAAAAGGTTTCTCAACCCTGAAACTAAGTTAATGGCAGTCATCAAGGCTGATGGTTATGGCCATGGTGCGGTCAAAGTTGCGCAAACTATTTTAAAATCAGGAGTTGACTCTTTAGCCATTGCTACTTTATCCGAAGGCATTGAGTTAAGGGAAGCTGGTATAAATGCACCCATTTTGATTTTAGGGGCTATTAACACCAAAAATGAAATTAAGGATATTGTAGAATATAAGTTAGAGCCTACTTTATGCACACCTCCACAGGCTTTTATTTTTGCGGAAACTTTAAGTCATCTTAACGCCACTTTACCTGTACATCTTAAATTAGATACGGGAATGTCAAGGCTTGGCACTCATTGGCACAATGCCGTAGATTTTGTTAACTATATTCAACAATTTCCTCAGTTACATTTAGTTAGTATTTATTCCCATTTAGCTACTGCTGATGATATTAATACTTCTGTGATGATGTTGCAACATTCTCGTTTTGAAGAAGCTATTTCTGCTTTAAAAACCAGTGTTATCAATCTTCCTCTTTTACATTTAGCTAATTCTGCTGGTACTTTAAGCGATCGCCATTTACATTATGATATGGTAAGAGTCGGTTTAGCTTTATATGGCATTTATCCAGCATCTCATCTGAAGGAGAAACTCAAATTACAACCTGCTTTAGAAGTTAAAGCCAGAATTACCCAAATTAAAACTTTACCTCCTGATACTGGGGTTAGTTACAGTCATACTTTTAAAAGCGATCGCCAGACAAAAATTGCAGTAGTTGGTATTGGTTATGCTGATGGAATTCCTCGGTTATTATCAAACAAAATAAAGGTAATAATTAAGGGAAGATTTGCTAATCAAATTGGTAATATTACTATGGATCAATTAATGTTAAATGTGACAGATTTCCCTGATTTAGAAGTAGGTGAAATTGTTACTTTACTAGGCAAAGATGGTAATTTAGACATTAGTGCAGATGATTGGGCAAATACTATGGGTACAATTTCATGGGAAATATTATGCGGTTTTAAAAACCGTTTACCAAGAATAAATAATATTTAAGAGGAGAAAGGAGAGAGGAGAAAGGAGAGAGGAAAAAGGAGAGAGGAGAGAGGAGACGGGGAAGAAGTTGAATAATTTATAAACTCATTATTTAAAACCTGAAACCTGAAGCCTATAAAAAAACCCACACTATTTTAATTTTTAAAGCATGGGTTTTTAATAATTATTTCTGTTTTAATTTCAGCAAAAAATTTAATTTATCTGAAACCAACAGCCGCTTGCCAAACAAACGCTAATAATAAAAAGAATAAAGGGATAATGGGTAACACATCTACTAAAGGCTTGAAAATTTCGTAAGCCTCTGGTAGTTTAGCCAACAACATAGTAGCTTCCATAGTATAAATATTTCCTTGGTAAACTGATTTTTCTAATTGGTAATTTATATTATCATTATCAGGGGCAAATCTCACAAGTTGTTACTAAATCGTAAAGTTATGTATTAATTATAATTACTTCTTTGGGATGATATTGATGCCAATTAATTATTTTTTCTAGTTGATAAGCTAATTGTAATATTGTTGCTTCATCGTTTGGTTTTCCTATTAATTGTACCCCCACTGGAATCCCTTGCTCTGTAAAGCCTGTCGGAATAGCAATAGCAGGTTGCCCTGTAGCATTAAAAGGAGGACAAGGATTAATCCACTTAATGATATGCTGTAAAGTATCTTCAAAAGATAAATCAGACCATGCACCGACTTTGATAGGGGGTTGTAAATAAGTAGGGAGTAGTAAAACGTCAAAATCATCAAAAAAAGCGACTATTTGACGAGAAATTATCTGTATTTGATGTAAAGATTGTAAATAGCCTCCTAAATCTTGCGATCGCCCATTTAACCAACGATTCATCGGGCTTAAAATTTGTTCAGGAAAAGCAGCAAGACTAACACTGGATTGCCAAATAGTGACAAAAGGTTCAACTAAAGGGGTAAAATCAGGACAAGCCTCCGAGAGACAATGCCCCATATCTTGTAAATGATGAGCAATATTTTTTACCTGTTGTTGTAAAATATCATCTCCTTCACCAGAAGGTAAAACAGAAGTAGCAAAAGCGATTCTAAGTTTTCCCGTATCTTGGGTAATGGCATCTAAGAAGCTAACGGCAGGATTAGGCAGCCAATAAGGATCACCCGTGATGTATCCTGAAATAACGTCTAACAAAGCCGCATTATCCGCTACGGTGCGACTAAGACAACCATGAGTAGCAATGCCTCCTAAATAATCCCCCACAGGGGCGTTAGAAATTCTACCCCTAGAAGGTTTTAACCCTACTAAACCACAACAAAAAGCAGGACCACGAACTGAACCACCACCATCAGAGCCAGGTGCTACAGGAATTAAACCAGCCGCCACCGCCGCCGCCGCCCCTCCACTAGAGCCTCCTGAAGTGTATTCTAAATTATAAGGATTACGAGCAGGAGGTAAACCCATAGATTCAATATAAGGTAATGAGCCTAATTCTGAGGTTGCAGTTTTGCCGAGGATGATAAATCCAGCTTGTTTAATTTTTGTTACCAAGCCACAGTCAGAAGAAGAAATTTGATCTTTAATAAAACCATTACCATAACTAATGGGCATTCCAGCCACAGGGTATAAGTCTTTAATGGCGGTAGGAATACCAAAAAACAGGGGTAAAGTAGAAGTATCAGTGGTTTTTCCTAAAATTTCTGTGTGATTTTTGGCGGTTTCCATGGCAGTCTCTAAAGCTACATAGGTAAAACTACCAAGAAAAGGATCAATTTTACTGATTCTGGCTGCGTAAAATTCGATTATTTCTACGGGGGAAATTTCTTTACGATGAATTAATGTACTTAAATCTAAAGCGGAGATAAACTTTAAGTTAGAATCGTTTTTCATGGGTATTAAAAAAAAGGCAATTATGATTGAAAAATAGCATTTTGATGTTCTAAATTAGGTTGCACTTTGATGCGAATTAAAACGCAAGTAATGTTATCATGACCATTAAATTGATTACCTAAATCGATAATTTGTGTAATACCTTCATCTAAATTGGCTTTAGAGCTAATTAACGGTAATAATGCGGTTTCCCAATGATTTTCTAATAAGTCGTTGTCAGATAATCCATCAGAACACATAACAAAAAGTGTATCTTCTTTAATATCCAAAAAATTAATATCAGGATTCACAAAAGTATTATCTCTAGGGCCTAAAGCTTGAGTTAACTGGAAAGCATCCGGCCTAGCAAAGGCAATATCTGACTCAATACCGTGTTTAATTTCGGCTTGTGCTACAGAATGATCTACCGTTAGTTGTTCTAATCCCCATTTGCGATTTACTCTGTAAATACGACTATCACCTACATGAGCGATAACGGCTTTTGTACCTTGAATTAAAGTCATAACAAGAGTAGTTCCCATTCTACCTGATCCTGTTTGTCCTTTTTCGATATTAGCCCCATAAATGACTTCATTGGCTTGAAGAATACCGTCTTTAATGGTTTCTGCTGATGGTAATTCATCTACCCAAGATTTTTGAAAGTAATTATATAAAGTTTTAACTGCCATGGCGCTGGCGACTTCTCCTGAAGCGTGACCTCCCATGCCATCACACACTACAAAAAAACCTTTGGCATTATAATAAGTACCTTGAGGACTTTCTTTCTTCTGAATATTAGTTTCAATGGCGAAACAGTCTTCATTATGGCCTCTTTTGCGTCCAATATCACTTAAACCCACTTCTGTTAGACTTAAAAGCCTCATAGGAAGTACTATTGTCGGTTGATCATCGGCTGAAGGATTGTTAATTTGGGTTGCGTCTTGAATTTCTGATTCTTCAAAATCAAATTGATTGACTAACTCGTTTAATTCATCCGCACCTGGTATGATTATCATTTCTTCTCCTTCTTTGTCTTCTTCTTGCTCTAATAAAGATTGCATTTCAATTTCTTGAGCTAACAATTGTAATTCTGAGCGTAATTGTTGAATATCGTCAATGTCTCCCGATTCAATTTGAATCATCAAATCAGTGATAAAAGACTTATAGTCATCATGGGAATCTCCTAATAAATTTGCCCATGTTTCTACTAATTGTCTTAATAAAGGTGGATCATTAGGAAAATCAAGATATATTTTATCTATAATTAATGTGCCGTCTAAGTCAACTTTTAAGTTATCTAATCTTAATAGTGTTTCGCAACAATCTATTTTCGCAAAACTTTTCCATAATTTGGCAGTTTTTTGTAAATAAGGCAAAACTTCAGCTATTTTAAAGTTATTATTCTGGAAATAATCTTCTAATTTTTGATCTTCCTTATGACTGGTAATAATTACAAATTCTTGATGGTTATTTTTATCTTCCCAACCGTCAAATAATTCTGGTACTGTGGGGCTATATTCTGTTAGAGTCAAGTAAGTAAAGGCTAAATCTGGGATTCCTGCTTCTTTTAAACTATCTCGCTCAAAACGTTCTACATGATCTAAATTTTCATCTAAAATTCCTCTTTCTGTGGGTTTTGTATCCACTACATCTAAACAAAAATAATGGCGATCGCCAACTATCAAAAAAGGAGATAAAGATATATCAGAAATAGGGGTAGTTAAAGCATATCGATGGGAAGAATTAGGGGAAAAAACAAAAGGAATTTTAGGGGATTGAGAGAGAGGACAAACAATAATACATTGATAAACTTGACCCATTAAATCACGATCTATTGTCATATGGATAATCCTAATTACTTATAAATTAATATTATATTGAGGCTAAATTCTGAAATATACGATAGAAGATCAATTTCTGATCTATAATTTATTGATACCTAAAAGTGAGAAATTAAATATAAACATAACTAAAATATTATCTTCTATTCAGGTAACTTAATAAAGTTTATAAGAGTCTATTTTTAGATCTTGATTTTATTATATTTTAAATTATGAATCAATATCAAAAATTAATTAGAAATAAAATACCTGAGATCATTAACTCAGATAGTCAAAAATGTCAAGTGAAAAAGTTATCTAATGGTGAATATAAAGAGGCTTTAAAACAGAAATTAATAGAAGAAGCCCAAGAAGTATTAACGGCAAATAAGGATAATTTAGAAGAAGAAATAGCCGATGTTTATGAGGTAATAGAGGCAATAATTAAAGCTAATAAATTAGATAAAAAAGCTATTGCTAAAGTACAAAAAGAAAAAAGAAAGTTAAAGGGAAAATTTGACCAAAAATGTTTTTTAATTTCTGTTAAATCAGAAGAAAATATTAATAATTTAACACCATTAGAGTTAAGCCTTTTACAAGAAGCAGAAAATTTTTTGGAGAAAGAAGTTTTGTTAAAAAGAGAAGTCATAGATAAGGATAGCGATATTCTTAAACAAACTTTAATGAAGATGAATAAAGTTAATTATAATTTTTTTCAATTAAAGTTATCAAAATTTTGGGGTGGATTAGATATTAGTAATTTAGGATTTTATTCCTGGCAAATAATGATAGCAAAATATTCAGGTGCGTTATCGTTTTTACAAACTCAACATCAAAGTGCTATGGCGATGTTAAGTAATAGTAAAAATAAAATAGTTAAAGAAAAATATTTATCAAAAATCATCAAAGAAAACCTATTTTGTGGTGTGGGTTTTTCTCATTTGAGAAGAAAAGGAAAACCATTATTAACAGCAATTCCCACAGAAAAAGGCTATCAATTAAAGGGTTTTATACCTTGGATTACAGGTTATGATATTTTTTCTTATTTTATTATCGGTGCAACTTTACCCGATGGACAAGAATTATACGCCATGATGCCTTTTCAAAATCAAAATACTATTGAATTTAGCCCACCGATGAAACTTTCTGCTATGAATAGTACAAATACTGTAACGGCAAATGTTAGTCAATATTTTTTACCTTCAGAAGATGTTGTCATGATAAAACCTCCTCACGCTATTGATAAAAAAGACGAGAAAAATGTTTTACATCATGGTTTTTTTGCCTTGGGATGTAGTTTGGCTGGTTTAAAAATTTTAGAAAATAATTGTCAAAAATTAAAGTTAGATAAAGTTACATATAGCTATACTCAATTAAAAGCTCAAGTAGAAAATTTACAGGCAAAAATGTTAGAAATGGTAACTTACTCCCATGATAATTTCACTCAAAAGTTAGATTTAAGAATACAAGCTATTAATTTAGCTTATCGATGTGCCATGGCCGCTATTATTACTTCTAAAGGAGAAGCTAACAAATTATCTCATGATGCTAATCTAATTTATCGAGAAGCCTTAGTTTATAGCGTTTCTGGGCAAACCATTCCCGTTTTAACTGGTGTTTTAGAAACATTTATCTGATTGTAAGCCTTTCAATTTTGGAGAAAAATCAAAAAAAGTCCTCACTCTTGGGGATTTAGGGGCGAATTTTGGAGAAAAATCACAAAAAGTCCTCACTCTTGGGGATTTAGGGGCGAATTTAGAAGAAAAATCTAAAAACAGATTTTGCCCCCAGCCCCAATTTTGGGGAGAATAATTGAAAAAAAGTCCCCATACTTGGGGATTTAGAGGCGAATTTAGGGTAAACCCCAATATTTTGCCCTTTCTTCTAACCAACCTTCTTGTTTTAATTTTCTGACAACGTCATTAACTTTATCCCGTAATTCTTGATATTGTCTGCCTTTCGGTAATGCGATCGCCAAGGGATAACCGCCGAAAACCGTAGGTAAAAGCTGATAATTAGAGTTTTCCTGCATCCATCCCGTTAATATGGTTATATCCCCCGCAAAACCTTGAATTTCCCCTGATTCTATGGAATCTAAGGCTTGTTGATAAGAAGATATTTCTTTTAGTGGTAGATTTGGTAAATTAAACTGAATTTGAGCGATGGCTCGTGAATTGCCAATTACGCCAATTTTACCATTAAAATCCCGAATATTAGCGTTTATTTGCCCTTTTTTGACTATAATTCCTGTACCATCAAGATAGTAAAAATCACTAAAATCCACAATACGTTGCCGAGATGTATTAACCGTGATGGAGGCGATGGCTAAATCTACATCTAAATCTGTTACCTTTTGGATTCTTTCTTGATTCGACAAAGGAATTAACTTAACTGCATTTTCACTGCCTAACAATTCTAAAGCTAAACGACGGGCAACATCAATTTCAAAACCTCGTAAATTACCTTGAGAATCTCGATAACCAAGAGGGCGCAAATTATCTTTGACACCAATAACTAATTCTCCTTTTTTGCTAATTTCTTCCCAAGACGCACTATAAACTTTTACGGGAATACTGATAACAAAAGCGATGATAATAAATAGTAATTTTTGAGAAATCATGGAGTTAATAGAAGTTATTAATTATTTTAAGTATTTTTGTTCTTATGCAAGATCTGAGTATAATTAAAGTTAAGGCTTATTTTGTGCGTAGTTGATAAATTAATGTTAATTGCCCTTCGGATTGATAATTTTGCTTTAGTTGATCATTTAGAGTTAGAGTGTGGAAACGGGTTAAACGTTTTGACAGGGGAAACGGGTGCAGGAAAATCCATTATTCTTGATGCCATTGACGTGGTATTGGGAGGAAAAGCTAGTGGGCGAATGATTCGCTCTGGTGCAAGAAAAGCCATTGTGGAAGCCTGTTTTCAGACTAATCCTGAGTTAGAAACTTGGTTAGAATCTCAAGAAATGGAGTCTTTTCATGATGGTACAGTGGTTTGTAGTCGTGATTTAACCATAAGTAAAGATAATTTTCGCTCTCGCTGTCGGGTTAATGGTGTTGTGGTTAATAAACAAATTATAACCCAATTGCGCGATCGCCTTTTAGAAGTTACAGCACAAAATGAAACAGGACAATTACTTTCTGTCAATAATCAACGGGATTTATTAGATGCTTATGGAGGTAAACAATTAATTCAACAACGAGACTTAGTGACTCAAGCCTTTACTATCACCCAACAGGCAGAAGAAGCCTTGGAATATCGCCGTCAATCAGAACAACAAAGGTTACAAAGAGTAGATCTTATTGAACATCAAATTAAAGAATTAAGTACAATTCATTTACAATCTCCTACAGAGTTAGAACAATTAGAGATTGAAAGCGATCGCCTTACTCATGTAGTTGAGTTACAACAATTAAGCTATCAAGCCTATCAATTATTATATCAAAGTGAATCGGAGGAAAATCAAGCAGTTACCGATATTTTGGCTAAAGCACAGTTAATCATCACAGATATGGTAAACTATGATAAAGAATTAACCTCAGTATTAGAAATTGTCCAAGAAGCGTTAAATCAAGTGGTAGAAGCTGGGCAACAAATATATAGCTATGGGGCGGGTTTAGAAGCAGATCCCGATAGATTAGAAGAGGTAGAAGAACGTGTTAGACTTTTAAAGCGAATTTGCCGTAAATATGGCCCAAAATTAGAAGATGTCATTAATTATTATGAAAGTCTGAAACAAGAATTAACACAATTAACGGATAATGGTAAATCCATCGAAGAATTAGAGCAAGAATACCAAGAAAATCAAGAAAAATTACTAAAACTATGTGCTAAATTAACCCAACTTCGACAAGTTGCGGCGGAAAAATTAGAAGCACAATTAACCCAAGAATTAAAACCCCTTGGCATGGCGAAAGTACAATTTCAGTGTCGAGTAACTCCCGTAAACCCAAATATCATGGGTTGGGATCAGGTAGAATATTATTTTAGTCCAAATCCGGGGGAAGACTTACAACCTTTAGCCATGACGGCATCAGGTGGAGAAATGAGTCGTTTTCTTTTGGCATTAAAATCTTGTTTTACTGAATCAAACATAGAGAATAAAACTTTAATTTTTGATGAAATTGATGCTGGAGTTTCAGGAAAGGTAGCTCAAGCTATTGCAGAAAAGTTACATACTCTCAGTAAACAACATCAAGTTTTATGTGTGACTCATCAACCTTTAGTTGCGGCAATGGCTGATTATCATTTTCGGGTAGAAAAACATTTGATTAAATCTCAGGAAACCCAAGAAGTAAGAACGGTGGTTAAAGTAACGCCTTTAGAACATCAAGATCATCGCCGAGATGAATTAGCAGAACTTACAGGAGGACATTGTGCTGAAGATGCCATCGCTTTCGCAGATTCTCTCTTAGAAACGGCATTAGAAAGAAAAAAAGCTTTATACAAAGGCTAAAAACTATAACTCCCATGCCTCCAGATTTTGGGGAGACAAGGGAGACAATTAACAATTAACAATTAAACCTTATTATATCTTATATCTGGTACAGCAATCAATATTTTTTCTTTAACTCAAATCTAAAAATTTCCTTAACTTAAACTACGAATAGCCTCTAATAAACCTTTTGCCTTATTTAAAGTTTCTTGATATTCTTTTTCTGGTTCGGAATCGGCTACTAATCCAGCCCCAGCTTGAACATAAACTCGGTGATTTTCTGTGCCGTCAATATTTTCCACAATCATGGTACGAATAGTTATAGCTGTATTAAGTTGTCCTTCAAAATCATAATAGCCATAAACCCCAGAATAAGGGCCTCTTCTTTCAGACTCTAATTCATTAATAATTTCCATTGCTCGAATTTTTGGAGCACCGCTAACTGTACCTGCTGGAAATGCCGCTTTTAATAAATCCCAAGCACAATAATCTGGGGATAATTCCCCAACCACATTACTGACGATGTGCATGACATGAGAATAACGTTCAATTACCATTAATTCATCAACATTGACGCTTCCTTTAACGCAAACTCTACCTAAATCATTTCTGCCTAAATCCACTAACATGACGTGTTCGGCTATTTCTTTGGGATCATTTAATAAATCTTGTGCTAAGGCTTGATCTTCTTGATAATCTTTACCTCTAGGGCGTGTTCCAGCTATAGGACGTAATGTTGCTTTAGTTTTTCCGTCATCAGTTTTTGTGGCTTTTACCATCACTTCTGGAGATGATCCGATTATTTGCCAACCATTAAAACTATAATAAGCCATGTAAGGGGACGGATTTATCAATCTTAGAGATCTATATAACTCAAATGGATTGCCATGATAACTAGCTTGTAACTTTTGAGAAATAACTACTTGAAATATGTCTCCTGCTTTAATATATTCTTTCGCTTTTTCGACATTAGCACAAAATTTTTCTTTGGTAGTATTGCTTGTATATTGACTATTTTCCGAATCTTGATTATGGTCAACAGCATTAAATTCTAAGGGTTTGGCTAAGGCTGGTAAAGGTAGTTGTAATTTAACTACTAATTTTGTAATCTTGTCACAAGCCTGTTGATAAATTTCTTCTAAAGTTAAATCTGTTTGTCTTAAATCTGCGTAGGCGATGGCCCAAATTTTCCGTTTAACTTGATCAAAAATGAGTAAATTATCTAATTGCATCCAAACGCCATCAGGTAAATCTCCTTCAAGGGGAGGATAAATTGTTACTTTTGGTTCAATCCAAGAAATTAATTCATAACCCCAATAACCAAATAAACCGCCAATACCTGCTGGTAACTCAGGTAAATTTACGGGTTTAATGGATTCTAAACAATGGTTAATGACATCAAAAGGATTACCAGTGAAATTTTTTTCTTGTCCGTGACGATCAATTTGTTTAGTTTGATTACCTCTAGCTTCTAATATCCAAACGGGATCACAACCCAAAAAGCTATATCTACCAAGATTTTCTCCTCCTTCTACGGACTCTAATAAAAAACTGTAGGGTTGATCTGCACAAACTTTATACCATGCTGAGACAGGGGTTTCTAAGTCTGCGACTAATTCACGATAAATAGGAATAAAATTTCCTTTTGAAGTTAAAGCCGAAAATTCGGGGAAATCAGGAAATATCATGATTACCAAACAAAGTAATTTAATTTAATAGACTAATTTTACCCTACAATGACCTTAAAAAAAAGTACATCATCAAAGAAAAATAATTATGGTAAATCTGTTTAACTTTTGGATAGTTTTACGTTAGATAAATGTTGACAATATTCTATATTTTAATTTAATTTAATCAATATTATTAATTCTCTTTAGCAGGGATTATGAAAAGGAAAAAATATCCATGGAATAAAGACTAAAATTAACCACATTATTTGCCACAAATTTAATTTAGGAGAAAAGTTAGAATTATCTAATAAAGTTTCAATTCTTTCTTGTAAACGATAATTAAGAAAAGGACATTCTAGGTCAAAAGTCAATTTTTTAGGTTGTTTTAAAGCAGCGTTTGTTACCTTTAATAATGCTTCTGCGATGAGTAAATAATCAACAGTTTTGGCGGCGGTATAATCTGCTCTTAATTCCCTTAAAAGTAGTAAATTATTCCATAAATTTTCGTTATTTGGTAGCCAAAATGTTAGTCTTTCTAAGTATGATAACCAAAAGAAAAAGAAAGGATCTTTGTGCATTTCATGGGCTGATTCATGGGCTATTACGGCTTCTAAATGTTCTTGAGATAGTAATTGTATTAATCCAGTACTTATTACTAATTGTGATGAATAAAAACCAACTTGAGCGGCATAAGGAAAAGAAGTTTGTAAAATTTTGATGGGTTTTCCATTAATAATTTGTAAAGGATATTTTTGGACAAGATGAGTTAATTTATAAAGATCCCAACTGATTTTAATAAGGCTAAAGATAGCAAAAATTAGAAAAGATACCGCTAAATAATAACTAAATTTACTAGCTTTTATTCCCCACATTTCACCATGATAACCCATCATTAATACAGTAATACAAGTCATAAATAAAAGTAAAGGAGGAAAGGCAAATAAAAACAAAGATAAACCCCATTTTTTTTGATAATTAATTACTTTTAATTGACTAATTAATCGAATACTATAAGCAATAAATAAAGCCGTTATAATAAAGATAAAGTGCATTTTTAATTATTTTTTTCTTCTCTATTTTTACGAATTTGAGCTAGACGATCAGCAATGTCTTGAATTTGTTGTACACTGGCAGTATCGAGACTATCAGCGAAAGAAGCAACTACATCAGGGTTACTAACTGCTAAAAAATTATTTAATTGTTCGTAGGATTTAATCGCTTGTGCTTGATCTTTGGAGATGAGAGGATACCAATAGAAAGCACGACTTTTTTTAACGTATTGTATCCAACCTTTTTTGGTTAATCGTTGTAAAACCGTCATCACAGAAGCGTAGGCTAATTCTCGCTCAGGATCTGCTAAAATTTTTTCATGAACATCTTTAGCACTAGCTGAACCTAAATCCCAAATAATTTCTAATATTTCTTGTTCTAAAAACCCTAATGATAATTTTTCTGGTCGATATTTTGGTAAAAAAGACATGAATCTTAATGAAACTAAAATTGAATTTATTATTGTGTGAGTTTCACATTGAATTTAAAAGTGAAATATCAAATTTATCTTACCATAAAAAAACTAAACATACACTATATTATTAGGTGAAAAAGTTTACACTAGAGAAAATAATTAATAACTATTTACTATTCAAGAGGCATAACTAAGTATGGGATTAAAAGCGTTATTTTTTTTAATAACTATTATAATAACTGTTTTATTTTATTTTCAAAATTTACAACCTATTACCTTAGTTTTTTTCGGTTTTAAATCTCCTATTTTGCCTTTATCACTATGGTTTATTTTGTCATTATGTGCTGGAATTTTGTCTAGTTTAATTATCCAACTTTTAGCGAATAATCCCACTACTAAACAAAAATATAATCAGTCTTTTTCCTCCGATAATCCTTATAATTATCCTCCTTCAACTCCAGAAAAACCTTTTATTAATCAACCAAAACCTGAACCTGAAAAACCTTTTATTAATCAACCAAAATCAGAACCTAAATTAGAAGAAAAACCAATTTCTCCACCGCCTATAAATGAAGTTTATGATCCAGATTTTGACTTTGATTTTGAGGAAGAATTAATTACAGAAAATAATCAAGAATTTTTAGCAGAAAATGAGTCAATAAATTTAGAAAAAGAAAAGAAAATAGAAACATCTATATCTGAAGAAATACCCCCAGAAAAACAATTTATTCCTGTATCATCAAAACCGCCATCAGAAGCTATGATAAAAACTCGTGAGGCTTCTCCTTATTCTTATAAACCAAAAGAAAAAACGAAAATTATCCCTCCTTCTGAATCATCTATAGAAATAAATAATTCTCAAATAAAAATATCAAATAATCGTAATAAAAAAGAGATTTATGATGCCCCTTATCGGGTTATTTCTCCTGCTTATGATGAAAAAGTTGATGATAATTATGACGATTTAGAAGAGGAAGAAGAAGACTGGGATTTTTAAACTAATAAATGACTTATAATTTTTCTATAACTATAAATAAAACTTCAAATTTTGTCAATAATGAATAAAATTAATCTTGTTTTTTGTTATTTTTGTTTACTGATTATTCCTCCTAGTTTAAGTTATCCTGTTTTCGCACAATCGAAAATATATAATCCAATTCCTATAGAAGAAAATCAACTCATTACAGATAAACTAACTAAAGATGATATACCAACGGGAGAAGGTGGTTTTGCCAAAGATTATTTCATTAATTTAGAAAAAGGTAATCAAATTGCTATTGATTTAATTTCTGATGATTTTGATAGTCTTGTGGTTTTAATATCAGAAAATGGTGCAACTATAGCGGAAAATGATGATGGAAGTGATAGTGAAAGTAATTCTCTTTTGTTTACTCGAATTACCGAAAGTGGTAGATATATTATCAGGGTTAAGGCTTTTGGGATTACAGAAGGGGGTAATTTCACCTTAAAAGTGAGTCGTTTACAACCCATTAAACCATAATTTTTTTTGCGATGAATAATAATTTTAAAAATATTTTTACTGAGATATTTTCTTTGGAAAAAGGAGAAGATTTTAAAGAAATATTACGTTGTAAAAATGTTGTTATAGAAAGAATTATTAGTAGTGATCAACCTGATAATATTATTTATAATCAAATTCAAGATGAATGGGTTATTTTGTTGCAAGGAAATGCAACTCTACAAGTAGCGGAAAAAATCTATGATTTAACCTCAGGAGATTATCTTTTTATAAGTGCAAATACTCCTCATCAAGTAATTAAAACTTCTAAAGATCCTTTCTGTATTTGGTTAGCTATACATATTTATGATTAATTATGTTTTAAAAGTTACTATTTATTTCATAGTATCTTCCACAAGTTTGTCATTTTTTTTGTTATTGTATTTGCTATTTTTTAATTTATCCGTATTAACTGAACCTAATAAAACTTGATTAATTTTAGTTCTAGTATTATAACTTAAATCACTTAAAGGAGAAGGTAAAAAGCTATCACCATAAGCAATAAATATTAAAATATAAATAGGGAAAAATTTTCCGAGTAAGATAGCTAATTTTCCTAATAAACCACCAAAACCATTTAAAAATTGAATGTTAAAATTACGTTTCATAAATACTATTTCAACCTCAAATTATTTTGCTAGAGTTCTACTATTTAATGTAACAAAAAATCAAGATTTTAATTGTACTTGAGAAGCATAAATTTTAAATCTATCTAAATCAGCTTGAATAGTTGATTCGACAATTTGTCCTAAAAATAAATTATCCATTAATGGTCCTAAAATACCGGGTATAGCATAGGCAATAGTTAGTTTTACAATACTACTACCATGACGATCATAAAAACGTACTGCGCCACGATTAGGAAGTCCATCCACAGACTCCCATTGAATAATTTGATTAGTTTCTAGCTTGACAATGCGAGATAACCAAGTAAATTTGAAACTACCACTAGCTAATTGCCAACGAGATAAATCAGGATCGTCTGCTAAAATGTTAACGGACTCAATCCATTTCATCCAACGAGGCATTTGTTCTAAATCAGACCATAAACTCCAAACTAAATCAATAGGAGTATCAACTTCTACTTGTACACTATGTTCTAACCACTTACTCATCACAAATATATTTTAAGATTATATTGAATTTTTTAAGATAAATTAATCATAACAACAAGCCACTCATGATGAAAGTCTCGAAGGGGGAAAATACTCTTTAACTGAGATCTTGCATCAGATCAAAAATACTTAATAAGCAAAAGTCAAAAAATCAATTTTAGTATAGTTTGAGTCAATTTTAATCCCTTTGCCCTTTGCTCCTTGCCCTTTGCCCTAACTTCACCAGTTAATTTTTAACGAGGTGCAAGATCTGAGTTTAAGATAAGATATAACAAGATCTTGTATCTGCTATAGATCAAAAAATTCGGTAAAATTGTTAATAAGTCCTTAATCTAGGATAATATACAATAACTAATTATGTATATCAAAAAAGAATTAAAATCCATAAAATTTTCTTATTTTGTCTTTGAAAAAATGGTTTTAAATCTGAATTATAAATTATTTCTCTACAGTATTTTTCCTTTGATTAATAAATAACTATGAATCCCATTGAACTAGATTTTAAGACTATTTTTCCTTATATTTTAGATGATTTTCAACAAGAAGCCATTGGCTATTTAGATCAAAATAAATCTGTTGTAGTTACAGCTCCTACAGGATCAGGTAAAACCTTAATCGGAGAATATGCTATTTATCGTGCTTTAACTCAAGGAAAAAGAGTATTTTATACAACTCCTTTAAAAGCACTTTCTAACCAAAAATTTCGAGATTTTCAGCAAAAATTTGGTCAAACTTTACTCCCTGATTCAGGAATATATGCAGAAGTCGGTTTAATTACAGGGGATGTTTTAATCAATCCTTCCGCTCCAGTGATTGTCATGACAACTGAAATATTTAGAAATATGCTTTATAGTACTCCTATCGGCGAAGTGGGTACTTCCGTAAGAGATGTACAATCTGTAATTTTAGATGAATGTCATTATATCAGTGATCCTGGCCGTGGTACTGTATGGGAAGAATCCATAATTTATTGTCCTCCTCATATTCATTTAGTGGCATTATCGGCAACCATTGGCAACCCTGAAGAATTATGTCGTTGGATAAATAATGTTCGCAAAGCGAATTTTCAACAAAATAATATTAGCGAATGTAAGTTAGTTAATTCTGATTTTCGACCTGTACCATTAAAGTTTTATTTTAGTCACAATAAAGGTTTATATTCACTCTTTAATGAAAGAAATAATAAGTTAAATCCTCAGTTAAAGAGTATTTTAGCTACTAATAAAAGAGGTAAATTTAACCCTCAAGATTGTCCTAATATTAAAACCATTGTGCAACAATTAAATAGTAGAAATATGCTTCCTGCTATTTATATTATATTTAGTCGTAGAGGATGTGATCAAGCGGTAGAATCTTTGAGTTATTTTAACTTAGTTACCCCAGAAGAAAGTAGAAAAATATTACTTTATTTACTGTATTTTCTCATGATTGAAAATTTTGAATTACAGGATAAAATAGTAGAATTTGCTAAAAAAGAGCATGAAATAGCCTATAAAAAGATTATTGCCTTTATTGCTAATTATGATCAATCGGGGGAAGAATTAGTAGATTATTTAATGGAAAAACCTCTTATTAAAGAACGTTTATTAAAATTTTTAGCTGATAATAGTGAATTAGTTAGAAGTAGTCAAATTGAACCTTTAACCAGAGGAATTGCTGCCCATCATGCTGGGATTTTACCTGCTTGGAAAGAATTAGTTGAAAGATTATTTGAATTAGGTTTAGTTAAAATTGTTTTTGCTACTGCTACCCTTGCTGCTGGAATTAATATGCCTGCGCGTACAACAGTAATTTCGGCGTTGAAAAAAAGAAGTGACGATGGACATCGCTTATTAACTCCCTCAGAATTCCTCCAAATTGCCGGTAGAGCAGGACGTAGGGGCATGGATGAGGTGGGATACGTCGTTACTGTTCAAACTCCCTTTGAAGGGGCTTTAATTGCGTCTAAACTAGCAAAAGCACTCCCTGAACCTTTACGCAGTCAATTTACTCCTAGTTACGGTATGGTTTTAAATTTACTACAAAAACATACCATCGATGAAGCCAAAGAGTTATTAGAGTTAAGTTTTGCTGAATATTTAGCACAATTACAACTTTCTCCTCAAGAAGAAGCCATCGCATCTTACACCACAGAATTAACTAAGTTAGATGTGATGTTAGCTAATTTTAATAGTAAAGAATTAGCCGATTATGAGAAATTAAAAGAAAGACGAAAACAAGAGAAAAAAATCTTGAAATTATTTCAAAAAAACTGGCTAACTCAAAGACAAAGAGCTATTACACCTTATTTAGAAAATTTACCTTCAGGGAGCATTTTAAATTTAAGTAGGGAAAATAAAAAAAATCCTTATAATATTCAAGGGGTATTTTTAGCTCATATTCCTAACGGAAATCAAAAATTTTTACTGTGTTTAGGTAAAGATAATAACTGGTATATTGCCTCTTTTAATGATGTTATAGATATTAATATTGGTGCAATACCAAGTAACATTATTGAATCAATCTATTTACCTGAAGTAACAGAAGTGAAAGTAGGAATATTATGTAATGGTAATGAAAATACTTTAGCCTTCAGTCAACTAATTAAGGAATATGAGCAAGAATATACTCCTCCTAGTGATGAAATTATCTTACAACAACAACGCATTGCGGAAGTAGAAAAAGCGATTAACGAAAATCCTTTAGATAAAGTTGATAAAATTGCACAAATACTTAAAAATAATCGTAAACGGCAATCACTAAAACAAGAGTTAAGTAAAATTCAAAGTCAATATCAGCGTTATAAGTCCAATAGTTCTTATTATTGGCAGGAATTCATGGCTTTAATCGAAATTTTGCGAGAATTTGACGCTTTAGACGGATTTACTCCCACTCTATTAGGAGAAGCATCTGCTGTTATTCGAGGAGAAAATGAACTTTGGTTAGGTTTAGCTTTAATGTCTCATCGTCTTGATTTCCTTAACCCTCATCATTTAGCTGCGGTGATTACTGCTTTGATTACTGAACCACCACGATTTGATACATGGGTAGGCTATCAACCCTCTCCAGAAGTTTTAGACGCTTTGGGATTGCAAAAAATAGAGGATATAAACTATAATCCTGAACAAGAATTATGGGAAATTCGTCGGCGATTATATCAAGCTCAAACTCGTCAAGATATTTCTATGCCTGTATGGTTAGAACGTGATATGATTGGCTTGTCCGAGGCGTGGTGTTTAGGGGCAACATGGGAACAAATTTCGGCTAATACAACTCTTGATGAAGGGGATATTGTGCGTATTCTTCGTCGCACGGTGGATGTATTAGTACAAATACCTCAAGTGACGGGAGTAGCCACTAATTTAATTAAAACGGCAAAAGAAGCCGCTATAAAAATGAAACGTTTTCCTATTTAATTCTTTTGAGAAGATGAAATTTGAGAATGTGTTGAAAGCTACTAATTTTTTCTTTATTGTCAAATCTAAGTAATGATTAAATACTTAGGTTTGATACTTAAAAATACTGGGTTTTTTTAAATTTTTGTAAATTATCAAACAGAAAATTTTACTTATCGTCTTTGTTAGTCAATGGTATCAAAATAATCTTTTGTACTCTACGAAATTTTACTTACTTTTTATGTTATTCTCTTTACGAAATCTTTAAAAAATAGAGGTTAAGATTACTAAAAAATAGGGTATTTTATAATAAAGAATCAATTTTTTTACTGATGCAATAAATCTTTTATCATTATAGTAATATTTTAACTCTAAAAAATAGCAAATCATTAAAATGTAAACATTATAGATTATTTTAAGTCGTTTAAATATAATATTTTTGTTTATAGTTAATTGTGATTTTTTTAAGTTTTATTCTATTCCAATAATGTAAATTTTCTAAAATTTGACTTTGAGAATCAATTTCAAAAAGTATCCACTCAAAAGTAAAAATTTTGATAATTTGATATATAAATCCAGCCCTTTTGGAGTATCTACATAATTATGCTTTTCTCAAACACTATGTTAGAAAATGTATCTTCTCTGTTTTCCTTTTCTAAAAATTGTTCATCTAATATTAATTTATCTGTGCATATTTCTGCCCATAGTAAAATCAAAAGAATTATTGACATTATCGGTGCTTTAGTGGGATTATTTATTACGATCTTAATTTTTATTCCCGTAGCGATCGCCATTAAAAAAAATAGTCAAGGGCCAATTTTATATAGTCAAATTCGATGCGGATTACAAGGAAAACCTTTCCGTATTTGGAAGTTTCGTTCGATGTATAACGATGCGGATCAAAAGAAACACTTAGTAGAAAACCAAGCAAAAGGGCATATATTTAAAAATAATGCAGATCCTCGCATTACGGAGGTAGGACATTTTTTACGAAAAACGAGCTTAGATGAATTTCCTCAATTTTGGAATGTATTAACAGGAGAGATGAGTTTAGTAGGCACTCGCCCTCCTACCCCAGATGAAGTGCAATGGTATAATGAACGTCATTGGTTACGATTAAGAGTTAAACCGGGTATTACAGGAGAATGGCAAGTAAATGGACGCTCTTTAGTGGATGATTTTGAAGAAGTAGTATCATTAGATCTTGATTATCAAAGAAAATGGTCTATTTGGTATGATATAAGTTTAATTATAGCGACAATAAAAGTCGTATTGCATCGAAAAGGAGCACATTAGAATTTTTTGAGAAGTTAGATAAATAGGTAAAAATTGATAATTTCTTCTTTTCAAGATCCACTGAGATCATAAATTACTATACTATTACTATATGGATAAACTTTTAAATTGAGTGATTAGGGTAATAGATAGATAGTATGACTAATTTAAGTAATGAGAAACAGAATTTTTCCTCTCTACTCAGTAATTCTCTGAAAACCATTATCCTTTTAATCATGCTATCAGGATTAATCAATTTTTTAATTCAAGAGAAAAAAAACCCTATCAAAAAAGCCAGTCAACATTTTATTTCGAGTCTCTATGGAAGCCCACCATTAGTAATGAAAGGGGGTAATCCTTATATTAGAGCATTAATGCGCACTATTAGTGCTAGTGAATCGAATTATCTTAATCCTTACCATGTTATTTATAGCGGAAAATATGTGAGTGATTTGAGTAAACATCCTGATATTTGTGTGACTATCGAAAATGGCCCCAATGAAGGAAAATGTACCACCGCATCGGGAAGATACCAATTTTTAAATACTACTTGGGCAGAAAAAGCAGCAGAATATCATCCTCATCCTTCAAAGTTTCTACTGTGGAAAGATTATAGTTTTGAGCCAGAATTTCAAGATGAAGTGTTATATAAGTGGCTCACAGATTCTCACTCATGGAATACAGATATTACTTTATTATTAGAAAAAGGGGAAATTGAACAAGTTTTAAAACTATTATCCCCAACATGGACAAGTCTAGGTTACGGTATCGAAAATAATTCCATGTCTCAATATTTACCACAAATTTATAAAAAATTACTTAAAGAAGAATTAGCCAATAAAACCTAAGTATATACATAAAATTTTAGTGGAATAGGGAGATAGGAAAAAAAGATTTTGTAGGGGTTGAACATTGCTCAACCCTTATTATGTATTAAATGTCAACGTCAACTAATGTATTTATCCTTGATAATCTTCTAAGTCGATTTTTACAGGTTTGGCATTCCAAATCTCATTACAGTACTCATTTATAGTACGATCACTAGAGAATTTAGCCATACGAGCGCTATTGAGAATTGACATTCTTGTCCATTTTTCTTGATCTTGATAGGCGATCGCCACTTGTTTCTGACACTCAATATAAGAATGATAATCAGCTAATAACATATATTGATCATCGTATAACAAAGAGTCAACAATAGGTTTAAACATTTGAGTATCACCGTGACTAAAATAACCATCAGCGATACGATCAATGACTTCTCGTAGTTCTTGGTTAGTTTCGTAGTAGTGATGGGGGTTATAACCATTAGCCTTAGTTGTCGCAACCTCTTCAGCAGTTAAACCAAACAAGAAGAAATTTTCTTCCCCAGCTTCTTCCCGAATTTCGATATTTGCACCATCTAAAGTACCGATAGTTAATGCACCATTCATGGCAAATTTCATATTACCAGTACCAGAGGCTTCTTTTCCAGCAGTGGAAATTTGTTCAGAAACATCAGCAGCAGGATAGATTTTTTGTCCTAAAGATACGTTAAAGTTAGGTAAAAACACAACTTTTAAACGTCCTCTAATGTCTGGATCTTTATTAACTACATCAGCAACACTGTTAATTAATTTGATAATCAATTTCGCCATGAAGTAGCCGGGGGCAGCTTTTCCGCCAAAAATAAAGGTGTGGGGTGCAATGTTAAGATCGGGATTGCGTTTGATACGATTATAAAGGGTGATAATATTTAAAACGTCTAAGTGTTGGCGTTTATATTCATGAATCCGTTTAACTAAGACATCAAAAATAGAGTTAACATCAACTTCAATGGCCCGTTGTTTAAAGATATAGTCGGCTAATCTCTGTTTATTTGCTTGTTTGATGTCACGCCACTGACGACAAAAATCAGCATCATCGATATATTTTTCAATTTTTTGAATTTGGCTTAAATCTTTTACCCAACCTTCTCCAATTTTAGAGGTAATAAGTTTAGCTAATTTAGGATTACTTAATACCATCCAACGACGAGGAGTTACCCCATTAGTTTTATTGTAGAATTTTTCAGGCCAAAGAAAAGCAAAAGCGTTGAGAGTTTCTTGTTTAAGTAATTTAGTATGTAAAGCAGCAACGCCATTAATGGCATGACTACCGACACAAGCTAAATTTGCCATACGAACTTTTTTGCCGTTACCTTCCCCAATAATAGACACTTGAGAGAGTAATTCTTCATTACCTGGATACCATGTACGTACATCAGAAAGAAAATGATGATTGATTTCGTAAATGATTTCTAAATGACGGGGAAGGAGTTTTTCAAATAAGCTCACATCCCAAGTTTCTAAGGCTTCAGGTAATAAGGTATGGTTAGTATAAGATAAGGTTTTTTGGGTAATATACCATGATCGATCCCAGTCTAAACCATGTTCATCGACAAATAAACGCATTAATTCTGCTACGGCAATGGCAGGATGAGTGTCATTAAGTTGAATAGCGACTCTTTCATGAAAATTGTCAAGAGTTTTGTTATTGCGTAGATGGATGCGGATTAAATCTTGTAAGGATGCACAAACAAAGAAAAATTGTTGAGCGAGTCTTAATTCTTTTCCTGCGGGGGTGTTATCGTTAGGATAAAGTACTTTAGAGATGGTTTCCGAGTTGATTTTTTCTTCTACCGCACGATCATAATTACCAGCATTGAAAGCCTCAAAATTAAATTCTTCACTAGCTTCTGCTTTCCATAATCTCAAAGGGTTAACGGTATTAGTTTTATAACCGGGTACGGGAGTATCATGGGGAATAGCTAAAACCGTGCGCTCAGGTATCCAGGAAACACGATAATGTCCTTTACTATCATAATAACCTTGAGTATAACCTCCTAACTTCACAGGTACTGCTTCATCAGGACGGGCTAATTCCCAAGGATTACCAAATCTCAACCAGTTATCAGGCATTTCTCCTTGCCAACCGTCTCGTAAAAGTTGAAAGAAAATACCAAATTCATAGCGAATACCGTAACCAATAGCAGGAATTTCTAAACTTGCTAAAGAATCAAGGAAACACGCTGCTAATCGCCCTAAACCGCCATTTCCTAGCCCTGGATCTGGTTCTTGCTCAATTAATTCCTTTAAATCTAAGCCTAATTCAGCGATAACTTTTTCTACTTCCTCATAAATATCAAGATTGACTAAGTTATTACCTAAATATCTACCCATCAAAAATTCGGCAGAAAAATAACAAACTAATTTTGTTTGCGGATTTTTTTTGTAGGTGTCAGTGGTTTTTAAGAAACGATGTAATAACCGATCTCGAATCGTATAAGCTAAAGCTACATAGTAATCGTAATTAGATGCTTGAGTTCTATCAATACCTTGAATATAAAAAAGGTTATCTAAAAAGGCTCGTTTCAAGGTTTCTGGACTCATCCCTGTGCGATCGTCTTCTACCTTAATCGTAGGGGTACAAAGTAATTCTGTGGTAGGTTGTTGGGTCATATTTATTTTCCATACTTTATATACATTTAAGGTTATACGATTTTTTCTCAATCACGCTTTTTTTTTTGTTATCAAGAGGAAATATATAGATTTAAGTTAAATTAAGATAAAGAAATGTAACCCTTAAATCAAATCATCGCAATATTGTCTCTCAATGCAGTTTAAACTTAATTACAATTCATCATTTTTTACTCCTATTATTTTGATAGCACCTTTTTTTCTTTGGGGCACAGCTATGGTAGCAATGAAAGGAGTTATTCATCAAACAACGCCGCTATTTATGGCAGGAATAAGAATTTTCCCTGCAGGAATTTTAGTGTTATTAGTAGCCATTTTTTTAGGCAAATATCAGCACATAACCCCATTGGGATGGCTATGGATAGGGTTATTTTCTCTGGTGGATGGCTTGATGTTTCAAGGGTTTCTCGGTGAAGGTTTAGTACGCACAGATGCAGGTTTAGGTTCGGTTATGATTGATTCTCAGCCTTTAGCTGTAGCGATTTTATCCCGTTGGTTATTTAAAGAAATTATTGGTTTTTGGGGATGGTTAGGATTATTTATTGGTATTATCGGGATTAGTTTAATTGGTTTACCTGATGAATTGATTTTAAATTGGTGGCAAGGTAATTTCACCCGTAATGAGTTTAGTTGGCAAGATTTATTTGATAATGGACAATGGTTGATGTTACTTGCTTCCTTTTCCATGGCTATCGGTACTGTGATGATACCTTATATCTCTCGTCATGTTGATCCTGTCGTTGCTACGGGTTGGCATTTAGTTATAGGAGGATTTGCTTTATTTATCCTTAGTTTTCGCTTTGAAACTTCTCAATGGATTAATCTCGATTTGACTGCATGGTTATCCATCGCTTATGCCACAATTTTTGGTAGTGCGATCGCCTACGGTTTATTCTTTTTCTTAGCTTCTAAGGGAAATTTAACCAGTTTAAGTGCTTTAACCTTTTTAACTCCTATATTTGCCTTAACTTTTGGAAATTTATTACTAAAAGAAACACTTTCGGATCTACAATGGCAAGGAGTGAGTTTAACTTTAGTCAGTATTTATTTAATTAATCAAAGAGAACAAATTCACAAGTTTTTTACCCAAGAAAAATTTACTTTATATGCAGATAAAATAAAAATTAAACTATTGATAAATAGAAACGAAGATTAATTATAGTTTGATCAATGAACCATTAAAATTTTCCTAAAATTAAAGTTGTCAAAAAAAAAATGCTAAATGTAATTAGTCGAATACTCGGCAAAAAATCTACCAATATAAACGCAAAAGTTGAAATTTATACATGGCAAACTTGCCCTTATTGTATCAAAGCAAAATTATTATTATGGCTTAAAGGATGCGAATATCTAGAATATAAAATAGATGGCAATGAAGAAGCTAGAAAATTGATGACAGAAAGATCGAAAGGGAAAAAAACTCTTCCGCAAATATTTATAAATAATCAACCTATTGGCGGTTGTGATGATTTATATAACTTAGAAAGGAAAAATCAACTAGATTTATTACTTAATAATAGTCAAGAATAAAAGAAGTAAAAACTCAATTTTTAATTATTAATACACCTAACTGATACTAATAATTTTTTAGTATGAATGCTGATGAAATGCTCAGATTATATGATCAAGGACAAAAAGATTTTAGTCAAGTTAATTTATCCAGAGAAGATATAATTCAAGCTAATTTAACACAAATTGACTTCACTAGAGCCGATTTGAATTGGGCAAATTTAAGCGGTAGTGACTTTAGCGGTGCAAATTTTAGTCGGGCAGATTTAACTCACACTCGCATGATTAGTGCAAAATTAATTGGTGTTAATTTAACTAATGCAGATCTCAGTTATGCTGATTTAAGTTGGGTAAATTTAAACGGTGCAAATCTTAGTAATGTAGATTTAAGTCACGGAAATCTCAGTAAATCTTCATTAGCAAACACTAATTTTAGTTATAGTAATTTACAAAACTGTAACTTAACCAGGGCTAATTTTGCTGGTGCTAATTTTACTAGAGCAGATTTAAGGGGAGCAAATTTAAGCGGAGTAATTTTAACTGGGGCAGATTTTAGCCGTGCAGATTTATCAGAAGCTAATCTTCAAGGTTGTGATTTAACAGAAGCTAATTTGAATTATGCAGATTTAAAGTTTAGTCAACTCCGTAATGCAGATATAAGTGAAGGAATTTTACAAGGAGTTAATTTAGAAAAAGCTAATCTTCGGGGCGCAAATTTCACAGGGGCAGTTTTACATAATACTAATACCAGTCAAGTCAAACTATCAGAATTAAATATTAAATCATCCCATAAAAATAAGATTACTTTTGTGGGAGCAGATCTTAGAATGGCAAACTTACAAGATACGAACCTAAAAAACTGTATTTTTTGTTACGCTTTATTAGCAAAAATTAATTTGGTGGAAAGTTGTTTACATCGTGTTACCATGATTGATGGTTCTTTATTCTCCGCCGATTTAAAAGGTGCAAATTTACGCAACAGCGCTTTAAATGGTGTTAATCTCAGGAGTACTATTATGCCTGATGGTTCAATTCATCCTTGACAAAAATTAGTCATGATGGTGGGCATTGCCCACCCGACAGTTTATTTAGAAGCAGCTAATTCACGCTCTTTAGTTGCTTTGATAACTTCATCAGCTACATTTTTAGGACAAGGTGCGTAATGATCAAATTCCATAGAGAATTGACCACGTCCAGAAGTCATCGTTCTTAAATCACCAATATAACCAAACATTTCACTTAAAGGTGCTTCGGCTTTGATTCTTACTCCCATAGGATTAGTACTTTGAGATTTAATCATGCCACGACGACGGTTAAGATCTCCGATCACATCACCCATGTGATCTTCAGGAGTGAATACGTCTATATTCATAATCGGTTCTAATAATTGAGGACCGGCTTTAGGAATTGATTGACGATAACCTGCTCTTGCGGCAATTTCAAAGGCGATGGCACTTGAATCCACTGCGTGGAAAGCACCGTCAGTTAAGGTAACTTTCAAGTCAACACAAGGGAAACCAGCTAACACACCTTTAACAATACTAGCTTGGAAACCTTTTTGTACTGCTGGCCAAAATTCTCTGGGTACATTACCACCAGTAACTTTAGACTCAAACTGGAAGCCCGTACCCGGTTCTCCCGGTTGTATAGTATAGTCGATACGTCCGAATTGACCAGATCCACCAGATTGTTTTTTGTGAGTGTAACTATCATTAATTACTTTTGTGATAGATTCACGGTAAGCTACTTGAGGTTGACCGACTTCAACTTCTACCCCATGAGTACGTCTGAGGATGTCCACTTTAATATCAAGGTGTAACTCACCCATACCTTTAATGATAGTTTCGCCACTTTCTTGATCTGTTTCAACGTAGAAAGAAGGATCTTCTTGTACCATTTTACTAAGAGCAAGACCCATTTTCTCATTACCACCTTTATTTTTAGGTTTGATAGCAATGGAAATAACGGGATCTGGAAATACCATCGGTTCAAGGGTAGCTGGTTCATTGGGATCACATAGAGTATGACCAGTTTGCACGTTTTTCATACCCACGATAGCGACAATATCTCCTGCCTGTGCGGAATCTATTTCAATGCGATCATTGGCGTGCATTTCCACTAAACGACCAATACGATCAGTTTTGCCCGTAGCGGTATTAAGAATTGTCATGCCTTTATTGAGAGTTCCCGAATAAATACGGGTGAAAGTTAAAGCACCATAGCGATCATCCATGATTTTGAAAGCTAAAGCGCGTAAAGGTTTTTCGGGATCAACAATGGCAAAAGTCCCAGTTTCATTACCTTCTAAGTCAACTTCAGGCTGAGGGTTAACTTCTGTCGGATCAGGTAAATAGTCAATGACACCATCTAAAACTAATTGTACTCCTTTGTTTTTGAAGGAAGAACCACAATAAGTAGGAAAGAAAACTAGATCACGAGTACCTTTACGAATACAACGTTTAACATCTTCAATGGCAATTTCTTCGCCTTCGAGATATTTTTCCATTAAGTCATTATCTTGCTCAACGGCAGTTTCAATCAACTGTTCACGATATAGTTCTACATCATCTTTCATATCTTCAGGAACTTCTTCGATAGTGTAAGCAAAAGGATCTCCTGAATCATCCCAAATCCACGCTTTACGAGTAAGAAGATCTACCACACCTTTAAATTCAGTTTCCACGCCGATGGGTAATACCATGACTAAAGGAGTTGCTACTAAAATGTCTTTAACTTGTTTCACGACACGATAAAAATCAGCACCAGTACGATCTAATTTATTAACATAAATAATACGAGCTACTTTAGAATCATTCGCATAACGCCAGTTAGTTTCGGATTGAGGTTCAACCCCACCAGATCCGCAAAATACACCAATACCGCCATCAAGTACTTTTAAAGAGCGATATACTTCGATAGTAAAGTCAACGTGTCCGGGAGTATCGATAATATTAAATTGATAATCTTTCCAAAAACAGCTTGTAGCGGCGGATTGGATTGTGATACCTCTTTCTTGTTCTTGCTCCATGAAGTCAGTTGTAGCTGCCCCATCATGTACTTCACCAATTTTGTGGATTTTACCTGTTAATTTAAGGATTCTTTCTGTAGTTGTGGTTTTACCTGCATCAACGTGAGCAAAAATGCCTATATTTCTATATTTACTGAGATCTTTTGCCATAATAAGTTTTTCTATATTAGTTAAACGAGTCAGAATCCGTCGGATTTTCTCTTAAGAGTGATTCTGAAGGGAGTTAAGTGTAGTTTTGATTTAAACAACACCGATTTTAGAATTTATCATATTTCTAGGCACGAAAATTCTTTTGAAAGACATTTATTTTTATCTCTCACTTAATTATCATAAATGATTGTAACAAAATGTGAAAGAGGTAATTTAACCATGAACAACCAATGTCTCAAATTACGTTATTATTTGAGAATGTTCAAGAAAAATAGATGAAAGCATTTGAAGTTAGAGCAAATCTGAAAAAAAGATCTTAAAAATAATTAAAGTTAAATCATTATCAATGAATATTTTGACTGAAAAAACTTTTCATATTATTCAATTTTAGGTTAAAAATAAAAAAATTATCATTAAGTACACAAGAACATAACATGAAATCAGGTGTTTATTTTATCGGTGCAGGACCAGGAGATCCAGATTTATTAACAGTTAAAGCCTATAAAATTTTACAACAAGCTGATGTTATTTTATATGCAGATTCTTTAGTGCCAAAACAAATTTTAAAAGATGTTAAACCTAACGCCCAATTAATTGCTACGGGTAATCAAACCTTAGAAAAAATCGTGCCTTTAATGATTGAAAAAGTTAAGGAGGGTTTAACGGTGGTAAGACTTCAGTCGGGAGATTTATGCCTTTATAGTGCCATTTATGAGCAAATGAGACAATTAGCAGAGGCAAATATTCCTTTTGAATTGATACCCGGTATTAGTGCTTATCAGGCTGCCGCCGCCAAAATTAGTAGTGAATTAACTATCCCTGATTTAGTGCAAACTATCATTTTAACGAGAGTCAGTGGTAGTGCATCCCCCGTCCCAGAAAAGGAAGAATTGAGGGGTTTAGCAGCTCATCAGGCTAGTCTGTGTTTATATTTAGCAGCTCGTCATGTACGCAAAGCTCAAGAGGATTTATTAGAACATTATCCTCCTGATACTCCTGTGGCTATATGTTATCGGATTGGTTGGGAAGATGAAAAAATTATCATTGTACCTTTAACAGATATGGCGATCGCCACAGAAGATAATCACTTAATTAGAACAACTATGTATATTATTAGTCCAGTATTAAGAAAACTCTCAGATTATGAATTTCGCTCTCGATTATATCACCCTGAGCATTCTCATTTATTTCGTCCAAAATGAAATGATTAAGTATTTATTTTATAATTTACCCTCATTAACTTGTTAAGTTTTAATAGATTTCAGGTTTCAGATTTCATGAAAATGATTGAAGTAAAAATTAGTATTAAGGTTGATAATTTTCATTGTAAGAGAGTAAAAAATGTTTTGATGGAGATTATTAATTGTCAATTCTCCATTAATCATGAATAATTAGTTATGGATCTATAGATAAAATTTATTTGACATGAGTTTAGAATACCCTGATGATTTAAGATACCTTGATTCTCACGAATATGTCCGTTTAGACGGTGAAATTGCTACTATCGGTATTAGTGCCTTTGCCATAGAAGAATTAGGAGATGTTGTTTTTCTCGAATTACCAGAATTAGGCGATGCCATTGGTGTTGAAGATAATATTGGTACAATTGAATCAGTTAAAGCGGTTTCGGAAATTTATGCTCCCGTTTCTGGTACAGTAATTGACCGTAATGAGATGTTAATTGAATCTCCTGAAATGATAGCAGATGATCCTTATGGTGAAGGATGGCTAATTAAAGTTAGATTAGATAATCCCGACGATGAGTTAGAAGATACATTTTCCGCCGCTGAGTATAAATCTTTAGTTGAACCTGAAGAAGAGTAAAACAATCAATAATTAACAATTAAATTATTTTTTGATTAGGTTCAAGGAAACGGGTAGAGAATATTTCTGATGTGTAATTTAACTACATAATTTTTTGTTATGAAATTTATTATCTCCGTTGAGTTTTAATCAATGTATAAAAATTGAAAAATACAACGGAGATTTTTTGTGATCTTTAAAAACTACTCTGTAGCAGTGGGGATGAGTTCTTCCTCACCAGTGGTGTCGTTAGTTTCTACCGTAGAAACATCATCACTAGAAATATTTTCGATGATTACTTCTTCCTCAGCAGAAATACCTTCTAATTCAGCAGGATCTACTTTCGCAGCTTCTGTTTCACCAGCTAATAATTTTTCTCTAAATTTTATAGCCATTTCTTCAGCCTTTTCAAAAACTAAATCACGGTTTTTGAGCATATCACCCGGTTCTGGTTCTAATTGCTTAGTAGATAGAGAAATACGTCCTCTTTCTGCATCTAAGTCAATAATCATCACTTTTAATTCATCATTAACATTAAAGACACTATGAGGAGTATCAATATGATCATGAGAAATTTCCGAAATATGTAATAAACCACTAACGCCGCCAATATCAATGAAAGCACCATAGGGTTTGATACCGCGCACTGAACCGATGACCACTTGGCTCACTTCTAAACCGTTCATCTTACGTTCAACTAAAGCACGACGATGACTTAACACAAGACGATTACGTTCTTCATCAACTTCTAAAAACTTGAGGGGTAAATCTTGCCCAACTAAATCTTCTTTAGTATCTTTAGCACTAATATGAGAACCGGGGATAAAACCTCTTAAACCTTCCACTCTTACTAATGCACCACCTCGATTAGTAGCAAATACATTAGAGTAAACGGTGGCATCTTCTTCTTGTAATTGGCGAACTCTTTGCCAAGCGCGCATATATTCTATACGACGAATAGAGAGAGTTAATTGACCATCTTCATTTTCATCGGTAAGAATAAAAAATTCTCTAGTTTCGTTAGGTTGTAATACTTCTTTAGGATCATCAACTCTATTGATCGAAAGCTCTTGAACAGGAATATAAGCTGCGGTTTTAGCTCCTATATCGATTAGCGCACCTCTTTGCTCCATACTAAACACAGTTCCAGCAACGATGTCACCCGGACTGAAATGATAATCATACTGATCTAAAAGAGCAGCAAAATCTTCATGAGTAAAGCCAATATTATTGTTTAGAGTCTGTGTCTGAGTGACCATAGGCATTTCTTCTATTTTCTTTAATTTATTTGTTATGACGATAATTTTGAATCCCTCCTCAGAAACTTAGGTTTATTCAAGTTTACTGATTAGATAGACATAGGTATTAATATAAAATTTACTATTTCTATCATTGATAAGTTTTCATAGTTACTAATTTTTGGAAAAATTTTTCTTTTGATTAGCTCCGTATGCCTCATACATACATGGTGAACTAGACACCACCCGATCTAATTTTTTACTTTTTACAGTTAATCTTTTCGATCAGTTGAATTTTGACTTGTTTCCTTTTAGGAAAAATTGATTGACTAATGATAGACAATTATCTACTCTAACATTAAAAAGGAGCAAAATTTTAAAAAACTTGTATTTTAAAGCTAAAACCTCATACCTCATATCCAATACCTCAATAATATTTTGCTTTGAGTAACCTCAGTTAATTATCGTCTTCAATGTTTTTTTGTTTATTTTGTAATTCTTTCAAGGTTTCTACAAAATCTTCTATATTAGTAAATTGACCATAAACAGAAGCAAATCGAACATAAGCAACTTCTGAAAGATGACTTAAATGACTTAAAACCAATTCTCCGATGTATTGAGTCGTTATTTCTCTTGGGGATTTTTCTTCAATGTTAGATTCAATATTTTCTACTAAAGATTCTATTATTTTTGCTTCTATCTCTGTTTTTTCACAAGCGCGAACTATTCCCCTGATTACTTTTGAGCGATCAAATGATTCTGTACTGCCATCTTTTTTGATTACGGTAATGGGTACAAATTCAATTCTTTCATAAGTGGTAAAACGATGATGACAGTTTAAACATTCTCTTCTGCGCCTAATACTCTGTCCTTTCTCGGTGTTACGAGACTCTAACACTTTAGTATTTTCGTAATTACAAGAAGGACATAACATAATTTTTATTAGTATTTAGACATAATTAATAAGAGATTTTCTGATGAAAAAATAACCATAGAAGGATTAAGTAAAACTCTATAGGTTTCAGAATGAAATAACTTTAGAAACCTCTTTTCATAAAAAAAGCCTCTTTCTGTACTATCTTAACTAAATTGATGACTTAATGAAGATAGGTGAAAAAGACTTTTAATATTTTTATTATTTAAGGCGTAAAAAAAATAAGTTTCACTGCCTTAATCTGAAATATCTATTTTTGAATTTTTGGAGGTTCACGAAATGCCACAGCGAAAAACAATACTGTAATCATCATCGCTAACACAAGAATATAAGCAACACTTTCCATTTTTTTCCTCTATTATTATTTTGTTAATTTTATTGAAAAGGGAATAGAAAGAAAATTGATTTCCTTCCATTCCTTGTCGGAAAATTAATTATGCAGACTCTGCACGACGAGTGGATTTATCTCCAACTTTTTGGAATAATCCCCATTCTACTTGTTCTGGATCTAAATCTGGGTCAACCCCTGCGAATACATCACGGAAGAGAGTACGCGCACCATGCCAAATATGACCAAAGAAGAATAGTAATGCAAAACAAGCATGACCAAAGGTAAACCATCCACGAGTACTGGTACGGAATACACCATCAGAATTGAGGGTTTCAGTATCAAAGGCAAAAGGTTCACCTAATTGTGCTTTGCGCGCATAACGTTTAACATCGAGAGGATCTGTAAAGGTTTTACCATCTAAATCTCCTCCAAAGAAAGTAACTGTAATACCAGTTTGTTCAACACTTAAAGCTGATTCAGCACGACGGAAAGGAATGTCTCCACGGACAACACCATCAGCATCGGTTAAAACAATCGGGAAAGTTTCAAAGAAGTTAGGAAGACGACGTAAATTTAATACACGACCTTCTTTATCCTTAAACTCAGGATGTCCTAACCAACCTTGAGCGATGCCGTCACCTTTATTCATCGCACCAGTACGGAATAAACCACCTTTAGCAGGGCTATTACCAACATAATCATAAAAAGCTAATTTTTCAGGAACTGCTTCCCATGCTTCTTCTACAGTAGCACCACTAGCAATACTAGATTGTACTCGGCGCTGAATTTCTTGTTGATAGTAACCTTGATCCCATTGATAACGGGTTGGTCCAAATAATTCTACTGGAGTAGTTGCGTTACCATACCACATTGTTCCTGCTACGATGAACGCTGCAAAAAACACGGCGGCAATACTACTAGAAAGTACAGTTTCAATGTTCCCCATACGAAGGGCTTTATAAAGTCTTTCGGGAGGACGAACACTTAAATGGAATAAACCTGCAATAATACCAACGATACCTGCTGCGATATGGTGAGCTACTACACCGCCGGGGTTAAAGGGATTAAAACCAGCAGGTCCCCATTCTGGTGCTACAGGCTGAACGTGGCCCGTTAAACCATAAGGATCTGATACCCACATTCCAGGTCCCCATAATCCAGTTAAATGGAATGCACCGAAACCAAAACAGAGTAAACCAGATAAGAATAAATGAATACCAAACATTTTAGGTAAATCTAAGGCAGGTTCACCAGTACGAGAATCGGTAAATAGTTCTAAATCCCAGAATACCCAGTGCCATACAGCCGCTAAGAAAAGTAATCCAGAAAGAACGATGTGTGCGATCGCTACACCTTCAAAAGACCAAAAGCCGGGATCAATACCTGTTTCGCCCGTAATACTCCAACCACCCCAAGATCCTGTTACGCCTAAACGTGCCATGAAGGGAAGAACAAACATCCCTTGTCTCCACATAGGATTTAAAACAGCATCACTAGGATCAAAAACGGCTAATTCGTATAAAGCCATTGATCCAGCCCAACCTGCCACTAATGCAGTGTGCATTAAATGTACTGAAATTAAACGACCCGGATCGTTAATTACTACTGTGTGTACTCTATACCAAGGTAGCCCCATTGACTACGCTCCTCCTAATTAATGTGATTTTTACTAAACGTGGGAATAGATCTAGTTTACAATAACCTTTCAGGGTTTTTGCTTCTCAAAATTGTTTTTTGATAGAATATCCCTATGATCTTAATTTTATGTTAAAAATTCTATCTTTTCTTAGAACTTATGGCAAGATATTTTTTTTGATTGACCATTAAAATTTCAAAATTGAGAATGATTAACATGGAAAATTTGCTGAGTATAAGTCGGATAAAGGTAAAAGGTCTTAAATCCCTAAGTATAAATACTGATTTAGGGCGTGTCATCAATTAAATCTATAAGTCTTGTATGGATAAGAGTTTCAGTCTTTTATCTTTGACAATTTAAAATAGGCGAAAATATTGATAATCTAAAGTTTTGATAGCTAGATGATGACAAGCCCTAGAATTATTAAAAATTAAATGAAGTACAAAATTTGGATATTAAATAAGGTTAAACAGTTAAAATGGCATTAAATAAATAGCCAACGGTAATAATTCCCAAAGTAGTTAAACCGATAAAAATACTTAACAGTTTCGGACGTAAAACTTTCTTCAAAATAATCATTTGTGGTAGAGAAAGGGCCGTAACTGCCATAGTAAATGCTAAAACTGTACCCATAGGCATTCCTTTATCCACCAACGCCGAGGCAATGGGTAAAACTCCAGCAATATTAGTATAAAGAGGTACACCAACTAAAACCGCTACTAATACTGAAAATGGGTTATCTTTTCCTATATATTGAGTGATAAAATCCGTAGGCACATAACCATGAATTGCTGCTCCTAAAGCGATACCAATTACTACATATAACCAAACAGATTTTAAAATTTCATAGGATTGAAACCAACCAATTTTCATTCTTTCTTCCCATGAGATAAATTCATTTTCTATCACTTCATTATTCTCATTTTGAGGGGCTTGTTTTCTTAATTCCCAAATAAAAGGTTCAACCCATTTTTCTAGTTTTAAAACCCCTAAAATATAACCAGCTATTACAGCTAAAGTTATGCCAAAAATAACGTAAATTAAAGTAACTTTTAAACCAAATAAAGCTAATAATAAAAACACGGCAACGGCATCTACCATAGGAGCAGAAATCAGGTAAGAAAAGGTTATTCCTAAAGGTACTCCACCTTTTAAAAAGCCTATAAATAAAGGTACAGCAGAGCATGAACAAAAAGGGGTTATGGCCCCTAACATCGCCGCTAAAATATTACCTGTTAATTTTCTTTTTCCTTCTAAAAAAGCTCTTACTTTTTCTGGTGCTAATAAACTTTGAAATGTGCCAACAATAAAGCTAATTACTACTAATAAAGTTAGTACTTTTGGTACATCATAAAAAAAGAAATGTAAACTTGAACCGAGAGGAGATTCGATATTTACACCAAATAATTTAGTCACTATTTGAGTAGAAAGCCAATCAAAAGGGTAAAATAAATCAAACATAATTTTAGGGTTTTTTATTAATAGTTAAAGTGCTTTAATTATTATTAGTAAATTAAGGAATTAAAAAAAATTAACGATAAATTACTTCTAATATGTAAGTTGTGTTTTAACCACAACCTACGGTAGAATTTATTTTTGTAATAAAGGCTGAATTTGCTCTGAAGTAAGCACTTTACCCGTGCTAACAATTTTTCCGTTAATGGCTAAGGCTGGAGTTGACATAATGCCTCTGGTGGCTATTTCAATGGTGTCGGTGATATGATTAATTTCGGCAGTTAAGTTTAGATTTTTAACGGCTTCTTTGGCATTTGCTTCTAATTGTTGACATTTTTTACAGCCTGTGCCTAAAATTTCTAATGTTAAAGTTGACATGGTTTTTTCTCCTTGTGAAAGTAATATTTTTTTTGTATGATAAAGTTACATACTAACTTATTCAGTCAAGCAAGTATGGGCAAAATCCGCTAACGGACAATTGGGTTTATGCTGTAAACCTAAAGTATTAAATTCCCTTTGATATTTTTCCTCTGTCCAATGTTCTTGCATTGCTAAGGTAATTAAAGTAAATACAGATGCTCTTAATCCAGAAGCACAACGAGTATAAATAGGTTGAGAAGATTCTTTAACCGCCGTAATAAAGCTATTGAGGGTTTGTTGATTCAAGGTTTGCATAGATACAGGAATACTAACATAATCAAAGCCTAAATTTTTCATGGTGGCTTCATCTAGTTTATTACCTTCAGCTAACGGGCATAAGTCAATTAAGGTTTTATAGCCTTTTTCCTGAATTTCGGTTAGGGTTTCTACATCGGTAATTGAGCCTACGGCAAGGTTTTCAGTGATATTTTTAAACATGATGACAGTAGTTTTGATCGATAATTATTTAACTACTTTCAGTATAAACTCTATACTAGGGTATAATGTCAAGGGTTATTTTTTAATATTATCTAATCTCATCTAAGTTTAGTTATTACCGTTTCTATTAGTTTTCAATTAAAGTGTTAAAATTTTATTGAATAATTTTACAGTTTGTTTTTATTACATCTATAAAAAATAATTTAAAGTCGATAAAAGTTCTTAAAAATTAATTGAATAAAACAGATAACTTTATCCTAAGAATTAAATGACTTTCCTCGACATATTAGACTTCTTGCAGAAGTGGAGTAACGAGTAATAGGTAATGAGTAATGAGTTAAGAAATTAACGTTTTCCATCCTAAAATAGATTTTACTTTTTATTTTGCAAGAGGTATATTTAAAATTGAATTACTATTTTAGTTGATAGATTAGATTATAGTTTTGAAGAAAAATTATCACAATAATTATAAAAGATAATTAATAATTGCTTCCGCTACGCCATCATTTTCCACGTCATTAGTAACGGCTGAAGTCATTGCTTTAACTTCTTCAGGTGCGTTACCCATGGCAACACTAAAACCTGCATATTTTAACATAGAATAATCATTAAAATTATCTCCTATGGTCATTATTTCTTCTGCTTTAAAACCAAGTATTTTTTCTACCAAATATTTAACAGATGTACCTTTATTAACATTTGCTTGAGTAGCTTCTAAATAAATAGGATTTGATTGAGTTAAATATAATTCATGATCTTGATAACGATTTTTTAAATCATTTAACATTTGTAAGATTAATTCAGGAGAAGGATTTGAAGCTAAAATTTTAGTAGGATTATTCTGTAAAAGAATAGTTAAATCTTCCACAATATTAACATCAATTCCCGATCTTTTTATATAAAAATCGGTTTTTTCTGTGATCCTTTCAACATATAATTGATCATCAAAATAAAAATGAATTTCAATATCATCATTAATATTTTGTTTAGTTTTTAAATAAGTAAATAATTCTTGAGCTTGTTTTTTATGAACAGGATTATGTAACAATATTTCTCCATTTTCAGGATTTTGAATCCATGCACCATTATAAGCAATAATTGGTAAATTAGCCTTAATATCATGATAAAAACGTAATGCAGAACGATACATTCGCCCTGTGGCTAATCCAATTTTTATTCCCCTATTTTGTACTTCTTGAATGGCTTTTTTTACTTGATCATTAACTTGATTTGATTCCCCTGAAATTGTACCATCAATATCTAAAATTAATACTTTAATATTCTTCATAATTTAATAATTTTTATTTTTATAAAACAAAGGTTCAGAAATTATTAATAATTTAACATTAAATCAGGGAAATAAATTTATTTTTCTTCCTTTATTATTCGATTACGCCCTTGATTTTTCGCTTTATATAATGCCTTATCCGCCTTTGAGATTAAATCCTTAGAGGTTTTTTTACCATCAGGAATTAAGCAAGAAACACCCATACTTAAAGTAACATAAGGATTCACTGTAGATTTTTCATGGGGAATTGAGAAAGATGAAATAGTACTTTGAATTAAATCAGCTACCATCAAACCACCTTCAATTTTAGTATTGGGTAAAATCACAACAAATTCTTCCCCTCCATAACGGGCGACTAAATCTGATGGGCGCTTAATAATCATCGCAATACCTTGAGCAACTCTATAAATACAATCATCTCCTTTTTGATGACCATAAAAATCATTGTAGAGTTTAAAATAGTCAATATCAATCATAATCAAAGTAATGGGATTTTGTTGTTGTAAATGTTTTTTCCATTCTTTCTCTAAATAATCATTAAAACATCGACGATTAGCTACTTGAGTTAATCCATCTAAATTAGCCATTAATTGTAACTGGCGATTACCTTCTTGAAGCTGAATCTCAAATTTTTTACTTGGAGTAATATCTCTAATGGTGAGGGCGAAACCATCCTCTAGTTTTACCGCTACAAATTGAAGCCAAGAAGTTTCTCCTAATGGATGATAAAAATCAGTTTGCAAAGACTCTCCACTTTCTACCACCTTAACAAAATCATCAAAAAAATCAATATTTATCTGTGCAATTAAATTTTTAAATCCCAGTTTTCCGATAATATCACTTTGACTACGATTAAAAAGTTTAGCAAAAATAGGATTAACGACTAAACAACGAAAATCTTTAATTTCTTTCGTTTTAGGATGTCTAACAGATTGTAGTGCTGCAACACCATCTAAAGAACTATTTAAAATACTTAAAAGTAATGCTCTTGAATGATTTAAAATTTCTTCTATTTGTTTTCTTTTTTTTACTTCTTCTTCTAAAGAATATCTTTCTCTTTTAATCGTTAACTGAGTTTCTAATTTGCTTACTACTTCTGCCATATTAAATGGCCTAGTTATATAATCTGTAATTCCTACTTCAAAGGCTTTTAATTTATCGAATACATCATATAAACTAACAATAAAAATAATGGGAATATTAGTTAAATGTTTATAATTTTTAATAGAATCACAAATTTGATAATAATTAATTTCAGAGTTATTAATATTTAATAAAATTACATCTTGATTCTTTATTCTTAAAGTTTTAGATTTAATTTTTGAAACCGTGATGCTACGGACATTGTAACCTAAAAGCAATAGTTCGCTGAATAGTTCTAAATTGTCCGATAAATCATCAATTAAAAGAATGTTACCTTTATATTTGCTGGATTGATTCATAAATATTATTAAAATTAGGCTATACCTATCCTTAATTCTGTTTTCACAATCATCCAGATCAGGAACTATATTTCATTAAACCAGAAAATATAAGATAATAAACAAGTTTTTTTTATGTGACTAATTCTTCTCAAAAATACTTTATTTCTGAATAAATATAATTATTTTTAACCTTATAATGTATGTTTAAAAAGTATAAAAAATAACAAATTAATTAATTTATTGACATTAAGTATAAAAAATTAGATTTTATTTAAAAATAGAGGCAAAAAAAAGCCCCTAAATTGGGGCTGAGACTTAAGTATTCTCTTTAAATTTAGAGAGCGTTACCACGAGGTAATACTTCCTCAGGGAATACAAATTTTTCATGGGGTTGATCTTGAGGCGCCATCCATGCGCGTAAACCTTCGTTTAATAGGATGTTTTTGGTATAAAAAGTTTCAAATTCAGGATCTTCTGCTGCTCTTAACTCTTGTGATACAAAATCGTAAGCACGGAGGTTAAAAGCTAAACCAACGATACCAATAGAACTCATCCACAAACCAGTTACAGGTACAAATAACATGAAGAAATGTAACCAACGTTTGTTAGAAAACGCAATACCGAAAATCTGAGACCAGAAACGGTTTGCCGTTACCATGGAATAAGTTTCTTCTGCTTGGGTAGGTTCAAAAGCTCGGAAAGTGTTTGCTTGTTCACCATCTTGGAATAAAGTGTTCTCTACCGTTGCACCATGAATAGCACACAGTAACGCACCACCTAAAATTCCCGCAACACCCATCATATGAAAGGGATTGAGAGTCCAGTTATGGAAACCTTGTAAGAACAAAATAAAGCGGAAAATTCCAGCTACTCCGAAAGAAGGAGCGAAAAACCAACTAGATTGTCCTAAAGGGTACATTAAAAACACACTAACAAATACAGCAATAGGCCCAGAGAAAGCGATGGCATTATAAGGACGAATCCCTACAAGGCGAGAAATCTCAAATTGACGTAACATGAAGCCAATTAAACCAAAAGCTCCGTGTAATGCTACGAAAGGCCATAAACCACCGATTTGAAACCAGCGAGTGAGATTACCTTGAGCTTCAGGCCCCCACAAGAATAGTAAGGAATGTCCAAAAACATCTGCTGGACTAGATACGGCTACGGTTAAGAAGTTAGCACCTTCTAAGTAAGAACTAGCTAAACCGTGAGTGTACCAAGAAGTAACAAAGGTAGTACCAGTTAACCAACCTCCTAAAGCCAAGTAGGCACAGGGAAATAAGAGGATGCCAGACCAACCAACGAATACAAATCGGTCTCTTTTGAGCCAGTCGTCTAGGGTATCAAATATACCTCTTTCTGGCACTCTGCCTACTGCAATGGTCATAAAAGAAACTCCAAATGAATAATATAATTACTAAAAACGTTATTTTTTATTTTCTCAGATCTTAATAACCTATTATGACTATTTTATGAGAAAAATTTACTTTTCTTAACGTTAACTTATAATAACATTTTATGGGAAGATTGCAATATTTGACAAGTAAATTGTTAAAAAATCCTTAAAAATATTAAAATTAGTTAAGTTTATTCTGTTTTCTCGTAATTTAAAGTAATAAAAATACAACAATAATTATGTTTACCATTGATTTGTTAGTTAGATACATTCCCGTACCTTTATCTGTGGAAAAAAAAGAAGAGTCTGATGCTCAAGCTCTTTATACCAATATTTTGGAAATTATTAAAAGTAAAGAAGTACAAGTTGTTCAATTAACCTGTGACAAGCAAACTGACAAAAAAATTGCCGTCTTAAGCGATCAAATCACTGGAGTTATTATTTCTCAGAAAGATGCTGTAAACGCTGGTAGTAAAGCACCCGGATTTTTTGCTGCTTTAGCTGAAAAATAATTGCACATTATCGCTCCCCTTCGATGCTTTGAATATCTATCGAATCTAGGCAGGTTTTAGGTTTCAGGTATCGGAATGGGTTTAATACCCTTGAACTGGGGTGATTAATCAATCAAAGAATTGAAAATAAAAAATCAATTAATATATATTTTTTGTGCATTATTTAAACTAATACCTTTACACTGAAACCTTTACACCACCGAAAATTCAAAATTCACGGATGATATTACCAATTAACAATTATCAATTATCACTTTTTGCTTATTTTGATTAACTCTAACTTTGCCATCGCCGTTGACAATTTAACATTCCGTTGGAATTCTCAAACTAACGTCTTAAATTCCTGTAATCTTAAAGTTCCTAAAGGAGAATTTTGGATGTTATTAGGTAATAATGGTTGTGGAAAATCCACTTTACTGAGATTATTAGCAGGTTTACTGACGGCTGATAGTGGCACGATCAAAACTGATGCACCTTTAGGATTTGTATTTCAAAATCCAGATCATCAATTAGTGATGCCCACCGTTGCCGCTGATATTGCCTTTGGATTAGTACAAGAAAAACTAAACCTCCTTCAAGTTCAATATCGAGTCAAAGAAGCTCTAACAGCGGTTAATCTTTTAGAATTAGAACGTCGTCCTATCTATGCACTCAGTGGCGGACAAAAACAACGTATTGCTATTGCCGGTGCTATCGCTCGTCATTGTCCAGTTTTACTATTAGATGAACCTACGGCATTATTAGATCCTGATACTCAAATTGAATTAGTTATTTTAGTACAAAAACTGGTTAGAGAAAGAGGAATAACAGCTTTATGGGTAACTCATCGTTTAGAAGAACTACACTATGCTGATGGCTATTTTTTATTAAAAGAAGGACAAGTTATTCGTCAAGGAAATCCTGAAGAATTATTTGTAAATTAGTGACCATAAATACACCGAAGATCTTAAATTTTTGTTAAAATCTACCATTATGACATTCTAAAAAACCTTTAGTTAAATATATATGCAAAGAAATGGTTTCTACTACTTCTCAAGCTATCTTATTGGTAGATGGCTACAACATAATTGGCACATGGTCTTCCCTTAAAAAAATCAAAGACAATCACGGTTTAGAACAAGCTAGGAATTCATTAATTGAGAGTCTAGTTAATTATACAGGCTATAAAGCACTAGAAGCAAAAATAGTGTTTGATGCTCATTATCAAAAAAGTCCTAGTTATCAAGAAAAAGTCGGTAAAAGCGTATTAGTTCACTACACATCTTATACAGAAACAGCCGATACCTATATTGAAAAATTTTGTGCTTCTTTTCCTCGTCGTAATCCTGAAACCGACACAAGAATAATTGTAGCGACTTCTGATCAAGCTCAACGTCATACTGTTGTTGGTTATGGTGCAGAATGGTTGTCCGCACAGGGATTAGCAAAAGAAATTGATTCCACTAAAACTAAAGAAAGACAAAACTTTCGTTCCCGACAAAAATCTCAGGGGCGTTTTCTTTTTAATTCTCTTGATACTAAAACTCAAAAAGTTTTAACACAAATGCGCTTCGGTATTAATAGTTAACCTTTTCTTTATCAATTAACTTGAATTATTTTCTTAATATTGTTATGATAGTATCTGGTCTTAAGCGGACGTGGCGGAATTGGTAGACGCGCTAGATTTAGGTTCTAGTATCTTTGATGTGAGAGTTCGAGTCTCTCCGTCCGCATTCTCTAGACTCTTTGCATATCTGTTTCGGATTATTCCACTTATGTTAAATTAAATATCTTCAATTATTTTTCAACTATTTAGGATAAATTAAAAAAGAAATAAATATAAGTTGATTTGATCCCCCCAACCTCGCTTAAATAACAGGGTTTTTTAGTCTGAGTCTAATTCTCTGCCCATGGGATACTTTATATCATAGTTAATAATAAAATCTAATTCCTCCTCACTAAAGCCATAATGTTGGGCTAATATTTTATCTATTTCATCTATTAGTGAAATAAAGCTAATAACTCTTGACTTGAATTAGTTAATTCAAGGGGCAAAAAATAAGAATTAGGATAAAGATAATCTTCTCCTGATTCATCAACAACTCTAATCAGATTATGTTTTTTTGCTTTTTCATCTGGTATAATTTCATAAATTTTCTTAATTTCTAATGATGCTAAATAATCATCATTTTTAATACATATCACTAATTTTTTATCTAAAATATTCATAGCTTTTACTCAATCTAAAATGTACTTAATTTTGATTTCTTTTTTACCTATTCCATGAGCTTCATACCAATGAAGTTCGGCTTGACAAATGGTTGTATCTTCTAATTCAATAGTAGCAATTCCTTTTAATTTTCGCCATCTACCCTTGCCATAAGTTTTTCTTAGTCTTCCAACTTCTCTAATAGATTTATCTATAGCGATAATTTCTATTTGTGAAATATCACTAATAATAAACTTCAATTTTTTCCTCCTTTTTAATATTAATCTGAGTCTAATTCTTTGCCCATGCGATACTTTATATCATAGTTAATAATAAAGTCTAATTCCTCCTCACTAAAGCCATAATGTTCGGCTAATACTTTATCTATTTCATCTATTATTGATTTTGAATGTTGAATCCAATATTGATCATAAGTAACACCACCACTTTTTTTATTATAAAATACTTGTTTTTTATTTTTTTCTATATCTTCAAATAGTAAATTTGCTAAGTCTAAAAGTTTTTTATAATTATCTTGATTAAATCTAAAATCTACAGGAAAACTTAAAACATTATCTTTACTAACATCACGGCAATTTGATCCAAAAATATACCACATATAAAATAATGAGCTAGATAAAATAGTGACCATTAATAATTTATCAGAATTAGATATATTTAAAGTTTTATAATGAGATGAAATCGTTGGAGTTTCTCCTTGTCTTTGGAAAAAAGGAGCTTTTGCTAAACATTTAAACCAATAATGTACGACATCATGATAATAAATAACTTCTTCTCCTAAAAAATTATAAGGTTTATATTTATTTATACTATTAAAGATATTTAATAAGTCTTTATTACCTATTTTATAGATATTATAATTATCACTATCTAAGAATGTTTTAATATAATTTACTTTAACTTCAAATAAAAATAATCTATCATTATCAGAATCAAAAAAACGAATAAAATCAGATGTAAATATTTTTTTATTATTAGACTTTTTATTAATTAAAATACATAAATTTTGTTGAACTCCTGAAAATAAAGTTCCTGGATGAGTATCACCACTGAAAAATGAAAGCCAGTTTTTACCTTTATTAAGTAATAGTTTTCTTATCTCTTTAAATTTTTTATTTCCTGCAATACTAATAGGAACAATCATAGAAAAATAACATTGATTATTTGCTAATTCTAAACTTCTTTCTATAGAAAAAGCATATAAATTTCCACATTTTTCTGTTTCATAACCCTTAATTTGATAATCCTTTTTCACCTTACTATATTCCACATAGGGAGGATTGCCGATAATCACATCAAAACCGCCGTTATTAATAATGGAATAAAACTCCGTAAACCAGTGGAAAGGTTGATGAGAGGTTAACCATTTTTCATAGTCTTTTTTCTTCTTAATATCAACGCCATATTCTTTGGCTAAATAACGATTTAATTCCTCGTTTAAACTTGCTAAATTTTCCTTTAACTTTGCTTTAGTTTCCGTAAAATTAGCCCCATCGCTTTGGGTTTGAATACTCCTAAAGGTTTGATAAACTTCGCTCACGGCTTTAGCTTTAGCGTTTATCACCGCCATATCATCATATAAATCTAGTTTACCTTGGCGATCGCCCTTAACGGCTTTTTCTACTTCTTCATAGTTAGCAAAACCCACTAAACTGTTCCCGCTACGAATGTTAAAATCGATGTCAGGTAATGGCTCAATACCATAACCATAATTTTGATCCCCCCTTCCCCCCTTACTAAGGGGGGTGCTGAAAGCGGGGGAATTGATTTGAGAAGCTAATTTAAGGAATAATCGCAGTTTACAAACTTCCGTTGCTTCCTCCATAATATCAACACCATAAAGATTATTGAGAATGATATTTTTGAGGATAAAATATTTATTATTAATATGACTTCTAACGTTAGCTAAAATGCCTTGAAATTCTTTGATATATTTTTTCTGGTTTGCCCCTAAATCCCCAACTTTGGGGACTTTTTTATCTCCCCCAGAATTGGGGGTAGGGGGGCGATTATTTTCTTCTACAAATTCCTGCATTCTCTCTAAACAAGCATCATAAAGAGGATAAAGAATATTTAAAGCCGAGAATAAAAATGCACCACTGCCACAGGTGGGGTCTAAAATAGACATAGTGGCTAATTTCTCATAGAAAATCTTGAGAATTAAGGGTGAATTAAGGTTAGAAATGGCATCTTGGGCAAATTGACGAATGTTGAGATTATAGGTAATTAAGTCATTAATATTCGTAATTTCTCCGTTAATTAATTTTTCTTTAATTTCAAAATAACGGTTTCTTCTGGCTACCACTTCTCGCCAAATTTCTGTGGGTAAAGCATAATCTTCATGGGCGGGTTGATTCCAATTTTCTCTCTGGAAAACATCATTTATTCCTTTAGCAATGTCATCTGGTAAGGGTAAATTTACCCCTTTTTTCACTGCGTGATAGATGTAGCGATCGGGGTTTTCTTGTAATAATTGAAATATGGATAATCCCCCCAAACCTCCCTTAATAAGGGGGGCTTTTTCTATATTTACTCCCCCCTTTTTTAAGGGGAGCGGGGGGGGATCACATTCTCTTAATACCGCATCGAATAAGTAAGGAATAATGCAGTTTTTGCTAATATATTCGGTAATGTCTTCTTTGGTATAATATGCCCCCATTTGCTTCTGGTTAATATATTTCTCGAAGATGTAACCTAAAACATCGGGGTTAATTTCGTTATCAGATTTTAAGGGTCGATCGTCTAAATACCAGTTATACTGATCAAAGAAAGCAAATATTTTCTCGAAGGCTTCGTCTTTAATTTCAATTTTAGGATACTTATTTTCGAGGGGATGAATTTCAAATAATCCACCGTTTAAATAGGGTACTTTCCCTAATAATTGATCTAATTCGGGAGTACGATTTTGACTACCTAAACCATCGTGGAATAATCTTAATAAAAAGTAGCGATAGAAAGAATAGAATTTATCTTTACCTTTTTCCTGTTGACATTTATTTAATTGATTTCTAAGATAATTTAGATCACTATTAAGAAAGCCTTTTTTCTGGATAAAATAGACAAACATTAAGCGATTAAGCATTAAAGATGCGTACCATTCTTTATCGAAATCAACGGTTATTCCTTCAATAAAACCTAAGAATTGAGTATGTTCTTTCTTAAATTTATCATAAAATTTCTTGGTAACTTTGTCCACATCAAAGGCTTGTCGAGTGCGAGATCGAACCTCTGTTAAATTAAGTTTTTCTTCTTCATCTAAGTCAATATAAATAGTATCTAATATCTGTAATAAAGCCTCTTTTTTATGAGCAGAATATTCAACAGTACGATTAGCTAAGGGTTGATTAGCTTCTTTTTTTACCCATTGCCATTTTTGATTTTTGTCTAGTTGAGAAACATAAATAATAAAGTGTTCATAGGAATATTTACTAACTTCTTTATCAATTTTTTTGAGGGTAGCAGAAAGAGGAATTGATTGATTTTCTAATAGACATAAAAAGACATTAAAACCTCGCTTATCAGCAATAGGAGTTAAAGTAAATATTTGCTCATCAATAGTGATATATTTTTCGGTATCATCTTCGGAATAATCCCATCCTAATTCTTCAATAAACAATGATTCAAAATTAAAATTGTCAAGATATTTAGTAATGTTTTTACGGTTAATTTTCATATAATTAAATGATAAAAGTGTTTAAGTAGAATTAGAAAAAAGTTTTCAAATCAATGTCAATGACAGTAATAATTGAAATAGTAATTTTTTGCATTTCTTCTTCAGAAATAAAACCAATTTTTTTCTGAAAACGTTGAATATCAACTCCTCTTAACTGAAGGGTATCTATAGCAGAAATTTTTGTTAAATTATTGGTAGAATTAGGTATAATTTGAACGTGCCAAGGATTTTGACTAAAGTGGCTTTTCCAATCAGTAATCGGGGCAATTAGTTTTAATGGTAGCTTACCAATGGCATCGGAATTAATCACCACAACAGGACGAATTTTTTTGATTTCAACGCCTAAAGTTGGCTCTAAATTAACTAACCATATCTCTCTTTTTTTGGGCAAAATTGTTTTAGTAGTCAATGAAATCTCCTCCGCTTAAATCTTGCCATTCTTGATTTTCTTGATAATGGGATAACATTTTTTCCGCACTTTCTCTTAAAGTTTTTGCCCTTTCTTCTGGTGGTAGCTTTAAAATAGCTAATCTTTCTGTCAATGTTAAATCTTTATCGTCTAAATTAGATAATTGTTCTTGAGGATTAGATAACCGTTGATATTCTTCTACTGATAACATTACCGCAACCTGTCGCCCTTGTTTTTCAATTAATACAGGCTCTTGTCTTGCCCAATCTAAGAGCATTCCAAAACTATTTTTTGCCTCTGTAGCGGTTAAAGTTTTCATAATTTGACATTATTATTTAACTATTTTAGCTAATTTTATCATAATTATCCTTAAAATAATCCTAAAGAACAAATAATTTGATTGTCTCTAACTTGCTTATCCTCATGGGTGACACATAAAGCTGAATCTTCCCAAAGAGATACCACCATATTCGCTAATTGTTCATCCTTAATACCACTCCTTAATTGACGGTTTAAACGGGCGATCGCACTTTCTCTGAGAGGATAGTTATAGATGTCTTCCACCGCTTTGATGAGATTATCCCATTGTTGCCCTTGAGCCAAAAGAGGAATATGATTTTTGATGTAGTCAATATAGCCATTAAGACGAGTATAGGTTTTAGCCCTTGCACCGTTAGGGCTTCCCAGTTTACCGCCACCTGCCATTTTCTTCTGCTGTTGGGTGATAATATTTGCCCCTTTATCCACTAAATCAAAATGATAGGGATAACGAGGAATAGGCTTAGTTTCTAATTCACAACGGGCTAATCGTAAAATACGACTCTGAGACTGGGTAACGCTATTACCATTTTCATCCACATAAGCCAAAGCATCAACCCCATCACTGGTACGCATATACATTAAAACTCCTTGAGGATTTTCCGCCCCTAAATACCCAAGTTTGGGTACTTCTTTATCTCCCCCAGAATTGGGGGCAGGGGGGCGATTTCTTGCCCCTAAATCCCCAACTTTGGGGAATTGTTTTTCTCCCCTAAAATTGGGGTTAGGGAGGCGATTATTAGAAGAATGCTGACGAGTAGAATAAATAACATTCGGTAACTGCTCAATTTTTTGGGCAATGTCGGGATATTTTTCCTTTGCTGACTCCCAAATGCTCAAGGCTTCTGAAACTAAATCCACCTCATTATCTTCTACATCATCGAGAATACCTGCTTTTTCATGGTATAAATCCAAAACTACGTTATCATTTCCCCCCTCAAAAAATACCTCATCCGTGCCGACAACTTCGGCATTTTCCTGTAAACGATTAATTAATCTTCCCCGTAAATTAATTAATTCTTCCACTCCATCAGCTGGTAAAAAAGAATAACAGAGTATTTCATCAGCAGTTTGTCCTATTCGATCGACTCTCCCTGCCCTTTGGATTAAGCGAATAATTGCCCAAGGCAAATCATAATTAACAATAATGCGACAGTCTTGGAGATTTTGCCCTTCTGATAGTACATCCGTTGCAATTAAAACCCTTAATTCTTGTTCAGGGGGGAAATTTTTATTATTACTTTTAGGGCTAAATCTTTGAGCGAGAATAGTGGGATTTTCTGATTTACCAGTAGCACAAGCAAAGTTTGTTAAGCCTAATTCTGTTAACTTTTCTTTCAAATAATTAACAGTATCAGCAAATTGAGAAAAGATTAATATTTTTTCTTCCGAATGAGTTTTCGTAATTAATTGGTGTAAAGCTAATAGTTTTTGATCATTTTTAGTTGTCCATTCTGGAGAATTATTTAATATCTTGAGAAGATTATGAGCATCCTCTTGTAAATGTTTAACTAAATCTTTGTTAAATAAATTTGGTCTAATCCACTTAAATCTTTTTTGATATTTAGTTTTATAAATGTCATAAACTTTTCTGGCTTTTTCTTGATATGATCCCCCTAAATCCCCCTTAGTAAGGTGGACTTCCACCTCTTTCTCCCCCCTTATTAAGGGGGGCTGGGGGGGATCTTCATCATCCCAATCATTACTTAAAGTAGAATCAGTATCTTGGTCATTTAAAGTAGCTGAAAATAAGTCCACATCCTGCGTACCAATAGGAATATCTAGCCCTGATTCTATGGCATAAAGATAAATATAATTCCTTAAAATATGTCGTTCGATCGACTCAATAAAAGCATAACCGCTACTTTCTAATCTTTTAAATAAATTAGTGCGACAAAAACCAATTAAATTCCTTCCAGCACGGGATAAACTATCTAATAAATCCTTCTCATTAGTCGTTAATAATTGTTCTTTAATCGTGGTTAATTGGTAGCTACCTAAAGCATAACGGGGTAAATTAAGATTACTAATAATATCGACTATTTCAGAAGAATAAAGTTTAGTATAAGGATCATTTTCTCCTGATTTAAAGGTAGCAGTTTTGGGTATGCGATCTGGAAAATAAGAACGACTACCATCGGCAAATTCTAAATATTTTCTATTCTTTTTAGCCCCTAAATACCCAAGTTTGGGTACTTCTTTATCTCCCCCAGAATTGGGGGTAGGGGGGCATTCATCAGACTTCGCATAATTATCCCGAATAAAACTGCGAGTACGGCGCACCATATATTTACTCATTAATTGTTGCCAATCGTCGGAATATTCGCTGTTTTCAAAGGCTTTTAAGGTACGAGGGCTAATATCTGGATGTTGAAGGGCGAAATTGGTATTTCTTAATAGTTCTTCTGGTCTTATACCTAAATCTTCGTCTTCTCCCACAAATAATCTTAATTGTGCCGATAAATCAAGGTAACTTTTATTGTAGGGAGTAGCGGTTAAGAGAATACAACGGCTTCCACTTTGCTCAATATAATCTTTAATACAAGCATATCTTTTTCCTTCTCGGTTGCGTAAATTGTGACTTTCATCGATCAACACTAATCTAAATCTAGCAGGTACATTCTCTAATTCTTTTTCTACCATGCTGATAGAGAGAATTTTTGCCCTTAAACCATAGGTATCTCGGTAATTTTCCCACATGGTAACAAGGTTTTTCGGGCAGATAATCAAGGTACTAAATCCAAAATCCTCCTCTAACACCCGTGCGATCGCGCTTCCTACCATCGTTTTACCTAAGCCTACCACATCCCCAATAATGACTCCTCCTCGGCGATTAACATGATGACAGGCAATTTTTACGGAGGCTTCTTGAAAGTCAAATAGTTTAAATTCCGAAGGAATAGCATATTGACTTAAACCATCCCTTGCTTCTTGGGAAAGATGATAAGCCATTTTGAGATAAATATAATAGGGCGGAATTAACTTTTCCGTTGCCCAACTTTCATCGATAATATCTGCTAATTCTTGACTAATATCAATGCAAAATCTATCATTCCATCGATCGTTAAACCACTCCTGTAGCTTATTAGTGGCATCATGGTCTAAGACATCAATATTTAATTCACCCTGATTTTTTAACCCTGACAAAGTGAGATTACTACTGCCTACATAACCGATAATGGGTTGATCTCGATCTGGACGAAGCTCTGACGCTAATCGATCGAGTTTATAAAGTAGATAAAGTTTAGCATGGAGAGGATAACGTAAATGGAGTTTAACTTTGACTTTGTTGTTAAGAAGCTGTTGCCTTAATTGTTGTAAACCTTTTTCATCAACACTGGAAGGAATCCCTATCATTAACTGCTCTCGAAATTCACGGGCAATAATGGTTTTCAAATCATTAATTCTTCCCTGAGAAATGCCAGTATCTTCCTTACTTTTGAGTATTTTTAATTCTTCATATAATTGGGTTGAAGGTAATTTTTGCATCCCAATTAATACCCGACACCGTTGATTATCTTCCCCAGAAAAACTCTCTATTTCATTGGCAATTAATCGCCATCCTCTTAAATTAAAATAGCCGACACAAAAGTCTGCGCTATAAGCTGAATCAATGCTATATTTAAGACCTTCTAATAAGGCTCGATCGATGTTATCAAATATTCTAGGCATAAAATTGACTCCCATTTTTACAAACGTTTAAGATTTGATCGTCAAAAATGCCGTTTTGCAGTTCGCCTTTCATGAATTTTGCAATAAATTGTGTTCTATTTATCTATCAGTGGCGAATTGGAAATTTATGCAGTGTTATAGATAATTTTTACTATACTAAAAAACCCATCCATTGCTTAAAGTTGCAACAAATATTCACAAAGACAAAAAAAAGACGATAAAGCCCTCTAAATAAATAAGAATAGGTGCACCTCTTACAACGAGAGTAACTCGCTTCGCCGAAATTTGTTCGATTATCTCCTCAATTAAAAGTTGATCAAAGGCAATTTCTCCTGCATTATCTGCCAGATATAAAACTGATTTTGCTTGGGTTATCGCCTGTTGAAACTTGTCTTCTTCTCCAAAAAAGGGTTCAGTCAGGGCTTGACTTAAAGACTGTCTTACATCTGATTCTGTGAGATTACCATTACTGCCCATATCAATCACATTTCCAGCGATGGCAAGACGTGCCGCCATCAGTAGAGGATTTTTTGCAGACTTGACTTCAGCCCTGAATTTAGGGATCAATTCCATAGCAATGCGATTTTGCCAGTCTTTTGTCTCACGATAGGGGTCAGTTACTCCCACCAGTTCCCGTAACCTCCGATGAATAAGTTGAGCGATCGCAGGAGGTGATTGATTTAAGTCCATTTCTCCTGCCCAAATAAGGGCATCTCGGAGAATCTGCTCATGTACGGAAGGATTTGGGGCTTTTAACAGTTAACAAAAAGTTACTTAAATCTTCTTAAACTTACTCATTTATTAAGCTATACTCTAGTAA
>Ga0210025_1000466_pt1 | contig 52233 bp, 45 predicted proteins | sample CryGeyme20150102_FD_183989 | JGI IMG/M metagenome (GOLD analysis project Ga0210025, IMG submission 183989) | Groundwater microbial communities from Crystal Geyser aquifers in Utah, USA - Crystal Geyser metaG 2015-0102 (SPAdes) (version 2) | ecosystem: Environmental > Aquatic > Deep subsurface >... | reverse complement strand
CTGTGTTTTGGGCTAAAATATTTGGAATACTCTTTTTTTTGATTTTTGAGATTTGGGATTTAGGCTTGAATTTCTGATGTGAATTTTAATCGGAGAACTGTGAAGTATTCATTTTTATAATCCAATACCTGCATTTGGGTCTTACTAAAAACAAACACTATTAATCGATTGTTATTTAATAACTTAGAATCATAATTAGTTTAATTACATAATTGGGATATCATTTTGCAGTTCATTGGTTAGCATTTCTTCTATCAATGTTAACGATGTGAAATCTCCCTTGCCCCTTTAAAGTTCTTGTGTCTTTTTTAGCATTTTATTTTTTGGGTGAAAGAGGGGGTTTTCTTTTCGAGATTTAAATTCGATTATGTACTAGGCGGAGATGCTGGGTCGGAGCCCAGCATGACAACGAGACGATTACATTCTGCCTTTTTTTATTAATTGAATCGCATCCATTCTTATTCTTGCCTGCTTGATTCTTTCTGCCAATTCTGCCTGTTCCCTTTCAGCAATTCTGACTTCTTCTGGTCTTATGTTCTTGTTTTTCTTTTGTAATTGCTTCAAGCGATCAATTTCATGACCCAAACGAAGATTCATTCGTTTTAAGCCTTTTGCAATTTCTTTGGCTTTTAGATCTTCCGCAAATTCTTCTGCCGCTGAAATCATATTTGGCAAAACAGTTTCCATCAGCGTTTCGTTTTCTAATAAATCGTCAATTATTGCTGGCATTAATTGTTTTTCTAGCTTTTCTACTGAAAACGTCTCTGTTACATTTTTTCCTGTATGATCAACAACTATTCGCATTGGCGTATTCGGTAAAAATCGATCGATGGAATTACTTTGTTCTCCAGCTGTTTCCAAAACGAACAGAATTTCTACTAAAATTCCGGGTGAATGAATGCCTTTAAGTTCGCCATAACACACAGCACCTGTGCCAGAACTTAGCACCATATCAATCGCACCGGTTGCCATTGGGTGATCCCAAGTCACAAAACTGATATCTTCTCGGCTAAGCGCTCGTTTTCTATCAAAGGTTGCGGAAATTCCTTCAAACGGAATTGATGGAAAAGCTACGGCACTTCCATCCATCGGATGCAAGAAATACGTTCTTGACGTAAGGTCTTCCATTTCAACCTTGAAATGTTCGAACACTTTTGTCATAAAAGTTTCTAAACTTTTATCTCGATCTGCTTCTTGAATTTCAGCAATCAATTTTTGGGCAATTTTTGGGCGATACGAATTCATTTCCAATAATTTATCGCGTCCATCGGCTAGCGTTTTCTTTACTTCTTTTTGATAAGTGGAGGTTTCGCTCACAAGCTCATTTGTTTGTTCGCGAATTTCGGATTCATTTTCAAGTTGAGAAATGGAAAGTAATCTTTCACTAAACGCCTTAAATAATTTATTTCCGCCCTCGCTGTTTTCTTCAAACGCATTTAAACCTTCGTGATACCATTTCACCAAAATTTCTTGTGGGCTTTCTTCCACAAAAGGTACATGAATGTGAACATCTTCGGTTTGGCCAATTCGATCTAATCGCCCAATTCGCTGTTCCAATAATTCTGGATGCAGCGGTAAATCAAACAAAATAAGATGATGCGCGAATTGAAAATTTCGGCCTTCACTCCCAATTTCAGAGCACAACAAAATCCTCGCGCCATTCGATTCAGAAAACCAAGCTGCATTTTTATCGCGTTGAACAATACTTAAATCTTCATGGAAAACAGCCACTTTTAAACTACTTCGTTTCGTGAGTGCAGTTTCCAAAGCCAAAACTTTTCCTTTGCTTTTGCAAATTAGGACAATTTTTTCTGTGGAAATCTCTTTTAAGAAATCTTTCAGCCATTTCACTCTTGGATCATCAGAGAACTCAAACCGAGGGTTCTTTTTAATCAGTTTGGCGAATTTCATATCCTGTGCGAATTCACTTTGGAATTTTTCCATCCAAAAAGTGCGCTCTTTTGTCAGTTTGATGGGATGTAAATACGCTTTTCGTTTTGGAAATCCGCTCATAGCCGAACGTGTATTTCTAAACAAGACTCTTCCCGGTCCGTGTTGATCCAACAAATCTTCGATTAATGAATTTCTTGCATCATCATTCTCTAAAGATTTTAGTCGTTCTTTCGGAAAAATCGAAGCTAAAAACTGATTCTCTTTTGGGGTTAATTTCTTTCCAGAAACAAGTTTATCTACAATATTAGCTGCGTTTTTGTGGTCATACGACTCATTTTTAAACTCTTCATAATTTGCGTAACGCTCAGAATCCAACAGCCGAAGTCTTGCAAAATGACTTTCCAATCCTAACTGTTCTGGAGTTGCCGTTAGTAACAATAAACCCTGAGCAACTTTGCTTAACAATTCAATTATGGCGTATTCTGGACTTACTTTTTCCAGCGACCATTCCAAATGATGTGCTTCATCAACAACCAACATATCCCAATTCGCTGAAATCGCTTGTTTAGCACGTTTTTCAGAATTAGCTAAAAATTCGGTGCTGCAAATGATTAATTGATCATCAAGAAATGGATTTCCTTCTGGCGCAGATTCATCTAAAGCTAGGCAGCGTTCTTCATCAAAAATATGAAACCATAGATTGAATCGACGCAGAACTTCAACAAACCATTGGTGCACAAGAGATTCAGGAACTAAAATTAGAACTCTTGAAATTCGTCCACTCAATAATAAACGGTGTAGAATTAAACAGGCTTCGACAGTTTTTCCCAAACCCACTTGATCGGAAAGTAAAACGCGAGGCGCATATCGAGCACTGACTTCATGAGCAATGTACATTTGATGAGGAATTAAGTCGATTCGTCCGCCTAAAAATCCGTTTACTTCTGAAATTCGTCGATTATAATCATGATGAAGCGTTTCTCTTCGCAGAGCAAAAGCCGTTGGATTCTCAACTTCTCCAAAAGAAAGTTTATCCAAAAGATTATGACTAACTGTTACATCTCCCAAATCGGATTCTGAAATTCTTCTTACTTTTCCAACATAAACATATAATTCGTTTCTGAAATCAACGCGTTCTATCTGCAAAGGACGATTTTGCTTATCAACAATGGTATCGCCTACTTTGAAAATGACTCGGCGTAAAGGTGCATTATCTGTGGCGTAGATTCGTGTTTCATCTGAAATTGGGAAGTAAATTTTCACCCGACCTTTGCTGATTTCCTGAAGAATTCCAAGGCCTAATTCAGGTTCGCCTTCGCTCGTATATCGTTGATTTGGGAAAAATGAGTGCATTTAGGAGTTTTGTAATTTTGTAATTTGGGTTCTTTTTGAAACTCTTATAGAATTCAAATTGAGCTTATTCTGAAAAATGTATTTCTGTGAAATAATCGGTGATTTTACTCGATTTTTAATCTTGTTTAGCTATAACTCGACTATTATGTGTAGCCTCCTTTATAATTTATTTTTCTTTTTGAAACGCTTTTACAATTGAACTTTTATTTGCTCTCGATTCTTATTTGGATTTTATTTTCGAAGATATCTCCACTTCGCTTCGTTCTCATTTGGTTCTAAGTGATGATTTCATCTCTCATCTCCGGTCGATATGACTATGATTTTAATTTAAAATTTAAAATTCAAACTTAAGAATTAGATGAAATCTCTGGTCAATATGACATTTTTTATTCTGCTTTTGGACTTATCATAATATGCGCTCTGTGTGTACCTGGATTCATTATCCATGGATGATTTGCCGCCATTGGAACTTCTGGCAATCCCGTTGATTCTGCTGTTGCGAATGGCATATAAACTACATAACGATATTTTGCACCTTCAACTTCACCTGTTTTTTCGTCGTAATTAGCTTTTGGGCCAAAATAAATGTGTAGCGTTGAGCCTGATTTTCCCATTTTTAGTTTTCCTGATTTCACTTCATTTTCACGAATTTCAAAAATTTCGCCAGGTGATTTCCCTTGAGCTTTTAATTCTCTTCCTCTTGCCATAAATGGTTCTAAATCTTTGTGATAAGCCGCCGCATTAAACCCATCTTGATTTGGATTGTCTGCTAAACAAATAAATTCGTTTGTTCCTTCTTTTAATGTCACGAATTCGCCCGCCATATTGTAACCAATCACTTTACTTTCTGCTCGACTTGCTTTCGGAGCAGCCAATAAAGCAGTTGCAATCAAATCTGCATCGGTAGTTATGGGTTTGTAGATTATTGTTTCTTTTTGAGAGACGGTTTCTGTTTCTTCTGATTTTGGGGATTCGGTTTTAGTGCAGGAAAACAGGATTCCGCTTAAAAGGATTAGACTTACTATTTTTTTCATTGGTAATACTCTTACAATTTTTGATTTCGTGAAGTGTACAAGTTTTGAGCTGCTTCTCAAAATGATTCTCGGAACTGGGGATTTAGTAAAATGAACTATTCTTCAATTTTGATTTTTAAAATCAAAAAGATTAGCATTCAGATTCTTAATTTTTAAGTATTCTTTAAAAAGTGTTTTATGTGAAATAATCGTCGATTTCATTCGAGTCGAAAGTGTAAAACCGAAAATCATATTTTTTGGGGTTCAGCATTTTAAACTTAATATTAAATTGACCACCCACTTATTCTCCCTCCAACTCAAAGACCATTTTTTTGAAATTTATTCATTCTTGAGGGAGAGACTTTCTGATGATATTCTTCATGTTTAAGAAATCACGAAATTCTTTCAAGAAAAAACATTAACTCTTATCCCAAACTTAGATTTGTCACAGTCGCAAAACTTATATTTCTATATTCAAAATTATATAGCATTTTCAATTCTGTATTCTTATTCTAAACTTTGTTTAATTGTTCAAAATCAAACCGATCTATTCACGATGCAAAAAAATATTTACTCTTTACTTTTGCTTTTATTAAGCTTTGGAATGACTTCTCCTGCTTTTTCTCAATGGCAAAATCTTTTCAAAAAAGAAGTGTTTATTACTAAATCAGATTCTTTGCCTTATAGAATTCTTTATCCCAAAAATTTTGATACCACAAAAGAATATCCTGTTGTGTTCTTCTTGCACGGAAGCGGTCAACGTGGAAATGATAATGAAAAGCAATTGGTTCATTTTGTGAATTATTTTGCTTCAGATTCTATTCGCTCTATTTTCGAATTTATCGCTGTTTTACCTCAATGTGCAACTGGCGATTATTGGGGAACGGTTAATAGAAGAGAAATTTCTGGTGGTTTAGAGTTTGATTTTCTTCCTAATGAAAAACAAGGAAAATCGGGAGAATCGTTTGTAAAATTGGTTTATGAATTAAAGAAAAAATCTTATATCAGCAACGATAAATTGTACCTAACAGGAATGTCGATGGGCGGAATTGGAACGATGGATATTTTATATCGAAATCCTGATTTATTTAAAGCAGCCTTGGTTATTTGTGGTGGTGGAAATCCTAATTATGTCCAAAATTTTGCGACTAAAGTACCGATTTGGTTTTTTCATGGTGATAAAGATAATGTGGTAAAAACAGAGTATGCGTATCAATTAGTCGAAGCGATTCGAAAAGCTGGAGGCGAGCCCAAAATGACTATTTATGAAGGCATTGGGCATAATGTTTGGGATTTTGTACCTAAAGAAAAAGGAATTTTGGATTGGCTATTGTCTAAATGAGATTTGATTTGGACATTTTTATAAACTGAAAACTTTCATCATGAAATCCCCCTTGCCCCCTTTTAAGTTCATTTCGTCTTTTTTAGCATTTTAATTTTGGGCGAAAGGGGGAGTTTGCGTTCTGAGCTTTGCATTTCAAAAAGCAAAGCCTTGAACCCAATTTATTTTTGCTCATTTCTCATTCTATCATCCCTACATTTCCCTTGCCCCCTTTAAAGAACTTGCATCTTTTTTAGCATTTTAATTTTGGGCGAAAGGGGGAGTTTGCGTTCTTTGCTTTGAATTTCAAAAAGCAAAGCCTTGAACCCAATTTATCATTGCTCATTTCTCATTCTATCATTCCTACATTTCTCTTGCCCCCTTTAAAGAACTTGCATCTTTTTTAGCATTTTAATTTTGGGCGAAAGGGGGAGTTTGCGTTCTTTGCTTTGAATTTCAACAATTAGTGCATTTGACTAATACAAACCGATTCTTTCGCATTTTCAGCACTATATTTAACTTAATTTAATCAAAGCAAGAAACCAAACAATTAAAAATTTAGCATTAAGAATTCAAAATTCTTAATGCTAAATCACGCTTTCAAAACGAAAAAACATTGTTTTTTACGTCTTTATCAATTCCTAAAAAATTTGGATCTAATACAATTTTTGCAGGTTTTATTGGTAAAGAGAAATGCATCTTGTTTTCAAATTCTTTCACCCAAACTCGCTTCAATTCAATCAGAGTATCATTTTCATCATAAAAACCGATTTCTACTAAATCGTTTATTATCAACACTTCTGACTCTCCATTTTGTTTTTTCATGGTAAAATCAAGTGAAACTTCTGTGGTGTTCCCCATCTCTTTTAGACTTGCTTCCTTTATTTCAAGATCATAAAAAACACTTTTTTCAAACCAATCTGTAATCAAATATTGATATTCATTCGGTGTTTCCCTTTTTAGTCTTTCGAGAAAATCTAGAGTTGTTGGATATTTCATCTCATTTGATGGAAAATCAATCAAAAACGTTTGTAGAATTTCGTTCAATTTTGTCTCTCCCAAAACATTAGCAATTGCATTAAACGCTAAAGCTCCTTTTCCATACGAAATATAATCTTGTTCTGCTTTTACCAAATACAAGAGAGATTCGATTTGAGTTTCTCGTGTACGCCCTTTTAAATAGCGCAATCGCTGTTTATTCAAAAACTGTAACGCTCGCTTTTTTCCGAATTTTTGCTCATAAATTTTCAGCGTGATGTATTCTGTTATACTTTCTGTTAGCATTACCGCGCCTAAAACATCTTTTGGCAAAAAACTATTTCCAAACCATTGATGCGTTAATTCATGCGCAATTACATAAAATGATAAATCGATTTTATCTTCCTCTTTTGTGTTCACTCCAAATCGAGCTTCTGAAGTCAAAATCGTATTTCCAAAAAGTGTAGCATAAGTTCCTTCAGAAAGGGGAAACTCTATTATTTTTACTTCTTTGTGTGGATAAGGAGAAAAATGTGATGAATTATATTCTAATGCAGCTTTTAATCCCAACATCATGTTTTTAATCGTGTATTTATGTGATTCATGATGATAAATCTCCAATTTCACATCGTTCCAAGTAGATTTTTCTACCTGATATTCTCCCGAATTAAAGGCGATTCCCATTTTCTGTGGAATTTCTGTTTTGTACTGAGCGAACTTTCTTCCATCTTTTTTCCATTCTTTTTGAAGTACTCCGCTTGCTAATACAGTTTGCGTTTCATTTGTACTTAAAATGACATCAACATCTATTAAATCGCTGTCGATTGCCTGATAATGATTGTTTGGTGCTGTTGAATCTGCAGGATTTTTTTTCTCTTTTTGAAAAGGAAAACCTAAACGTGGAAGAATATCAAATTTCAAGAACGTTCCGTTATTTAAAACACTCGAATTCCGTTCAAACAACGTATTTGACTCATTTTTTATAGCGAAACTCAATTGAATAGAATCGTTTGGTGCTAAAGATTTCTCCAATGTATGCGCAAAAACCTTCATCAAACTATCTGATATTAGGAGCTTATTTTCTTCGCTTAATCGATAAGTCGTTTTTTCATCGAATCCGGTTTTTAGCAAAAGTGTGTCGATAAGATTTTCGGATTCGTTTACTAGAATATACGCTCCAGAAACGACAAAGGAATTCGTTTCTGGAAATAAATCGACTTCTAGTTTTATGGATTTTATTCGTGGTTGAACAAGATTTTTAAGTGGGGAAAACTGAGTTTCAAATGCACTAATCCTTGATATTGTAAGCTTTTCACCGATTTCAGACTGTTCTGCTTTGTAAATCATTCTTCCTAGACTTACAAAAAGGACCAAAAACAACAAAAAACCAATTTGAACGGATCTACTCAAACGAGATTTTGCCATTTCTAACAGATTTTTGATAGAAAAAGTAAACTCACGTTTCCAAAATAAATACGTGATGAAAAGAGTCAGAAATCCGAAAGTCAGCCAATAACTTTGTGCTAAAAAATAACCCGGCAATTGCGATCCATAACCATTCAAATCGCTGAAAATCAATTGTGGCGCTGCATTAAATTGAAGCAAATAACTATTTATCCCCAATTGAGAAAATCCACTTTTACCTAACCAAATTAAGAGCAAAATAAAAATCCCGCCATATAAATTGGGAACCAACGTGTGGACAAAAATGGAAATCAAAGCCCAAACGATTACCATCAATCCAGAAACGATGAACACAAAAAAGAGATACTGCCCGATTTCAATAGTGAAAAATCCCATGCTGACTTGTAATGCAATTCCGGTACACATCAACAAGAATAAAAGTAGAAACTGCACACGAATTATCGCGATTAGTTTTGAAAACAATAAAACGCCGTTATTTATTGGGCTGGAATCAATTAGGGCAGACATTCCGGAAACACTTGCACGATGAATAATCATTCCTGAATAAACGAAAGTCGCTAAAATGAGAATTGTGATATAAAAAAACGCAGGAATAGCCAACATCAATCGTGTTAAAGGCAACATCAATAATTCTCCGTTTTGAGTAAGTCTGAGCAACATTAAAACAACGGAAAGAATCCCTAAAGCACTAAAAATGATAAACATGGGACTAAAAACTACAAACTTGAAATCGAATGTAGAAAGTTTCCAAGAGAGTTTTATTTGCTGTTTAAATGAAAAATCAAACTCAACTTCTGATTGTGAAGTTTTTAAACTTTTACTTTTACTCTGTTCCGATTGCTGAGAAATTTTGGGTTTTCTAAAGTAAACCTGAAATCCATTTTGAGATAAGGTAAAGGCTTTAAAAAGACTTAAAGTGAAAAGAATTGCTGTGCTGAACCAGAAAATTCGATTGTATAAAACCGGACCAAAAAATGGAATCAGCTTTGTGTTTTGTTCTGATAAAGTCCAAAGTTGTGTTTCAAAAGAAACCGCATTTTGCCCAAAAGGATCCGATATAGCAATCAAAAAGTTATTTCCCTGAAAAGCATTTTCAGTGATTAGTTGAATCAAAAACAGGCTAATTACAACGATAAAACCTGAATAAATGGATCTGCTCAATGCAACAATGGTAAAAACAAACACTCCGAAAACGAAAAAATTAGGAAGCAAAAAAACGAAATACGCTTGTAAATACGCTAAACCATTAAATATTCCCATTTTGGGATTCGCAGCACCTAAAAGCCATTCACCAATTACAAATGCGAAGGCAGCGGAAAAAGAAATAAGTGTAACAATGGAAAAAGAAGCTAGAAATTTACCTGTCAAATACGCTTTTTTATCAAACGGATAGGAGTATAAAATGGAATGAACCTTATATCTGAAATCTTTATAAATACTAGTTCCAATTATGGCTGGAATCAAAAAGAGAAATAATTTTCCGATGTATTGAAATAAATAATTGAGTTCGTGTGGAGAATTTAGCAAACGGATAGTTTCACTTGCTTTTATAGGTTCATCAAAATAACCACCACTTCCCAAAAACGAAATTAAAGAAAAGCTGAAAAAAACCGCGAAATAAACATATATGATTGGTTTTTTTAGCCAGTAATTCAATTCATGGAGATAAATGGAACCTATCATTTACCGCTATGATTTAAGGTGATGAAATAGACATCTTCCAGACTCGGAATTGCTTTTTCGAAGGATTCATCGGGTTGCGTTTTGGAATAAACTCGGATAATTAATTGATTGTTTTCGGTGTAATGAGAAGAAACAAGCATAAAATCAGATTTGAATTTTTCTAAATCCGTTTCTAAAATCGTTTTTGTCCAAATGAATGAATTCAATTCTTCAATAGCACTTTTTGGACTGCTTGATTTAAGTACTTTTCCTTTAGTAATAATCGCCAAATTCGTACATAAATCGGTAACATCATCCACAATATGCGTTGAAAACAAGACGATATGTTCGGTTCCAAGCGCACGTAATACGTTCAAAAAACGATGACGTTCTTCTGGATCGAGTCCTGCGGTTGGTTCATCAACTATGATTAATTTGGGATTATTGAGCAACAATTGAGCGATTCCAAATCGTTGTTTCATGCCTCCAGAATACTCGCTCACATTTTTCTTTTGCACATCGCTCAGGTTGGTCAACTCCAAAACTTCTTCAATTTTAGTATTTCTATCTTTTTTTGAAGAAATCCCTTTTAAAAGAGCAAAATAGTCTAATAATTTTCGAGCCGACTGTTTGGGATAAACTCCGAAATCTTGAGGTAAATAACCTAATTGTTTTCGTAATTCCATCGGCTTTTCAAGCACATTTAATCCATTAAAATGAATTGCACCGGAATCTGGAAGTTGCAACGTTGCGAGCGTTCGCATTAAAGAGGATTTTCCTGCTCCATTTGGCCCCAAAAGCCCAAACATTCCCTTTCCGATTTCTAGTGAAATTCCATCTAAGGCTGTAACGCCATTCGGATAGGTTTTTTGAAGATTTTCTATGTTAAGAATCATACATCGAGTGATTTGGGGAAAATGAAAGGATTCACGAAGGAAATTTTAAAAAATACGATACTGAGTTTCGCCACTTACTTAAATACGACTAGAAATGTTTCACTCATTAAAAATCTAATAATGAAATCGCGTTAAATTAATTCATTTATTAATGAGCTATTCATATTCTCGATATTTTCAAAAACTTCTCTCTCAAATTCAGAAAATCCGCTTTTATCTCTGCTAGATTTTATAGTTCCTTTTTCAAGATAATGGATAAAATCGCACAAGTTTGTTAACGTCTCAATAATGTGAGAAGTGAGAATAATGGTCTTCTTTTTATCTCGTAAACGCAATAATATCAAACGAATAATATGACAAGATTCGATATCCAAATCATTAAATGGTTCATCCAGAATGAGGATAGGTTTATCTAGTTTCAAAACTCCCAAGAGAGCTAATTTCTTTTTCATTCCTGAGGAATAGCCATCGACATGAGAATCTAAAGGAAGATGAAATAATGAATTCCATTTTTCGATATCAAAATCTGGATTTTGGAAAACACTCAAATATTCTCTTCCCGTAATATTTGAATAAAAGAAACTTTGAGTCTGTAAAAACGCAACTGACTTTTTAGAGATTTTCTGATTATCCCATAAAATGGAACCTTCATCAGCTTTTTGGAAACCGAAAATGGCGTTTAATAAAGTGGTTTTTCCGGCTCCGTTTAGCCCAACAATTCCATGAATTTGACCTTCTACTAAACTTAGATTTAGATGATCGATAACAGATTTACGTTTATCATAAGAAATGCTCAGATTCTCAATTGTAATCATCTAAATAATAGGCTAATTGGGTATTAGATTTACGATAAAACCGATAGCTCAACATCCAAACTAAAGGTAAAAAAATGGGAATAATACCTGCAATAATACCAATTCCAACAAATACAGATGAAGCAGGAGGTGTTTTATTGGGTTCAAAAAAAGCATATTTAATAGTGATTAAATAAACATGCAGGAAGCAAAAAATCGCTATTTCGCCAATTGGAATGTACCATTTATCAATATGGAAAATTAGAAATAGAAATAACAGAGGAAGAACTGAAAGTGTAAAAAGTTGAAGATGTCGTTTCACTTTTCTAATGATAAACTCTTTTGGATTTACCTCATTTGCCATTAATAGTTGAACGGGCTCAGCTTGTTCATAAAAACTAAACGCAGCTATTCCAAATACCAGAATTGCAATAGGAACACTTGCTATATGAAACGAAGTAGCGGCGGCAAGAATCCAAACGGACATTAAAAGAAAAAACTGTTTTCGAACCCCTGCTTTCCATTCAATAGCATCCGATGGAATTATTTTTTGTAGCGCAGTATTCAAACTAGTTTGTTTGAAATTTAGATTAAGCTGAACAATTCCTACTAAGCTTATAAATAATAGCAATGAAGACCACTGTTTTTGAAATACAAGAAGTAATAAAATTGGAATAGAAATCAACACATATTCTACTAGCATAAACAACTTATCGTGATCAATATGTGTTCTTAAAAACCGTCTATCTCCTCGTTTTACATGAAAAATCGTAAGAACTACTAAAAATGCAACGCTGATGAATCGAGCAAATGGTTCCATCGAGAATTTCGTAAAAAGTACAATTCCGGAAAAAAGAATTAGGAAAATGATTCGAACTAAGCCAATCCCAATTATTGCTCGGTAAATCTGTTTGAAACGTAAAATTAGGAGTGATTTAATCATTGAGGTTTTGAAAGCTTCTACATCTTTAAAATTCGATTTGCCTTTTTTTGATTAAAAGAATCAATCTTTATTAAACCATAATTTCTTGATGTATTAGCAAAAGATTTTATAATAAATGGATTCAATTATATTAAACGGTTCTCATATTTAAGAAGCTCTCTTAAACCAATAATAGCCCACGAAAAGCTCTAGCTGCATAATATGATTCAGCGCCATTATGATAGGTAAAAACATGACCATATCGTTTATCGCAAAAAATAGCGCCTCCTTTTTCTCTAATTGATGTTGGAGTTAATACCCATGAAGAAGTTTTCAAATCAAATTCTCCAAGTTTTTGCAAGTTACGATATTGATCTTCATCGAGGAGTTGAACACCCATTTCCTCGGCCATTTCTACAACGTTTCCTTTTGGCTTATTTTCTTTTCTTGAGTTCCAAGCTTGTTTATCGTAACACAAACTTCTTCGTCCTTTTGGGCTTTCAGCAGAACAGTCACAAAAAACGAATTGATCAGTATCTGATTGATAGCCAATTACATCGGGTTCGCCTTCACTTTCTTCCATTTGAAAAAGTGAACCCATTTTTTCTGGATTAGCTAGTAATTTCTCTTCAACTTTTTCCCAAACTATATTTAAATGTCGGGATTTATTTTTCTCAAAACGGGTTTTTAAGATGTTGAGAAGTGATTCGGTTTGTTCATTTGTTAGTGCGATTTTAACAGACATATTCTGAAACCTTATTTAAGTTTTTTTTAATCTTGGAATTATAGAAATTAAGATAATCAAAATATTGGTTTATAGATCTGTGCGCATAACAATCGTTTTTGCGATTTTATCATGCAATGCTCTACTTTTCGGATCATCGATTAACGTAGCGATTTCAAGCAAACCCCAGATTCCATTAATAAAAAGGAGTCCAAATAAAGCATATCGTACTGCTGTAATTTGGATGAGTTCTTGCATAGTATAAAATTCATTTGTAACAAGGAGAGAAACAACTCCAATAAATTGAAGAGTAAGTGGAACTACATCTCTCATTAAAGCCTGTTTAAAACTTAATGGCTTTTCTGTTTCATAATCTACAACCTTTAAACTCATAGCCATTTTTCCGAAAGTTTGCCCTAGATAAAAATGCAAGCCAATTGAATAAAAATATGCGTGGAAATTTTGAAGGATTTCAGGTAAAACATAGGCAAACAAAGAAAGCACAAAACCATCAATGAATAAAGAAATAAAACGTTTTAAACCTGTCTTGTATTTAGGATCAACCTCTTCTGAATTAAAACTAAACTTATCTTCTATTTCTTGAATTCCTGCGTGTTCTCGTTCTTCAAGTATCCACTGAGCTACCCTTTTCGCATCTGGAGTCATACCTTGATTTTCAATTATTTGGCGTAACTCAACTGATTTTTTGTTCTTAAATCTAGCTGTAAAATGATTTTGCATACTACTTAAACTAAGATGTACTCTTTTCTTATTTTAACGAAATAAATGTTTAAGTAACTAAAACCCTAATTTCGTTTGAGATTCGGGAAATATAATTATTCTCTATAACTGATTCTCTTTTTTTTCAATAACTAATTACTCTTAAGACCGAATCCCTATTTAGAAACTCTTTTCATATTGGCAAAACAGATTAATTCTTAAATAAAATATACCCATTAAGCGAAGTTGCAATAAGTAACCAAACCAAATAAGGCAGAATGAATAGCGATTTATAACTCAAAACCGACCAATAATTAATCAAGAAAAAACCTACTAATAGAGTTAAGGCCGTTATTACAATTAAGCCTCCAAATACATTCTGATAATAAAAAAAGCTTGGATTCCAGCCGATATTCAAGATCAATTGAAGTACATACAGCCCAACAAGAAGGTTTTTGTTATCAACACTTGTCCATAAATGAGCCATGTAAAAGCTGAACAAGACCATTATACTTGTCCAAGCTGCACCAAAAACCCATCCTGGCGGAGTCCAAGGAGCTTTATTTAGGCCAACATACCAATCGGATGTTACACCACTTTTAGTGAATAAACTACCAATTGCAAGTGCTGCAAAATTGAGAATCAAGAATACAATTACTTTATAAATCATACTTTATTTATTTTAAATGATTACGAATAACTCCAATAAGAGCTTCAGGATTTATTGGTTTTCCTATATAATCTAGACAGCCTGCGGTAATTGCTGCATCTCGGTCTTCCGATGAAACTGAAGCACTTTGAATTAAAATAATCGCGTTTGGATTTATCTTTAAAATCTCAATTGTAGCCTCAATTCCTGAACATTCTGGCATTCTCATATCCATGAGAATTATATCTATTTCTGGATGTGACTTGTACCGTTCAATGACTTCTTTACCGTTTTTAGCTAAAATTAGTGTAGCACCAGTATCACTATACACTTCTTGATAATAAAATCGAACAGAATACTCATCATCCGCTATCAGAATAGTTTTTCCATTTAAATCAAATGAATTAAACTCGGTATTTTTTTTTCCTAACACAGCTACATCTCCCTTTTAATTAAGCAATAAGGGTAATTTAGTTCTTTACTCTATTTGGTAAGGTACTGATTACTTGAATTTAAAATATTGAATATCGTATAGTTTTTATTGATAGAAACCAGCCAAAAAAAATTCATTTCTCATTTTTATTATTAGAATTCTTTTGAATCTATTCGTTTTTGGTGCTTGATTTTGATAGAGATGGGTTTGCCTTGAGTTGGATTACATTTTCAGTAATTCGTTCTTTTTTTATTTCAAAGAACTCTCTACTACGATTCGTTTTTGATTTCTTGCTTTGGACTTAGGGTTTTGCCTAATCTTCGGTCGATACCGAAGGCACCGCGTTAGCGAGATGACTTTTAATTTAATTCAAAATTAAACATTCAGAATTAAAAATTTCTAAATCAGCGGTATGGTAAATTTGAAATCACTACCAATTCCCAATTCACTTTCAGCCCAAATCGTTCCTCCCAGTTTTTCAACAAACTCTTTACAAAGTACCAATCCAATTCCTGAACCTTTTTCGTCTGCCGTTCCAGAGGTTGTTTCATTGGTTTCATTACTAAATAAGGCAATTAATTTGTCTGATTCAATCCCAACTCCAGTATCAGCAACTGAAACTTCTACAAGGTTTTGTTTTCGATCTATTGAAATCGAAATGTTACCATTATCTGAAGTGAATTTTAGTGCGTTTGAAACCAGGTTTCTTAGAACTACTTGCAACATATTTGAATCAACATATACATCAACATCTTCTTTTGGAAAAAAACTCAAATTTATGTTTTTAATTTCTGAAGCCGCATTATACCCATCTATAACATCAAGAATTACCGATGTAAGGCTTATTCGCTCAGGTTTGTATCGAATCTTTCCTGTTTTAATTTTTGCCCAATTGAGTAAATTATCTAATAAAATAAGTGTATTTTGGGCGGCGAGTTTAATGTGATCTAAATACTTAATTGTGGTTTCATTATTTAGATTCGACATTTTTTTTAAGAGTAAATCTGAAAAACCAATGATTATACCAAATGGACTTCTTAAATCATGAGCAATTACAGAAAAAAGTTTATCTCTTGTAATTTTTTCTTTTGTAAGTTCTTTATTAGTCTCAGCGAGTTCATTTAAGGTGTTCTCTAGAAAACTAGATTTCTTAATTAACTCTCTCTGTAGATTTACATTCTCTCTATTTAAATCTGCTAATTCCGCGTTCTGAGTTATAAGCTTCTGGGTTTCAACTCCTCCAACTATTAATAAAACATCATCTTTCCGATAAACTTGCGCAAGAATTGAGGTGCATAGCGATTCTAAATCGCCAAATGTTATAAATCCATCAAAAACTAAACTTGAAGAACTTTTCATTTTTAGAAAAGACTCAAAACTTGGGTTAATAAACGATTCTTTTAGTTCACCATTCACTAATGAATTAAAAGACGGATTACTCAACAGTAATTCTCCATTTGTTGAAATTAAAGCCACACATTGTGATTTACTTTTCAGTATGGATTCGTTTAGTTCGGTGGCCCAATTTGCAAATAAGTTTAGATTCTCTTTCTTGCCCATGTGTTAATGCATTGAAAACGTTGATTCAAGTTTTTCATCTGATAGCAAAACAAACGCAGGAATATTGATTTGCATCCATTCATAATAAGGAATTACCTCAATATAGCTTTCAGGGCTTAAGTTTTCTTTTATAATAGACATCCACCCATTTAACATAGCGGCCCAATAACTTGTTGCAAATCCATGACTTCTATAGGCTCTAAAAACCCATAAAACCGAAGCGAGTAAAACCTCAGCGTTATGATTTTTAAGCATTGATGCAATAAAACGAACATGATTAGCATGATTGTCTTTCATCATAATCACATTATTTTCGCCTATTAATTTCTCCAAATCAGGGCGTTCTAACATAGTTGCATTCATTTTCTGAGTTAACAACTCTGCTTTTTTTTGAAATTCAACATAAGTGCTTTCACTAACTTGATTTATGTTTGCGGCACTTTCTAATAGGTATTTTTTGTCCATCATAATTTTGTTTTTAGGAGGCTGTCAATACTATCTAAATCTTTCAAATAAGTAACATTATCGTACTTTTCTATCACCTCTAGACCGCCCCTACTGAAAGCTTGCCCACCAATTATTATTGGAATTTTGGGGAACTCTTTTATTATAGTATTAATCATTTTATCAAACTTTGGTAAATGAAAATACAGACTCATTGAAATGGCAAACACATCAGGGTTAATGGTTTTAGCAAATGAAATGAACTCATCAGTTGGAGTATTAGTACCTAGAAAATAAGAATTCCAGCCATTCGATTCGAAAATATCTGCAACCATTTTTATTCCAATTTGGTGAAGTTCGTTTTCAACACAAGCAACTATTACTCTTTTTTGTTTTTTATGCTTTGATGTCATTTCGGAATACAATTCATTTAAAATGGCTTCAACTATTGCTGAAGCTAAGTGTTCTGTTGCGACACTGATTTTATTATACTCCCAAAGTTCTCCAATTTTGTACAATGCTGTTTTAATTACCTGTTCATATAGGTCTTTTATAACTACACCCCGTTTAACCTGCTCTAAAATAATCTGAGAACAACGCTTTCTATTTCCGTCTAACAGAGCATTTAAAAAATTTGAATAGACTATTTCTGGAATGTTTTCCATCATTATAAAAGTTAAATCACATCTATTGAAAATATCAGCTGAAAAGAATCTAAAGCCAAGAACACAAAGCGACTAGAGTACTGTAATCTACTATTTTTTTGATTAGCTATTACCAAATTGCTCTAATAATTTATTAATTGCGAGATTTTTTTTACAATGTGAAACCAACATTTAACCAGTTTTAGATTTATAAAACCGCTTTGTGTAGCTAAACCTATCCAAATATATTACACATTTTAACACTTGATTTCGTTTGGAGTTTGAAATCACTATTACATTAATAATTGTATTTGAAGTGTTATTCTTCAATTTTATTTAAGAATGCCTAGACTTGTATGACTTATTTTTTACTAATTGAGACTATTTGCATTCGACCAAGTTTTCAGAAAGTTTATTGTCGAGAATTGCTATTTATAGAATTAAAATATGCATTCTGCACTCTCCATCATTTTGACGATATCTTTGTGCTTTTTTGAGTTAGTTATTCTTGGAAATAGACTGAGACTTTTAAGATACTATCTGATATTTAATCAAAATTTATTAATGAGACAGAATCCCGAATCAAACTCCGGATAAGTAACTTTTTTATAGATTCACTCTCCAAATAAATTGATAATCGTTTTTTCTCTGTAATCGAAAATCTCTTTTAGTTTGTGCTTGATTAGAATTGAATTTGCAATGCTTCCTAAAAAGCCAAAAGGTGGCGCATAACTCACAATATCGGTCATTAAGGTACCATTCGGCGTTTCTTCAAGAAAGTGTTGATGATGCCATAAGGTATAAGGGCCAACTCGTTGTTCATCAACAAAATATTCCATGTCTTTTACGTGCGTAATCTCGGTGACCCAAGTCGTTTTAATTCCTAAAACTGGAGAAACTTTATAACTGATAATCATTCCTTGATACATTTTTTCAGGCAGATTTTCTGAAGTGATATCAAATCCCATGTAATCAGGAGTGATTTTTTTTAGATTTTGAGGACTAGAAATAAAGTCCCATAATTCGGCGATTGGCAGATTAACAAGCTGCTCTCTTCTAAATTGAAAAAATCCCATTTTAATCTAATCTAAAAGTTCAAATTTTTGTGAAAATCTTTGTTTTTGCTGAGCTTCTGAAAATGATGAGCTCATTTTTTCCAATCAAATTTACGGCACTGCTATTCAATAACGTGAACCCAAAATTTTATAACTGTGATAGATTTCTTCTAATGAATTAATTTTTGTAGTTCAGTTCTACCTTCAATAGGTATCCGTTTAAAGTACATTTCGATTTTTAATTTTTGAACGAATTTAATTTAGTTCAATAATTCTTTCCTCAACATTCTTAACACCTGCCCCTTCAACTGTTTTTGTTTGAATACTATAAATGAGCCAACCGGTACCATGAATTCTTGAATCAGTTGTAGTTAGGTTTGTCATTTTCCCAAAATCATCCAATTTAAATTCGGCTGCTCCCATTGTTTTCGATAAAGAGTTTAAATAAGCTTTTGCCACTGTCATTAATTGCTCCGCATCGACTTCTTGTTTAGATCTCATTATGAAATTATTGTCATCTGAGTTTATTTCATCTAAATAAAGTGTAAGTCGAGAGTCTAACTCTTCGTTTGGATTGTATCCATTTGGGACTTTTGTAGCATATTCATTCACTTCCCCTAATGCATACTTTCCACCATGAAAGAAATGAAACTGTTGAATATCTTGAATTGCCATATTCTCTATGCCTGCTTTTGAGTTATACATAGTTTCAAGTTGATCAAATACTTTCCCTAATTGTGGGATATTTTTGTACTCATCTCTTATCGGCTCTAAGGACTTCTTAATACTTGCAGTCACATCTTCCCAATTTTTAACCCCCTTAATAGTACCCAATTCATCCGTTTCGATTACTATTTTTAAATCTTCGGCCAACGCTGTTATTTTTTTAATAATTTCATTTGTTGAGTTCGTTTGGTAATTATGATAGAACCATTCAATATCGTACGAGTTTTCGGTTGAGTCTACAACGCTTACATCCACGCTATAAGTCATAAACTCATTTGAAGTAGTATCTTGATCTTTTATTTTAAGTTTTTGCAATGAAATGGAATAACTATAAGAATCACCTAAATTCCAATATGAAATTACTTGAGCAGTCGAGTCATTAAGATTAATTTGAGCAAACGCTCTTGTAGAAAAAACAGTTAAAAAAATTGCAACAATTACCTTTATCATCTTATATTTTTTTTAGGGATTTGATTCGTGAATACTAATGAATCTGTACTATTTTACTCAACTTTCGGACTTCGTTTCTATAAAAAAGACAGTGGTTTTCGCAAAGAAACGGTCATCCCGTGCCCTGACACGGGATCTCTGTCCAATATCATTTTACGCAACAATCACTTTTTCTTTGCATAGATTGGTTCTTAGGCTGAGATGCTGGGTCGAAGCCCAGCATGACCAAATAACATATATGAACTAAACTCATTATGATGTGAATAAGCTCTTGTTTTCATTAATTATGCTACATAAAACCGTTAACAAAATAATTCACTTTACAAAATGTCAAAGTCCGAAAGTTGAGTATTTAATTGCCGTAAAATAGTTTTTTTTATGATAAACCTATAGATGAAAGTTCATTTTAACTTAAACTTTTTTGAAGTTTTAAAACTAAAATTTTATTTCATGTTAGGCTTAGTTACCACTCCAATTTTCTAAATTTGAAATCGACACTTGGATTTATTTCAAGAATTAATCAATTTCCCAACCACACTTTTATACGTTTGCCCAATTGGCACTTCTTTATCCTTAATAAAAATACGATTTCCTTCAATAAGTCTGATTTTATCTAATTGTACTATAAATGATTTATGAACTCTCAGAAAATTGGTTTCCGATAACATTGATTCGTAATAAGAAATATTTTCATGGCTGATAATCATTTCGTTTTCAAAAAAGAGTTTGGTGTAATTTCCATACGCTTCTATAAATAAAATCTCTGAACTGTTTACTTGATGATATTTTTTGTCTCCTTTAACAAAAAAAAGAGATTCTTTATTCGGAACTGACTCAATAACTGGCGTAGTTTTTTCTGGTTCGCCAATAGCTTTATTGATGGCTTTTACCAAACGATCGAAACTAAAGGGTTTTAATAGATAATCGACAATATTTAGTTCGTAACCATCTAAGGCAAATTCTTTGTACGCCGTTGTTACTATTACTTTTGGTGGATTTGTTAGGGTTTTGAGAAAATCGAAGCCTTTTAGTTTGGGCATATTTAGATCGAGAAACATGATATCGACTGTGGAGCTATTTAAAAATTGCATGGCTTCCATGGCGTTATAACAATGCTTTTCTAGCTTCAAATGGGGCAACAAACTGCAAAACTCTTCTATGAGTTCATGGGCCAAAGGTTCATCGTCTACAATAATATAGCGTATCATTTTAGTTCAATTTTTAAGTCAACTTTATACATTTTTTTGCTTTTCTCAATCGTTAAAGTATGCGATTTCGGGTAAATAAGTTGTAAGCGTTGTTTTAAATTGTCTAGCCCAATTCCTTTTTCTGAATTGTGCTCATTTGGGTCAAAGTTATTTTCAATGGAAAAATGAATGGAATTATGTTCATTCGTTAAACTCAAATGAATAAAAGCAGCATCAGAAAGCGTCTCAACTCCGTGTTTAAATGCATTTTCTAAAAGGATTATAAATAATAAAGGAGCTATTTGAATGGAATTATCCACCTCGTGAGTGAATTTAATATCTACCTGTTTGTGATATCTTATTTTGTGCAAATCAATATAATTATTTAAGTAGTCAATTTCGTCTTTAATCGAAACCGTTTCTTTTTTTCCTTCATAAATCGTGTATCGCATCATATCGGAAAGTTTTAATATAACTTCTGGTGCTTTATCAGAATGCTTCACCGTTAGGGAATACAAATTATTTAAGGTATTAAAGAAGAAATGTGGATTAATTTGAGTTTTCAATAAAGCCAATTCTGCTTTGGCTTTATCTGATTTCAGTGTTTGTAACCATTTCCATTGTTCGTAAAGCCAAAGTAACAGGAGAATTGGAATCGGAATGAGTAGCAAAATTAAAGCTAATTCTTTTTCTTGTTCAATATAACGTTCAAAATTTCCTGAAAACAGTCGAGCATACGTAAAATAAAGCATAGCAAGTGCATAAATTCCCATTATGAACTTCTTGTATTTTTTTATGAACTCTGGTACTACTACATAGAATAAGCCAAACCAAAACAGTACTAATAAGATGATGGTAATTGGATTATCAGGAATGTTAAAACTGGAATCGATAATCAGTGTGATAATAAAAAAAACTATTAAGCCAGCGATTTTATAAATAGTTTTTCTGTTCTTTTTCAGATACGAAATTTTATAAATCGGAAGAGAAATCGCGATCCACCAGAAACTAAAAATCAGTACAACTTCCAATGGTGAGTCATTTGGGATTCTAATAAAACCAACAAACTGTAAAATCAGAATTAGTGGAATTAGAATGATTAGACCAATTCCAAAGGTAGCATACTTTTTCAAAAAATGGATCATGAATCAAAATACTCATGTAATAGAAGTGAAACAAAGATTTTGACAAACACTAGGTTTTTAGGCATGAACGAGTAGTGTTTTTTAATGAGTAACCTGAGTTAAATTTAAGGATTCATCTCAACTTTCTTACTTAGACCCTTTGTACAGTTTAATTAGTACCAAATGCTCTGCATTCAGCCATCCGACTTTTCATCTAATACATTAATTAATACATCTCTAAGAAAGTGTTTTTCAGATCTTATTCAAAAACTTAATTTAAATCGCGTTAATTCTGAAAAGGGGAAAAGCAAAAATTTAGACCACGGTAATACATAAAGCATAACCCGAACTTATGTGAATCCGATTTGATCTCTTTATTTTATTGTCTGTGCCCATTTCAATAGTGTTCGTCAAACTAATTAGTTGTTTTAATTAAGCATAGTTAGCTTCTTGAAAAAAGGAGAAAATGAATACACTAAGCATTTCAAATTTATCGAAAACGTATCCGAATGGAGTTAAGGCATTAGACAACATCAATTTAGAGATTTCTAATGGCATGTTTGGTTTGCTTGGAGCCAATGGCGCAGGTAAATCTTCCTTGATGCGGACTATTGCAACACTTCAAGAACCAAGTTCTGGTAGTATTTTATTTAATGGAACTGATATTCTTGAACATCCCGAAGAAGTAAGAAAACAGTTGGGTTATTTACCTCAAGAATTTGGCGTTTATCCGAAGATTTCAGCGGAGCGATTGCTCGATCATTTGGCGGTTTTAAAAGGAATTGTGAATAAAAAAGAACGAAATGAACAAGTTGACGTTTTATTACATCAAACCAACTTATTTCAGCATCGCAAAAAAGCTTTTTTTACTTTTTCTGGGGGAATGAGACAACGCTTCGGAATTGCTCAAGCGCTTTTAGGAAATCCTCAATTAATTATTGTTGATGAACCGACTGCCGGATTAGATCCCGAAGAAAGAAACCGATTTTTAAATCTGCTCAGTGAAATCGGCGAAAATAAAATCGTAATTCTTTCCACGCATATCGTCGAAGATGTGCGAGAACTTTGCAAAAACATGGCGATTCTAGCAAATGGGCAAATTATTTCTCAAGGAAATCCTAGCAAATTAGTTGAAACACTCTCGGAAAAAGTGTGGAGTAAACTCATCAAAAAAGAGTATTTAGAAGCGCATAAAACTGCTTTTCATGTTATTTCTACCAAATTAATAGCTGGAGAAACTCAAATAAGAGTCATTTCAGATTCCAAACCTGAACAAGGTTTCGAGCAAATTTCTCCTAATTTGGAAGATTTGTATTTCGCCACACTTTCTAATCATCAATTAGTTAAAAGCGCTTAAATATGTTTACTCAATTAATACGATTCGAAGCTTATTATCAGTTAAAACAACGAGCTTTGCCCATTTTTGCGACTATTTTCTTTTTATTGGGATTTTTAGCAAGTAGCCAAGGAAATGCGCCTGCTAATGTGAATTTCAATTCCGGATATCAAATTAATTTTTTCACGGGTTTATTCTCCTTGGGAATTGCGTTTGTTGTGATCTTTTTTTCTGTAAGTGGAATTCTGCGTGATAGTCAGTTTCGGATGGATTCACTGATTTTTAGCACGGCTATTTCTAAAAATCAGTTTTTTTGGAGTCGATTTCTAGGAGTTTTCCTGTTTAGTTTGCTTGCTTTTACACCCTTGATTCTTGGCCTTTTAACTGGGTTTTCATTGTCAAATTTAGATCCTGAACGATTCTCCGATTCGTCAATTCTTCATTTTTTGCGTTCTTGGTTATTTATCATCGTCCCAAATGTCTTTTTCTGTTCTAGTATCATTTTTACCGTTTCTGCGCTTTCGAAAAGCAATCTAGCCACGTATTTAAGCGCCATTTTTATTTATATGCTTTACATGATAAGCGGCATTTACCTGAATTCTCCTTTGATGGCACAATCCGTTCCTGCCTCTCCTGAAGCTATGGCGATAGCTGCTTTGGCTGATCCCTTTGGAATTTCAGCATTTTATGAACAAACCCAATTTTGGACTCCTTTTCAGAAAAACACCTTAGATCTTTCGTTTTCGGGTTTATTTCTGTGGAATCGAGTTTTATGGCTTGGTATTTCTTTTGGAGTTTTACTGATTACTTATCGCTTGTTTTCATTTAGAAAAGTGAATCAAAAGATTAAAAATTTGGATGATGAGAATATAACTAGTTCTGCTTTTTCAAGGCTTGGATTCGGGAATAAGTTTGTTTCACAACTCTTAAATTCTAGAAAAATAAATGCTTATTCAACTGACACTCTCAAAGTACTGCAAAACGAAAAGGGCAAATTTGAAAAATGGTCAATAGCAGGAAAAGCTCATTCTACTGTTTCTTTTGAAGAGCAGCTTAGCGATAAACTGAATCGCGAAAAAAGTTCGATAGTAAGAATTGCTCATTCTCCAGACTTTTTCAAAGAGCAACTTCGCGATAATTCGGATCTAGAAAACAATTCTAATTTAGGCGGAAATTCCGCTTTTCAGCGGAATGACGATAGTTTTTTTGATTTTCTTAAACCTAACTTTGACTCCAAACTATACCAAAACATTTCTGCGCTTTATTCTTTAGTTAAAATTGAGCTTAGTGGAGTTCTTAAGAGTTTACCATTTCTTGGAATTTTGCTCATTTGGGTAATTATTGTTTTTGTGGAAATCAATTCTCGGGTAAATGGTGGTGGCGCTTATGGCGATAGTTGGTATCCATTCACGAATTTATTGATCGAACTTTTTGTTGAACCTATGACTTTCTTTACGATTATTCCGATTATGTTTTACAGTGGAGAAATCGTTTGGCGTGAACGCAGTTTGAATTTCAACGGGATTGTGGATGCAACTCCTGTGGTAAATTGGGTTTTCTTTTTGTCAAAATTGATTGCTTTATTGGTATTACCAACGTTGTTTATTGCAAGTGGAATCATTTTGTCCATGAGTTTTCAAGCAGCTAGTAGCTATTTTGATTTTGAACTGAATCAGTATTTGAATCTGTTTTATCACAACGGTTTGCCTTTATTTGTGTATTGTTTTCTTGCCCTTTTCGTGCAAAGTTTGGTACGAAATAAATATCTTGGAATGGGAATAACGGGATTAATCATATTGGGAAGTCTGCTTTCTCCAATTATTGGAATCGAACATCCGATGTTACGCTTTGCCTATTTTCCGAGACTCACTTATAGCAACATGACGGGCTATTCAGGAGACACATTATTGTTCAATCATTTGGCGGTTTACTGGATTGGATTAGCTGGAATCTTGTCTTTATTCTCTTTTAAGCTTTGGCAAAGAGGAATTCATAAAAGCTTAAAATTAGTTTTTTCAAATTGGGGAAAATGGGAATCTGGCGTTTCAGCAGCGTTTTCTTTTGTGTTTTTGATAGCTGGAAGTTTTGTTTTTTACAATACAAATGTGGTATCTGAATACACGAATTCCGCAGAAAATCTTGATTTACGAGAAGCTTATGAACGGAAATTCAAGCAGTATGAAACGCTTGGAAGTTTGTATGCGGTGGAAATGAAAACGACGATTGATCTATATCCAAATGAAAATAGATATGTCGTAAAAGCAGATTATGTTTTGGATAATAAAAGCGATTCTGCCATAACTCAGCTTTTTGTAACAGCGAGAATTCCATTAAATAAAATTCACTTAGAACATGCAAAAATGATTTTTCAGGACTCTAAATTTGATTCCTATCTCTTTGAGTTTCAGGAGCCCGTTTTACCTCATCAAAAAGTGAAATTTACGTTTGAACTTACTCAAGAAAACCATGGATTTGAGACGAATAAGCAAATTCAAGCCAATGGAACTTATATTACTCATCGGGATTTCGAGCCAACGCTGAATTATATAAGTGGATTTGAGATTTCGAATAATTTCGAGCGAAAAAAACGGGGTTTACCTGAAATCGAAGAAGAAATCATAACGGATTCCCATTTAGAAATGGAAGGGAAACTATTCGGAAAAGTAAACTACGAAACCATCATTTCAACGCAATCGGATGAAATTGCTCTTGGCACCGGATCTTTGGTAAAACAGTGGAAAGAAAATGAGAGAAATTTCTATCACTTCAAAACAAAGCAAAAAGTTTTGCCAACAATGGCTTATTTCTCGGCTCGTTATAAAATTCAAAAAGAACTATTTAATGGCGTTAGTATAGAAAATTATTTTGATGCAAATCATGCAGTGAATATTGATTCTATTCAGACATTTGCTCGTCAAACTTTAGATTATTGTATCGCGAATTTTGGAGAATATCCATTTGATCATTTACGAATTGCCGAAGTTCCAAGCTTTTGGCCGATGGGCGGATTTGCGCACCCTGGAGTCATCAGTATGGTTGAGGATAATCTTTATCTGATTGACACAAGAGATGCAGAAGAGTTTAATTTAGTCGCAAAAAGAACGATTCATGAAGTTGCTCATCAATGGTGGGGACATTTGTTGTGTCCAAAAATTGTAGAAGGCGGTTCCATTTTTGTTGAAGGATTTGCAAAATACACCGAAGCTGTATTGATGGAAAAAATGTATGGAAAACGAGCTTTGTGGGAACTCAGTTTAAATGCAAATTCCAGATATTTTCCCGGTCGAGCTTTTGCATCAGAGAAAGAACCGCCTTTGTATTTGGTAAATGGACAAGGTTATTTGTCTTATGGGAAAAACTACACCGTTATGCTCGCGCTCCGAGATTTAATTGGAGAAGAAACGCTTAATCACGTTTTAAGAAAATTAGCAGATAATCATCGTGATAAAACCGAGTTTGATGTTCAATCCTTAGAATTTTTGGCTGAACTTTACCAAATAACGCCAAACGAATATCATGTTTTAATAGACGATTGGTTCAAACGAGTCATTACTTATGATTTGTCAGCCGAAGAAGCTTCTTATACTGAACTTGAAAACGGAACTTTTGAAATCACGCTAAACATAAACGCCAAACGTTTTGAAACGAATGAAAATGGAGCGGAAGTAGAAATTTCGATAAATGAACCGATTTCTATTGGTTTGTTTTCAACACATCCGAGTCAAGTTAGCGGAAATGAATCCATTATTTATTTAAAATCCCATCAAATAACACAGAAAAAAATGGATTTTAAGATTATTGTTGATCGGCTTCCTAAGTATGTGGCGATTGATCCTTTTGGAACGAGATCAGATCCGAATTTGAATAATAATGTGCTGAGATTGTGATGGATTTTACAAACAGTTTTATTCCTAAAAACTAAACATACATAAAAGTTGTCATGCTGGGCCTGACCCAGCATCTCAGTCAAAGAACAAAATAATTCTAAAAAAGTGCTTGTTGCGTGAAAAGATATTTGACAGAAATCCCCGTTTCAGGCAATGAATGACCGTTTTTTTGCAAAACCACTGCCATTATTAATAAAACGAAGTCCGAATTTGAATGATTAATATGAATTTAGAATTCCTAGACTAAAAAGTATTTACATCCAATTTTTCAGGGGAATTCTAGTATTTATTCTGCTTCCGTTGTTTTTTTATGCCCTTAATCATTTTTCCAAAATCTTTATCCTTCTTTTTTCTTTCCAAAGCGCTTGACTCAAAAAACAGTTTCTCTTTTTCCATTTTCATGAAATTCGCATAGGAATCAGCGTCTAATTCTCCATTTTCTAGCGCATTTAAAACAGCACAGCCAATTTCATTCGTATGAGTGCAATCGCTGAATTTACAATCATCGGCAAGACTCAATAAATCATCAAAAGTCAGTTCTAGACCTTCGGAATTATCTGTTATTCCGACTTCACGCATTCCAGGATTGTCGATTAGAATTCCATTTTCCAAAACGACCAATTCTCTATGACTTGTAACATGTTTTCCGCGATCGATTGCTTCACTTATTTCTCCCGTTTCCATCACGACCAAATCGGTCAACACATTTATTAAAGTAGACTTTCCAACTCCTGATGAACCTAAAAGACAATACGTTTTTCCCTTAATTAGTGTAGATTTTATTTCTTCTATTCCCGATTGCGATTGATTACTTATTGCAAACAAAGAAACATTTTTAATTCTTGTTTTTACTTGATTTACTAATTCTTCTAATTCCTTTTTTTCAATTAAATCCACTTTGCTTAACACAATAATAGGTTCAATTTTTGAAGCATTACAAATAGTGAGATAACGTTCCAAACGATTTACACTAAAATCTCTGTTTACTGATTGAACAATAAGCCCAAAATCAATATTCGTTGCTATGATTTGTGTTTGCCCCATTTTGCCAACCGCTTTGCGTTCAACAATCGATTTTCTTGGAAAAACTGCATGAATCAGCGCTTTGTTTTCATCATATTCGGATATGGAAACCCAATCACCCACAGCTGGTAAATCATATTTACTCTCAGCCGAAAAACGCAAATTCCCTACCAATTCGGCATCAAATTCGTCGTTTTCTGTTTTTACCGTATATCGACCGCGGTGTTCAGAAGTAACGCGTCCAATTCCAAAAGACTCGAGATGATGTTCTTTTCGGTGTGAAGCTAATTCTGTAGTGTATCCTAAATCTTCTTGTGTCATTGTTTATTTTGATTATTTGAACAAAGGAAGCGGTTTGCGATAATTAGCGCTAAATGTTTCTATTATTCTTCATCAATACTTTCAAATTCTTTTCTTTTTGCATCCATCCACTGCATCATTGCATCAGGTGTTTTCATCATCTTTTGCATTTCACTCATGGCTTCGAGATGTGCTTTGTCGCCTTGCTGAAACATTTTCATTCCGTGTTTTTTACTCAATTCTGCAATTTCACCAAAAGTATTAGCGCTGAATTTTTAGTCACAGGCGCCGCCTAATTGTTTGCAAGTCATTGTTTTCATAGTAATAGTATTTAATTGTCTAATTCTTTGTGTCTGCCCTTTGCCTAGATCGATTATTAAGAAGAATAGTGAAATAAATGTAAAAAACTATTTTTAAAATTGAACATTTATCGCTTCTTGTAATTAACCACCAAAACCAAAGGCTAAATTTCTAATTTCCATCCGTTTCTGTTTTTAGATAGTCTTTCATGGTTTTGTAGGTTTCAATTGAAAAAAGCGATTACAACTTGTCACTTTTCGAGATAACAAATACCTGATTTGATACAAATAACTAAGCAAAATTTACTTTTCTATTATTTCTCTAACTCTATTTTTAAGCTGCTCAATTTCAGGTAAATAAACCTGATATTTTGAGACTACCAATTTAGATTTGTCATTCAACATTGCGTATTCAACCATTACATCATCTTTACCTTCTGATAAAATCAAGCCAATCGGTTCATTATCACTTTCATCATTAATTTCTTTAGTATAGTAACCCAAATAGAGTTTCATTTGACCAATATGCTCATATTCAACTTTGCCAATTTTAATATCTACCAACACATAGCATTTCAGCTTTATGTGATAGAAAACTAAATCCACGAAATAATGTCTATTATTCAATGTTAATCTTTGTTGTCTATCAACAAACGCAAAACCTTTCCCTAGTTCTAGAAGAAAGTTCTTTAAATTATTGATTATTCCTTTCTCAATATCCGTTTCATTGTATTCGTAATTTTCAGGAAAGTTCATAAATTCAAAAACATGAGGATTTTTCACAAAATCATCTTCTGATTTAATAATTTGCCCCTTTTTTGCAAGTTCTAATACTCTCTCTTTGTCTTTTCCAATAGCTAATCTGTGAAATAATCCCGTTTTCTTTTGACGTTTTAATTCCCTTATTGTCCAATCTTCAGCAATTGCTTGTTTTTCGTAAAATTCTCTCGCTAGATTGTCGTCAATTGTCAAAAGTTCGACATAATGAGACCATGTCAATTTGCCAGACAGCGTCTGGCAAATTGGATAATATTGATATAATAACCTCATGTACTGAAGGTTACTACGACTAAATCCTCGCCCATGATTGTATGTTAAATCTTTTGCTAAATTTATTAAAAGTTGCTTTCCATACTCAGCTTTTAATTTACCACCCTGCTCAAATTCAATAATTTCCCTTCCGATTTGCCAATAAGCATAAAGCATTTCAGTATTTATTGCCGAAATAATCTTTGTCTTTGCTGATTGATAAGTTATTCCAATTTTATCAATCAGTTGCTTATAGTCTATATTTTTTCCGAGTTCTGTCATAGTCTTTTAATCAGGTTGCAATAAGTTTACTTTTTTTTTAATGATCTATGAATGCTTCTTTTGAGTTATTCCCATAGCAATCGTTCATTTCTGCTTAAAAGTTACCCTAATTATTCGGGTCAAAATCTACAATCCATTCTATTCCAAATTTGTCTCTAAAAATTCCGAAATAGTTGCCCCAGGGGCTATCCTCAATCGGCATTTCAATAATTCCGCCTTCTGAAAGTCCATTGAAAATATGATCTGCTTCTTCTCGACTTTCTGCACTAATCGATATTTTGGATCTGTTTTCATTTTCATTTACTCGACCCATACTTTCAGGAACATCGTTAGCAATTAACTTATTTTGGCCAATAGGCAAGGCAATGTGCAGAATCTTATTCGCATCAATTTCTGCAACTGGAAATTCTGGGCTTGCCAAATCTTTTAATCGCATAATTGCTGAAAACTCTCCGCCAAAAACTGATTTATAAAAAGTAAATGCTTCTTCAGCATTGCCATTGAAATTTATGTGAGGATTAATAAGTGCCATGTTAGTTTTTAGTATTAAGATGTAAGCGTTTTTTAATTATTTTTTATCTAGAACTCAGGTTTTTGTGCAATTTAATCAAAGTTGACTATACTAAATCTCTTCTTAATCTATTTCTCTTCTTTTTTCACAAATTTATAGTTTGATTACCAAATCAATCATTTTCCCAATAGAAATGGCAATCATAACAAAGCTTAGCATTCCTAATAAATAGGCAAAAAGTGCTTTAACATAACTGTTTAGTTTTTTCTTGTCAAAAAAATGACCAATTGCAAACGTTATATAAATAAATGCTACGATTGAACCGGATTGCAGTAATTTGATTTGCGTAAAGCCTTGCGCTATTCCAAATACGGAATAAATTAACATCCCGATTCCCATTACAAAACAGAGTAAAATGATAATTTCAAAAATATTATAATCGTGTTTTCTAAAGAACAATTTTAACCATAAAGCAATAAAAACCGCCATTATACTATTCGAATACCCATAATTCCCTTGTATCCAGTTTAAAATTGTAAGAGTCGCAGATTCAATTTCACCTGAATAATTTACATAACCGTCTTCAAAATGAGTGAGATTTTTTAAAACGGTATAAATTAAGGATGTGATTAATAAGAATACTACAGGCTTAACTAATCGGTTTCTATTTTCAGTTAAAAATTCTTTTACGTTTTTACCCGGATTAATGGTCAATTCTCTGATTGTAAACAAAATACCGTGTTCAAAATTCAACACATTCCGCACTTCTTGAAAAATATAGTGTGCATCAATTCGCCGTAAAACGATGGGATGACCACAATTTGGGCAATAATTCTGATTTACTTCTGTGTTACAATTCTTACAGTTCATTAATTTTTTGAAAGAGGTGAGAGGTGAGAGGTGAGAGAATTTAACATAAAATCGTGTTGTTACAAAGAGGCTGTTTGATTGTCTTTTTTGTTCTATTTCAGAACATATCGTATAACGAAAGTAAATCCTATTTGACGCAGTGAATTTGCGTTAAAGTTTCTACAAATATGATTTGAAGGGAATAATAGGTGCTCATTTTCTAAGGACTCAGTACTCAAATAATTTATTGTTGGGTCTCAAAAAAATTCGATCTTTTGTTCAACTAGTATGGAGGGCAATACACCAAATGAATATATTGAAAGCACCATAAAGTCAAATGCTTTTAGTTCCTCTTCGTATTTTTTTCGTCCTTTTCATTAGATCTAAAGACTTTAGATAATAATTTAGCTGAAAACTCCATATCTACTCTAAAATTAGATGAAAAATTCAAATATGCTCAGATAGTTAATGCAAAAAACGTTTTTACGCTTGTTTACATAATGTTGAAACTCGTTCGTTTACTTAGAATTCAAAGCCAAATAATGTACCTGAAGGGTCTTTGTCATCGAGTCTTAATACTATTTGTTCATCGGAGAATTCAACGAATTTTTCATCTTCATCAACAGGCAAATCTGACTTTATTACTGATAATATATACTGAAGTTTAGATTCTTTAATTATTGAATCTACAAGTCCCAATAGCCTAGTTTTTATCCCATTATCTTGTTGTGACAATACATCATCATGATAAACAAAACGATAGTAAGATTCTTTATTATATGTTATTAAAATTGCTAGGTCAAAGGCAACACATAAAAGTTTCATATAAGTATTTCCCTCATCTTTAGCAGTATCCTCTTGATTATCTACTGACTTGACCTTTGGAGGGATAAACTCAACATTATCTTCCTTATTAATATTCCAAGACAACAATGCATTCTCGTTCATTACTGTTTTGTAGAGACGTGTAAAATTACTTCTGACAAGCTTATATTTATCGTTGACATCAGTAGTTTGAAAAACTTCTTTTAATTTTTTGGTAGTAGACTTAATTTCTTCCTTTAGAGTATCAATATCTTTCTCTTTTGAAATAATCTTGTCTATCGCTTTCAATTTATCGTCAATAGCCAAGAGCTTTCCCTCGACTTTTACTAGTTCTTTTTGGTAGGTTTTAAACTTTGAAAAAGTATCAGAATCAGTCAAACTTGATAACAACTCTTCTCTTTGCTTATTGAATAATACAAGTTGCTCGTTAACATGAGACAACTCTTCATTCTTAAACTTTAGAGTTGTTTTGAGCAGTTTGTTCCTTTCTGTTGTCAATTTATAATTGAACTCCATAAGCTCACTATAATCGGCAGCTAATTTCTCAGGAAAATATGTTTCAGTCTCTTTGAATACTTGTTCTACTTTTTTGATATCAAATGAAAAATTATTCTTTATTGATGATTGTAGTTTTTCTATCTCAAAATTCAATTGATAGGAGATAGTGTTGAGTTCGCTTATTTCGCTCTCAATTTCTTCAATCCCTTCTTTAATTAGTCTTTTGTCCTGTTCGTAAAAATCAAATCGGTCGATTTGTTTTTCAATCTCTTGAAAGTCTGTTTCAACAATAGATTTCTCAGCTACAATTGTATCTCTATTCTCAACATTTACTGAATACTCTTTCTTTAAATTTTTAACAAACTCTTTTATATCCTCAATTTTATTGTCGTTCTGATATTTTTGTTTTAAAAGTTCTCCATCAAAACCTAAGAGGTCAAACATGAATGGTTTCCAATCAATATCTCTTCCTGCCGAAAACTTATTAAGTTTATATACATCATTGAAATCATCTTGTTTTCTAATGGAATAACTAATAGCCTTACGGTAGTTATAAGGCTTATTTTCAAAAAAATCTAAAGCAAAACTCATCGAAAGGATATCCTTAGCCCTTTTTATCGCTAACTTCTCATGTTCCCAAGTACTTGGTGGGGTGAAAGAGTTTGTTGTTTGCTCATGTATTGAGATGGATATCTTTGTATTCTCACTTACACCCCTTTTGATAGTTAAGTATTTTCCTGAGTTCAAGTAAATCTCAAGATAGAATATGTAATCCTCAAATATTGACTTTCCATCTCTTTTAACCTTTAATAAAAAATGCTTTTTATCAATCTCCTTGAGGAATAAGAAATCAATCAGTTCAGCAAGTTTTGTTTTACCTAAATCGTGTGAATTCTTTTTTTCTGCGAATTTCGATTTAACTTCAGCGTAAATCACATTCAATCCATTAAGATTAAACTCAATGTTTTTAAAGTTAGGTTGATTTGAATAGAGCTTACTTAACTGCATTGTCGCCTTTGAATCTAAATGAATCTGTTGATTCTATATATTGAATTTTGCCTAACAAGTACAGAAAGTTGATTGCATAAGGATAATTTTCTTTTGCCCCATCACCAATATTATCAATTACTTCCTTCATCATTTTACTATACGAAATGTCATAAAAAGAATTCAGTCGGCCTAAAACAAAAGCACTGATGTTAAGTACTGATAAGTCGGGATTAATATGTCTGTCAGGTTTTATCATTTTTTACCTATTAAGCATTCTACATACATATAATGTAGAAATGTTGTTATGTGCCTTTTTGCTCCTTTAAGTGATGTCACACCATTAGCTATTAGTTGATATATATAAACAAACAATTCCTCAAAAGCATCAAAATCTTCTCTTTTGAGAGAAATTATTTCTTTTAATTCATTAGCAGTATCATAGTAATAGTTTTTAAGTTCCTCATTTACAGGGTCATTTAAAAAAGACTCTATCTTATCGAACTCCATCAGTGAATTACCTAATATGTGCTGTTGATAATATTCTTGACTTAGTTTATTCTTGTTGTTTTTATCTTCCTTTTCAATGTGCGAAAAATCGTATTTTAATTCGTCCGACTTTGATTTTATTGAATTTTCAACTTTTGGAAGCTGTTCTTTAAATGCTAAAATTATATCTCTTATCTCTTCATCAGAAAAATCAAATGGAATATGAACTCGATGAAGGTTGTATTGCCTGACAATTGCTTTATTTGCGTTTAAATGCTCATTATTGATAGTCTCTTTACCAATAATAACAGCATTTGTTATACCTGTTTCAGTAATAATTTTTTTACATAATTTTTCTCCAATTACTCCTGAGTACTTTCTATTTGTAAATAATAAGTAATTATCAATATCTGCTTCTGCTTTCAGGATTTTGATTTTTTCAATTTCTTTGGTAACCAAGCCTTCAAACTCGCTATCAGAACAAGATGCTATTGGATTTGTGGTATGCTTAGCTTGAATTATAAATTTACCACTCCAAGGATAATTAGAAGAAGGGTAATTTTGTGCAGTTCCTGTAAATTTACCATCTCTCCCTCCATCTTTTCCATCTGAAAAAGAAATTACACCTGTACCCAATATTTTTTGGCAGATACTATTGACTAAGTTTTCAAATTCAGAAGCGTGCAAATCATACAAGTGATAATCCATTATTCAAAGAAATAATTATATTTTAAAAATTATAATTTTCATACCTACTATGAGCTTCATCGTGTAGCGGTTTGTGTTGACCAACAAAAATTCAACGTAGAATCTTGTGGTTGTCACATACTGTTTGTTGGTACCCTTTTTTTTAAAGAATAATATAATAAACTGTGTTTAAAAGAAAAAAAAACTATCAGTATTCTCAAATCATACTAGTTTAAAGGTAACTTTTGAATCCAAGATTACAATAGGCGATGAGCTATTATCAATACGAAATTGCTAAGTTTTAAAATACAAATCAAGCCTTCGCAACTAATACAAGTTCAAGGTGGGCTGAATACGCAATTGAGAATATTTTTAGAGCCCGTAATGCTCGTGCTCCGAAATCATTTCATTGTCAGCATTTGTCGTATAATTTTCAAGAAGAGTAACAAAATTCTGAAGTCCAGATTTACTACCATGAAACCGCCATTGATTAATATCAATTCTGTCTTCAATCTCATAAAAGAAGCCAAGATTTCTCCATTCTTCAATCAAGCAATTGGAAAGGTTCAATTCTTTTTTGTTCACTTATTACGTTTATTCCTTTCTTATTCCGAGCTCAGGTTAATTCCTTGCAAATGGCTTAGCTATCGGCGCGATATCCTTCATTAAATCTTGAGTATAAAATTTTCTTTTTTCATACCCTTATGTTCATAATGATCGGCCGTTACTACAACTTTTTCTAAAACTTGTTTTAGGGTATTGTAATCTGAGGGCTTGGTTATGTAAATGTTTGCCCCTTTCAAGAAGGTTTCTTCCACGTCTTTTTGATTGTTGGATGTAGAATAAATAGCTACTGAAATATTTTTTAGTTTCTCATCGCTTCGTATTTCTTTTAAACATTGATGACCGTCTTTAAGGGGCATGTTCAGGTCAAGGAAAAGAAGGTGTGGCAAACGAGCATCTTTTTCATGAAGCCATTTCATTAACTCTACTCCGTTTTTTACTGTTTTAACAATCGTTTTTATTTTTAATTCTGAAAAAATTTCTACGAAAACTAGGCGATCGGCTTCGTCATCATCTGCAAGTACGATAAATAGCGGTTTGTTGTCCATTTTTATGTGGGAATGTACATATTAAAGCTTGCACCATTATTAAGACTACTTGTTGCCGTGACAATGCCTTTGTGATTATCAATTATTTTTTTTACGATAGCAAGCCCGATTCCTGTGCCAGCATATTCTTCCTTACCATGAAGTTTTTGGAATACCTCAAATATTTTTTCAGCAAATTCTTTTTCAAATCCAATGCCATTGTCAGAAATACTAATATGGCTGTATTCTTTATCTGATGTAAGGTTTACTTCATTTATCTTGCTGAATGTTTTATTTACGCTACTAATTTTTATATGCGGCGGTATATTTGGTTTTGAAAATTTGAGCGCATTGCTAATGATATTCTGCATCAACTGTCGAAACTGAAAAGGAATAATTTTAACATCGCAAATTTCTGTTATTTCTATAACTGCATTCTTTTCTGCAATAACATCTTTAAGTTCTTTTTTTACTTCTTCAATAATGATGTTGAGGTCAGTGGTTTCAAATTTTCTATCTGCCATGCTTAAACGGGAAAAGGCAAGTAAATCCTGAATGAGTTTTTGCATCCGTTCGGCTGCATTCTGCATCAGGTGGAAATACATTTTCCCGCTTTCGGATAAGTTTTGATTTTCTTTTTCCAATATTCTCCCTGCCATGGTGCGAATTTTTCGTAATGGCTCTTGTAAATCGTGGCTAGAAACGTAAGTAAAAGCCTCTAATTCTTTGTTGGCCAAAATCAATTCAGCCGCTCTTTTTTCTTTTTCTTCGCCTTGAAAAGCTAGTTCTTTATTGGCAATAACCAGCTTTGCTGCTCTTTTTTCTTTTTCGCCACTTTCAAACACCAATTTTATATTTGCTACAATTAATTCTGCTGCCCTTTTTTCTTTTTCCTCACTTTCATAAGCCAATTCTTTATTGGCAATAACCAGCTCTGCAGCTCTTTTTTCTTTTTCGCCACTTTCAAACACCAATTTTGTATTTGCAATAATTAATTCTGCTGCCCTTTTTTCTTTTTCTTCATTTTGAATTGCCAGCTCATTATTTTTTTCTTGTAGCAACTTGTTCGCCTCGTTCAGTTCTTTGGTGCGTTGCTGTACTTTTTCTTCCAGCTCTTTGGCATGAATGGCCTGAGTTTCTAAATTTTTCCTTTTTGCAATCACTTGCTCAGTTACTTCATTACCAATAATAGTAATACCGGAAATAGTTTGGTCTGTTTCCAAATACGGCTGGAAAACAAAATTGAAAAAATAATCTTCCTTTATATGCCCATGCATATTTTTGGGGCTCTGTACTTCAACACCATGAAAAGGAATACCTGTGGCTCGCACCTGATCTAGCATATCGAGAAATGTGGAACCTCTAAGATCGGGCATAATTTCAAGTAGCGATTTTCCTTCTATATCATACCCTTTTCCCCACACTTCTTTTATCCGGTCGTTGGCAAGATCAATAATCAGGTCCTTACCTTTCAGCACCGCAATAGTAAATGGCGAATTCATGAGCATCATGTGATATCGCTTCTCGCTCTCTTCAATCTTTTTTCTTGCAGTTGCTTGTTCGGTAATATCTGCAATGGCGAGCAAAATTAATTCTTCGTGACTGGTTTTCTGAATAATGCACCTTGCATTGAGCAGCATTGTTTTTTCGCCAATAAGTGGGAAGGTGTGTGTAATTTCAAAATCGTGGAAATGCGTATTTTTTGGAAGCAAGTCTTCCAATAGTTCTCTTAGACGCGGAATATTCCATTGTTTGTTTCCTAAATCAAACAACAACAAACCTTCAGTTTCTTCTTCTTTAACATTAAATATTTTATAGAATGTTTTGTTGGCAGATTTTACACGAAGATGTTTATCTAACACAAGCATGGGCTCGTGTATAGTGGCAAATACAGCTTCTGAGTAACCATATGCTTCGTTGAGCAGGTCGTTACGTGTTTGCGGTTCCTGATTGGTAGTGGTAAGTTCTTCGTTGGCTGATTCTATTTCCTCTTTTGAAGTTTCCAGTTCTTCATTTAAGGTTTGCAATTCTTCGTTGCTCGAGACAACTTCTTCATTTGCACTTTGGAATTCTTCGGTATAAGCTTCCTGATCCTGTGAAATTTCAAGCGCATCAGCGTGTGCTGCTGCCAATGCCTCTTCTAATTTTTTTATTCTACGGTCTTTTGCCGCCTCAATAGCTGAGGGCGTATATTTTCCGCCCTCTGCATGGTGTGAATAAATTTCTATTTGCTCCTGCTCTGTAAAAAGAACTAAAAGTAGTGATTCATCCCACCCGATGACTATTGGATCTATTTTAAGCGGAACAATTTCCAAACTTATAATTTTGACTGCAGAATTAATTTTCATTTCAATTCCGCTTTTGCGAATGCGCTGTTTTGTTTTTATAACTTTTGAAACGATATTACGCAATTCAAAAGCAATTTCGGGTCTTGCCATTTTCAAAATATTAAAAGTGGCTTTCCCTTTTGGATGAGTAAGAAATAAATCGGTTATGCCGCGAAACTGCACAATTTCCATTTGGTAATTAATGACAACGCTTGCAGGCATAAATTCCGAAACAAGCACGGCATCAATGGCGTTGTCAAGTCTGTTGTGATTCACCGCCCCGATAGTTATCGAGGTTCGTTTTGGTTTGGTTTTATTCGTTTCCGTACTATTATTTTCGTTATTGGTTTGTTGCGCATAGCGTGGTAAAAATGCAGGCAGTGTGCGGGTGCCTGAATTTGAATTACGCGAAAATATCTTATACTTTTTATTGAAGTCTGTAAAAAGATTTGCAGAATGACTGATGTTTTCTGATTTGCCAAGCATCAAAAATCCACCTTCATTTAAGGCATAATGAAACGTATTTACGGCTTTTTTTTGTGCCGGATTATCAAAATAAATAAAAAGGTTGCAGCAACTGATAAAATCGAGGCGCGAAAAAGGAGGGTCGCGTAAAACATTATGCGGAGCAAATACGCACATATCGCGCAAGGCTTTGTTTACACGGAAACCACCGTCTGCTTTGGAAAAGAAACGCTGAATGCGTTTTGGCGAAACGGTTTCCAAATCGTGCTTGGTGTAAATGCCAATTCGTGCCTTACTTATTACTTGTTCACTGAGGTCTGTTGCAAAAATTTGAACAGGAATATGATTTGAATTGTTTTTCTGAATTTCGAGCAACATCATGGCAATGGAATATACTTCTTCGCCTGTGGCACAAGCGGGAATCCATATACGCAGCGACTCTCCCTTTTTTTTCCTTTTAAACAACTTTGGGAAAAGTGTTTCTTCTAAATAGTTGTGTGTGTCGGTATCGCGAAAAAAACTGGTTACGTTTATCAATAAATCCTGATAAAGAATATCTATTTCTTCCTTTTTTTGCGAAAGCAGTTTTGCATATTCTTTGAGTTGCGTGATTTTATACAACAACATTCTGCGAATAATGCGCCTTTTAATGGTGTTCATTTTATACACGCTGAAATCAACACCGGTGGCTTTGTGTAATTGGTTTAGAATAGTTTTTAAATCGGGATCGCTGTTTTCAATTAAATCTTCCTCACCGTTTTTTACGCCAACTGTTTTTATAAGCGGATGTTTACATAGCCGTGCTAATTCGAGTGCAATTTCTTTTGGCGACAAAATAAAATCTACCGCACCTGCCAAAATTGCAGAATGAGGCATACTATTAAATTTTGCCGTATCGTCCTGCGCAATAGTTAAGCCACCTTCCTGCTTTATGGCTTTCATTCCCAATGTTCCATCACTTGCGCTTCCACTAAGAATTATACCGATAACTCTTTCTTTTTGTGCAATGGCAAGTGATGAGAATAGAATGTCAATGGAAATTGCTGAGCTAACTTCTGAACGGGGAATTAATTTTATGTGCCCGTCTGTTACTTCAATGTCTTTGTTGTATGGAATAATAAAAACATTATCAGGCTGTATTAAATCCATGTCATCAATTTCCTGCACCTTCATATCTGTTTTCTTCGACAAAATTTCAGTCAACATGCTTTTGTGGTCGGGGCTTAGGTGCTGCACATAAATAAACGCCATGCCTGTGTCGGCCGGAAGATATTTTAATAACTCCATCATGGCATCCAAGCCACCCGCTGAGGCTCCTATGGCAACTACGGGAAAAGAATTCTCTTTAGCTACTTTTTTAGCAGGAGATTTTTTTGGAGTTGAAGATGCTTTCATTTCTCATCAGGGATAATTATAGAATCGCCTGTTATCATAAATTTTTCTTTGAGCGGGAGTCGATGATCTTCCTGAGTGATCAGGGTGAGCGCTTCATAAATTACTTTTTTTAATTGCGAAAAATCAGGAGGCTTACAGATGTAATAGTGAGCTGCATCTCTGAAAACATTATTAACCGTATCTATATCCGACGCAGTGGAAAATATAATAACAGGCAGGTCTTGAAGCTGGGTGTTACGTTTTATTTCTCCTAAAGATGTGATACCGTTTTTGCGTGGCATATTAAGGTCTAGGAAAAGAACATCGGGAAATATGCTTCCTTTTTGGGAAATCTCTTCAATTAGTTCTTCACCATTATGAACGATTGTAAGCGTGGCAGTTACAGGTAACTCTTCTAAAGCATCTTTGAAAAGAATGCAATCGTCATTGTCGTCGTCTGCTAGAAGTATGTTTATATTTTCTGATCTCATATTGTTAAGGTAGCGATATAAGTGTGAAATAGTTGTACATAGGTAAAATATGTTTCATGAGATGGGGCGGTTGGTATAATAAAATCTCGGGGGAAATTGAGACAGGTTCGGAAGTACTATTGTGTGTACTTTTTGTACATGTTTTTGCCATTTTGCAATATCTGGTCTTGGAATCATAAATCACTTTCAAGTTTTATATTAATATTAACATCAACTTTCCACCGATTCTCTACAGATCCAGGTTTTTCATCTGATTTTGGACTTAATAACACTGGGAAAAAGTTTTCTGAACTTACGTTTGTATATAGAATTTCCTGTAATTCCTTATTTAGTCCTAGCTCTTCCATCAGATATCCTAGTCTTTGTAAGGTGCTTCTGTTTGGATACCACGTTAACAATTCGATTAAATCCGATTTGCTTAATTCCTCGCTTAACTCTTCAATTGTAGCTAAGATTCTATTGATTCCACCAAGTTTTGTTTGATGATGAATTAAGTCAACTAGTGTTAAAGCTGGGCTAGATAGTTTAAAATTTCCTGCATCTGATTTCTTTAATTGAATATTTTTATCGCTCCAATTACTTGACGTAAAAAAACGAATGTCTAGTGCACTTTTTGAAATATCAATGAATTTTGGCAGTTCTGTTATAACATAATCTCGTTGAACTTGCTGATGACTTGCTCCGTGAAATTTTGATGCGGAAAACAATCCTAGATAATACTTTCTATCTAAATAGGTAAAAAGTTTTTCGCAATAAAGCTGAATTGGCAATTTTTGGATTGAAGAATATCTTGGTGTTATAATTAAGTAGAATCCCTTTCTTAGATTAATTATCTCTTTTTTTTTAATCAATCGTGAGAGTTCACTTTTTATTGAAGCCTCTGGTTTTTGAAGATTATCAAACAACTCTGAGAAGGAAAATGAATATTCCTCATTTGATAAAAGTTGTTTTATATAAGTTGAAACGGTCGATTTCATGCGTATTCTTAGTAACTTTTCGATAAAAGTAGCTTAAAAATATATTATTCTCAAATTTTTACTATAATTATTTTGCAATTTCTAAAAAGCTCTTTTAAATGACTTACCCTGTGGTCTGAGTGAATATATATCTCTATGCGATTGATTTCGAAAAGTGAGCCAAAACAAAATTCGACTTTGTCGTTTTTACCTCTTTAAATCGTTTGCAATCGTCGATTGATTTGCTGAAATATACTTTTTAGAGTGCTTTCAAAAAATATGAATTGAGTTAATTTTGAAGAGCGAAGAATCAGGTATACTTTTCTTCACTAGGCCGAGATTCCGTCCCGAATGCTTTCGGGACAGAATGACGAAATCAAATTTATGTTCACGAAAAAAACCTAGTTTTTTATTGCGCTTTCAAATGCTTTGCTTCCGCCAACTATCGGCAAACTGAGCTTTGTTGCATCCAAATCGATGGTTAATTCTGTGCCTGGTTTTGGCCAAATGGTGTATTCTTTATCACTTGAAAAAATCATTAAACCGATTTGTTGGCCTTTGGGAATGATTTGATCATCAGGCATTAAATCAAACGATACAGTATAAAATTTTCCTTTTTTTAGCGGCTCACTTTTTCTTATTGATTTATAATTCTGTGGATCTGCCCAACCGCGTGTAATGATATTATCGGTAATCTTTGGTTTTCGTCCTTCAGTCCAAGGCAAGGAAACCAACCAAACCGAAAGATTTGCTGCAGGTTTGCTGCTTGCTAAAGTAATACTCACTTTTGCCGTTCCTGAGATATGAAGATCTTCAGTTAGTGTTGGACTTAGATACATTAATCGATGATTCGTGATTTCAGCTTGAGCCAATGCTGAACCTGCGAAAGAATAGTTATCAACTAAGGTTTCTTTTCCTTGTTTTTTGCTTGGTTCAGTACTTAGACTTCCTCTTTCTGGAGCTCCGGCTTTTAGATAAAGTGTTACATCAGATGCATCTGGATTTGGATAATCTTTGTAAGGCGTTGGATTTTCTGGTTTATCATTTTCACGCACAATCCATGCTTTTGCATCGTTTTCAACTCCGTTATCAACTTTGTGTAAATAATGCGTGAACCATCTGTTCATCATTTTCATTGGCGGAGGACCACCATGTCCAAATTGATGATAATAAATCTGAACGGGCAAGCCTTTCGCTTTTGCTGCCGCATAAATTCTGTAACTATGTTCTGGCATCACATTCCAATCGTTAAATCCATGTGACATCAACAAAGCGGCTTTCATGGGTTTCATATCATTTATATAATCGCGTCCGGCCCAGAAATCATTGTAATCACCTGAAATTCTATCCATGCCGTTTTTCATTTCGATGTCTCTAACGGTAGCATTGTTATGAGCGCGTTTTGATTCATCACCACTGTGAATAAAATCGTAAAGCACGTCTATGTCTTCGCCTAAATATCCGCCTGGAGATCTTACTAAACCGTTTGATCGGTAATAATGATAATAGGATGTATTTGGAGCGATTGGAATAATAGCTTCGAGCCCATCAACGCCTGTGGTTGCCGCTGCCAAAGGAATAGTGCCATTGTATGACGTTCCAGTCATTCCAACTTTACCTGTTGACCAAAACGCTTCGACTTTTTCATCGCTGTCAATTTCTTTGTAACCAGGTCTTCTTCCGCACAACCAATCTATAACTGCTTTTGGCGCTAATGATTCATTATCGCCACCAACGGTTGGTGAGCCTTGCGATAAACCTGTTCCTGGTGATGATGAATGCACAACAATGTATCCTCTCGGAACCCAAGTTTTAATTTGTGAATTCGAAATTATGGGTCGTTCGCCTTTTCGAATGACTTCTACATGAACTCGCTCTTTTGCCATTTCTCCAAGTTCATGCTTAACATCCCAAAATAAACCATCAACATCTGCTGCAACACCAGCAAAATAAGGGCTCGATTCATACACAATCGGCAATTTGAGTCCTTCCGTATCGGTTTGATACGGACGAGTTACAGCAACATGCATTCTATCTAATTTCCCGTCACCATCGGAATCAAAATCGGTTTCAACCCAAAGATCATGTCTAATCCATTTTTCGGGATCTTCAAATGCTGGAACAATTTGAGCTTCTCCATTTTCAAAAATCGGAACGGCTTTTTCTGATTCTTGGGCATTAATTGAGCTTAAAGGAGCGATTAGAATGAAAAAAAGGAAGCTTAATTTGATTAGTTTTTTCATGTTACCTTTTTGGTTTCGGTTTTGGGAATGCTTTTTACGACACATAAAGTGCTAATTTTGTTTTGAAATCAAACTCAAAATTCACCCAATTTAATTCCATATTAAAGTCCAAATTACCTCCGGATTAAAGAAAAAGAATTTATTTTCAGATGATATAAAGGTCTTGTCTCGTCAGAATGTATCAATTTTATCATTTATTTTTTCTATTAGATAATTAATATCTATTTCTGAACTCGATGCTTAACCTCAAGCAACTTATTTTGCAGGACTCATTTTTGGCTCCAAAACATTGGCAATTCCCCAATTGCTCAATTCACTGAAGATTGATCGTAAGCTTTCGCCTTTGTCGGTGAGTGTGTAGATTACTTTTGGCGGCACTTCTGCGAAGACTTCTCGGAGAAGTAAACCATCAATTTCTAATTCTCTGAGTTGAGTCGTCATCATTCGTTTACTGCAACTGGGCATCATTCTTTGTAATTGTCCGAAGCGATTTACATCTACTGAAATAAAATATAAAATGAGTGGTTTCCATTTTCCACCAATCAGTTTTAGGGTGGCGCTAACAGGACAGCCGCCATACTTTTTTATATTTTCGACCATATTATCGAAACGTTCTGAATTTATTTCAATTTTTTCCATGTGCTAAAGTATTGGTATTCAATAATGGTAACTAAAAAGTAACTAATAGCTTTTAATGTAACTACTTGTAATAATTGCAATTAGTGTTGAAATTTGCACTTAATTATCAACAAATCAAAACTTTTATGAACAAATTAGTAGTTATAAGTCTTTTCGGAATTCTTGCATTAGCCTGTTCTCCAATCAAAAAATCATTAGTTGAGAAAAAAGATCAACCTGTTACGGAAATTGCGATCCGCTTGGTTAAGAATGGCAAAATTGATGCTTTTAAAGAAACCCGTAAAAACTTTATTACCGTTCTTAAAGAACAAAAAGGAGTTCTTGCCGACAGAGAATTTCAATCCTTTTATGCAATGCCAAAAGCTGATGAAAGAGATGTTTATATCGGAATGACCGACTATGAAACCTATAAAACCGTTGGCAAGATTCAAGGCAAATTCGGCGTCGTTAGAAAGTTTTTGAAGTTCAAAAAGAATATGGACTTAAAGGCTTATGTTTTTGTTCAACAAACAGAAGGCCCTGCATTCAATCTTAAAACTTTGGCTTCTGGAGATGGCGAAATTCTCGAAGTTGGTGTCAGAAAAGTAAAACCAGGAATGGAAAAAGAGTTCAACGAATATCGCAAAGAGTTTGTGAAGTTATTGAGTTCTTATGAAGGTGTTAAAGAAAGCTATGAGTTTAAAGTTGTTGGCGGAAAAGACATTGATGGGCTTTCAGTTGGAATGACGGTCTACGAAAGCAAAGAAGCGTTTATGACATTGGCTCAACCCATCATGAAAGAAGAAATCACTCAAAAGTATTTTAGTACGTTCGAAGTTGTTGCTTCTCAATTTGCGTTTTCAACTACAAATCAATAGTGCGATACGTGAAATAAACAAAGTTGGGGCATTAGTGCTAATCTCACAGGCTAATTTAAATCCAAACTAGTGTTCAAAACTAGTAGCGTTTTAAAACTAAACATGATAAAAACAGTCCTCACTTCGGTGAAAACTGTTTTTTTTTATTGAGTTAATTGAAGGAAACTGATTATTTCTGAACAATATTCAATGCCGCTGATTTTGCATCACTTACATCAAGATTAACGTAAGCTTCGTTTCAGATTCAATTTCAATAATGAGATTTTTACTTCCAGGGACTTTTGCTAAAGATGACTTTTCTCCAATAAGCACTTTTTCCTGATTTGTATTGGCGCCAAAATCAAAACTCCAATTCATTGGCGCTATTTTACATTCGTAACGTTCTTTTTTCGGATTACAAACACTGATGCAAGAATTATAAACAGATAACCCATTCCCAATAAAGTTAATATATAGGGTTTGTTTCGTTGCATTACCACATAATCTCCAATGCCAGCTTTCCAGAAAATCCATTCATCTGCAATGGATGAAGCCAAATCGTAATTCCCCGTTTCTAAAACGATAATTCCATTTTTTGATTTGATATCAATTCTTGCCGCTGTATTTATTGCATTATTTCCACTTCCATCATGACCAATTATTGTAGAATTCGGGTCATTTTGACTATAAAGATGAGGCCCAAGTCTATAAACTCCTACCTTATTTATAAATGTTTCAGCTTTAATCATTTCTGTAATTGTTTCTTTGGAAAGAACAGGATTATCCGAAATATTAGCAAGTAAAAGCTTGCTTAAATCGGCGGTACTCGTTACTAATGCCGCAGCTGCTAGCGCGGTAAATCTGTTAAATGGTCTCGTAGTTCCATCAGCCTTATAGACTGGAACTAAAGTAAGATTTGGCTTTTCTGATAAAATAAACGTCGAATTTTCCATTTTCAAAGGTTCAAAAACTTCTTTTGTAATAAACTCTTGAAAAGTTTGACCGCTCACTTCTTCAATCACTAATTGCATTAAAGTATACGCCGCTCCTGAATACATATACTCCATTCCAGGTTCATAACCCACTCGTGCAACACCTGCAGAATAAGGTGCATCTGCTGCTTTTGTTAATGATTCTTCAAGGGTTTGAACCGTTTGATCTGCTGTAAAACCTTCATAACAAGATCGTCAACTAAGCCTGAGGAATGAGAAAGCAATTTCCTAAGAGTCACTTTTTTATTGTCAAATTCACTTTCTGGAAGATGCCATCTTGTAAGATAATCATCAACAGGTTTGTCTAGATCTAGTTTGCCTTGTTCAACTAATTTTAAAACCCCAAAAGATGTAATCCATTTGCTGATGGATGCAACGGGGAAAACAGAATTTCGATCTACAACTCCATCAACGGAGTAAAAATATTCTTTTGAAACTTCTCCATTTTCTATCAAAGTCATTGCGAAATTCCCAACAAACTCTTCGTCCATTTTTTCTTTAACAGCTTCAGTAAATGCCTCAGATGTGTTTTTGGAAGTAACTGGTCTCAGAAGAAATCCATCGATAAACCCATATCCAATAAAGGCTGTCCAAATTAAAAGTCCAAGAAAGATTAGAGCTATGTTTTTAAGAATTTTCATTCGTTTTTAGTTTTTAAAAGATAGAATGGCTGATTTGTTTGATTGAAATTCATTTACAAATGTTCTGATTTTAGAATTTCAAAAGCAATAACATAACACTTTAAGATCATTATTTCCAAACCGTTTTTGAGAATTGATATTTTCTGCCAAATTAGACATCTGAATCTTTTAGCACAGTAATTTCAATTAGTTTAGAGACTTTTAAATAAATTACAACTAAACACTTCTAAGAGTTTGTTAATTATAGCCTTAATCCCTAAAACGAATAAGCCTATTTCTGCTTAACTCTTTATAGTTAAGACTCTTAATCTGAGGGTTGAACTCAGATTTTTAGCTATTGAACAATTTGAAATTCTAAATCCACTAGAGTTTCATTAAATAACATTCTTGCCAAATTCAAATCAGTGGATTTATCGCCTTTGATAAGTAAGAAATAATTTACCTGCCAAACTTGAGTTTTTTCTGCTTGTTTATTTGTTGCTTTGTCCCAAGGTGGATAAACCCGAATTCCGCGTTTCCCGTCTTTCCCCTTATTTGAGATAATCCCTTTTTCCACTAAAACTGATTTCGGAAAAATAAATTGACCCAAATTTTCTCCACTTTTTGATGTAATTACGATAAAATCTAAGTCATCTGAACTTGCAAAAGGTTCGGTAATTCCATTTTCATTTCGTTTCCAAATACTTACAAATTGTCCTGTTTTTGTCGGCGTGATTTTAGATACGCGAAATTCAATTTTATGTTGGTTAAGTGCAAAAGAACAAGCGTTATATTCAACACTTTCATGATTCTCTTTTAGGTTTTTTAATACAAAACCGCACTTGTCATAAACCAATTCTTTTGCGAATTGAAGTTCAGGAGAAAGTGCGTTTTCGGTAAATATCAATTGTTTGCCAATTTTTTCAAGGCAAAACCTTGCATTTGATGAGATGTAAGCGTTGTTTGGGCCGTTAAGGTGAGCTTGACTTGCGGTAACAACATGTCTTTTCGGAATCCCCACCAAGTTAGACTTTGACCGCATAATAAAAACGTTACACCAGCATCGCTGAGCTCTTGAACCATTGCCAAGTTTGGGTTATCCATCTTGTAAAGTTCTTGGTAAGCTTCATTATTGAAGCACGATTGCATTGCATTTGCGTGAACAGCAACCACGATTTGAATTTTATTTTGTGGAATTCCTGCTGCTAAATGAAGATTATAAATTCGACCAATTTCTGCTAATCCCCAATTAACTCCTGCAGAATCTAGTTTCCCTTTATTTTTTTTCGATTCTGAAAATGATACAAGATCAACAATAATTTTATAGTCTAGGTTTGGATCCGGTTTTTCATCGATATCATTAACTACAACTACGCCCGAATTCAACGATCTAATAAGCGGATACATCATTTTATGTTTGTTTTCGATGGTGTCTTTCGAATTCGGGCAAACTTCCCAAAACTCCTTAAACAGTTTTTGGTCGACATTCATGGTTCTTGCTTTCCAATCCATAACTAGTTTTTTAAAACTGTCTTCGTTTTCTGCCGGAATAGTATAACTGAGTTGAATGAAATCTTTTTCAACTTTCTTAGTTGAATTAAAGTTGATAATACTATTCTCCTTTGTCATGCCAGACAATACACCTTGAATCTTTTTATGTGCGCTATCGGCTAAATCGCTTTTATCAAGTGGACAAGAAATGGTAGTTTTGAAACTTGTATATGCTGTTTGGGCATTAACAGCGGATGTAATAAATACAAAACAGAGTAATAATATTTTCAAAGTAGATTAATTAAGTAAGGAAGACATTTAAAGAACTCGTCTAATGCTAGAAACAAGTAGAATCGAATTTTCTGTTGACGAATATAATGCTTCTAGTGAGATAAAATCGGTTCGCCAAGTCGTTTTGTCGAAATTAAATTGTTTAGTTGATTACAGTCCAAAGTTTTAAAACACTTTTTGGGGTCGTTAATTATCAATAAGATTTTGAGAATGACACATTACAATTAGCATCCAAAAAGCAGGCGATTCCTTTTACCAAAATAGCTTACTAAGAATAAAATTGAATTATGCTCGAAATCTTGAATTTATTACTTGTGCGCTTATTTTTTTTTATCCTTTTTTTCGTTCCTAATTTATTTTCAAAACCTTTTGTCAAATGATTTTCCGTTAAACGCATAAACTTCACCATTTGCTATTCCAAACCAAATATTCCCATTTTTATCTTCTTGTATTGAACGGATTTGATTATCTGGCAAGCCTTCTAATTGGGTAAAATATTGAAATGATTTCCCATCATAAAAACTAGCTCCTTCTTTCTGACTCCCAAACCATTAATTGCCTTTATTATCTTGTAAGATATACCGAATACCCGATTAAAATTTTAAGGCGTCTGATTTTAAAGAGGTTCCAAATTCAAATTTACTAGGTTCTTTTTGTGAAGATTTCTTTTCAACCCAGGAATAGTTCAGGCTTAAAATTAGAATTAGAGTGATAAGTTTAAACGGCTTATTCATTTTAATTTTTTGACTTACGTAAAACAGCCTCATACATGAGGAGTAGTGGATTTATAAACTCTAATTTTTCGAAACACTAGATACTTAATTAAAAAACAAAACGGTTTGAGTTTACACCCAAACCGCTATTACTTATATATATTGTCAGCTACCGTTTTTACTTTTCCAATTGATTATTCATCATTGCAAAGAACTCTTCATCCGACATTTTCTTTCTGGTATCAAGTAAGAAATGGGCATCATCTCCGGCTCTGTATCTCAATTGATTTGTGCCATCTGTTACAGCAGTATAAATTACTTCTGCAACTAGACTTGGTGGAGAAACTGTGTTGTTCGGATTTTGCCATTGTTTCATTAAAGATCCAATAAGCGCTTGATAATCAGCAATATCACCCGCTTGAAAATCAAATGAACGTCCACCGAAATCTGTCGCAATAAATCCAGGTTCTACAATTTTAACCTTCACACCAATTTCATTCATTTCGTAATGGAGCGATTCTGAAATACCTTCAACGGCAAATTTAGTTCCGTGATAAAGGGCACCCAAAGCAAACGTCATTTGCCCGCCAATGGAAGAAATATTGACCATAACTCCATCTTTGTTTTGCCTGAAGTGAGGAATGATTGCTCGTGTTACATCCATCAATCCGATTACGTTTGTACTGAATTGTTTGATGATATTTTCTCTTGGGAAAGATTCTAATGGGCCATAAGCACCATAACCTGCATTGTTTACAAGAGCATCAATTTTTCCAAACTTTAGAATTCCATTTTGAACAGCTTTTTTAATGGATTCTAAATCAAGAACATCCAATTTTTCTAATCGTATATTCTCCAAAGTATTCAGTTCTGTTTCTTTTTCTGGCGAGCGCATCGTTGCAAGTACATTCCAACCTTTTTTCTGAAAATGAATGGCTGTTGCCTTGCCAATTCCACTACTTGCACCTGTAATTAAGATGGTTTTGTTCATGTTAATCTTTGTTTAGGGTCAGTAGATTAGCCACACCGTTTGCGGTATAAATTGCCTTTGTCGTTTCGTTCAATACCTTGTTGTAGTTTTCGATTGCTGGTTTTAAACCGGAGAAATCGACAACCGTTCTAAATGGTTTTTCACCAAATGGGATTTCAATTAAAGCTGTAACTGCTTCTGCAACTCTTTCAGGTCTTTGTTCTGGGATTGATTCCACATAAGCAACGTATCCATTTATTGAAGTTTCAGGAAGTGTCGCCATTTCACCATATTGATTCATTCTTTCCGAATCGCTTGGCGTAATCATTCCACTCATAAAGCCTGTAGGAAATCCGCCCGGTTCTACAATACAAGATTCAATTCCAAATCCTGAAAGCTCTGCTCTATACCCTTCTGCTAAGGACTCTAAAGCATATTTCGAAGCAGAATAAGATGCAAGAAATGGCGTTGTGACTCTACCGATACAGCTTGATGTATGAATAATGGTTCCTTTTCCTTGATTTCTCAAATGTGGTAAAACCGCTCTCATGAGTCGTTGAACACCGAAAACATTCACATCAAACATTCTTTGAATATCATCAGAAGTAAAACATTCTAGGATTCCATTTGCTCCGATACCTGCATTGTTGAATACAGTATCTAAACCTCCCATTAATTCAATAGCTGTACTTACTCCAGCATTAACGCTTTCTTCATTGGTGACATCCATTTCAACGAGTTTAACACCTTTTGATGTTAATTCATTGGCCACAGATTCATTTTTTCCTTTCAAAGAACGCATTGTTCCTACAACTTGATGTCCGTTTTCTGCTAATTGAATACAAGTTAAATGCCCAAAAGCTCCACTTGCTCCTGTTACTAATATCTTATGTTTCATCTTTTTTCCTTGATTAGTGATTTGATGAAACAAATATCCGACAGTTAGGAGCATTGGTTTAACACTAAAAGAGTTATACCGTTAATAGTCAAGTTTATTTTGAAACATTTTTCTATGTTTCAACTAGTAGAGGAGCACTTTCCAGATCCCGCACATGACCGTCACGTACGGCTTGGGACAGAAGGTGTTCCTTTCTTTGTTTTCTTGCTCGGTTACTCACAGGAGCTAGTGGATCAAAGGCTTGTTCTTTGCGCTTGTTTATCCATTCCTGGTCTTTTTGTAATTCGGCAGAAACTGGGTTTTGTTGATTCTTTTGGTCTATAGCCGGATTGTACGGAGTTTTCGAGGTGAGCACACCCCAACACATACGAAGTAATTTATGCATAATTACCCCCATGGTCTGATAGTAATTTTTTCCTCTTGTTATGTGGTTGGTATAAATACGTTTCATGTGCTCGTCGTGAATTGCAGCACTTTTGGCACACATAAATAGGGTAGCTCTAGCAAGAGAAGATCCTTTTTTACTCATTTTAGAATGACCTTTCTTATCACCGCTTTGACGAATTTCGGGGGTTACGCCAAAGAAGGATGCCAGTTTTCGTGGACTAGGGAAACGATTACAATCACCAATAAGAATCATCAGAACGGCAGCGCTATAGGTTCCTATACCCGTAATGCTTGTTAAAAGGTCGATCTCTGGTCCTTTTACATTACGTTCCAGATAGAGCTTGAGTTTTTTAATTTGTTCTTTCTCATACTGAATCTGACGAATCTGAGTATCCATAACTAAGCCTATGGAATCATCTTTTGCGGAGGCTGCGCTGTTTTTGGCAGCCATGATTAATTGCTCCGCTTTTTCCA
>Ga0210025_1000459_pt1 | contig 52546 bp, 36 predicted proteins | sample CryGeyme20150102_FD_183989 | JGI IMG/M metagenome (GOLD analysis project Ga0210025, IMG submission 183989) | Groundwater microbial communities from Crystal Geyser aquifers in Utah, USA - Crystal Geyser metaG 2015-0102 (SPAdes) (version 2) | ecosystem: Environmental > Aquatic > Deep subsurface >... | reverse complement strand
GATTCCTTATTTAAGAAAAAATTCTAAACAATCAAGGGCTAGCCCTTGATTGTTTAGAATTCAATAACGATACTTTAACCAAGCAATGACACAACAACAATTCCTCGCAGACACACTTTTTGAATAACTACCAAAATAATTATTACTGATTGTATTAACCTGAGTTCGGGTTAATGATTAGTTTAATAATTTTAATTAAAACCCAGAATAAACAAGGTAGAACATCATATGGCTTAGTAGTGATACCTAAGGCAAGGTGAAACAAATTTTGAATTTATTACAACATTAAACAGCGATTTTGGGTCAGAGCCCAGAATGACGACATTTATTTTTTCCTGTTTTTGTTTTTAATTTCTTCTCCCGAACTCAGGTAATTAAATATTGACCATACCTTAGTTTTCAAAACAAATTTAGAATTTCAAATTAGCAAGTTATACTAAATAACTAACAATATAATTTCCAACATCTTGGGTGCTTTTAACGCCAGCCAAATCAGGGGTTAAAAACCCATTTTCAAGTGCTGAATCAACGGCAGCTTCAAGTTTTTTAGCTAAATCTGTTTCACCTAAATGAGTCAATAGTAAAACCGCAGACAAAATGGAAGCCATTGGATTTGCTATGTTTTTTCCAGCAGCTTGAGGATAAGAACCATGAATAGGTTCAAATAATGCTACATCTATTCCAACAGAAGCACTCGGTAACATTCCTAAAGATCCTGGTAACATAGAAGCTTCATCAGATAAAATATCTCCAAACATATTTTCGGTAAGAATTACATCAAATGCTTTAGGATTTCTAATAAGCTGCATCGCACAATTATCAACGAATTGCATTTCTAGTTCAATATCAGGAAACTGTTTTGCATAGTCTTGAACAACTTCTCTCCACAAACGTGATGTCGCAAGAACATTGGCTTTATCAACTAAAGTTACTTTTTTCTTACGTTTTGAAGCTAAATCAAAAGCAATTTTTGTAACACGAATAATTTCGTCCTTATCGTAAACACAACTATCAAAGGCTTTAAATCCATTTTCTGTTCTACCACGTGGTTCACCAAAATAGATTCCGCCAGTTAATTCGCGAACAAATAGCATATCTACATCTTCGAGTAATTCAACTTTTAATGGCGAAGCGTGGTAGAGCATTGGCCATGTTTTTACAGGACGTAAATTAGCGAAAAGACCTAAATCTTTTCTCATAGCTAGTAAGCCTTGTTCTGGTCTGACTTTCGCAGAAGGATTGTTATCATATTTAGGATCTCCAATTGCACCAAATAAAATAGCATCCGATTTTTTACAAAGAATGGATGTTTCTTCAGGGTAAGGATTTCCCGTTTTTTCTATGGCAATTCCACCAACTAATGCTTCTGTAAATTCAAATTTAATGGTATTATTAGCTTCTAGTGCTTTTAAAGCTAAAATGGTTTGGGCTGTAACTTCTGGTCCAATTCCATCGCCTGGAAGAACGGCAATTTTATAGGTTTTCATGCAACTGTTTGAGTTAATTTTTGAGAATTTCCAACTATCGTCAATTGTTTTTACATGCTGAGTCAACTTTAATATGATATCTACTGAAAAAAAAGCGTGTATTTCTCAATTTAAATTGATTTAAATCGAATAAATAAACTATTTATTTAAATTTCTTAATAGAAATACAGTTTGATGCTATATGTAAAGAAATAGAATTCAACAATTATTGATGTAAATTGAATAAGGATTTAATGGTTTTTATGCTTCAATAAATAAATCTTTAGCTATTATTTAATCAAAGGCTTAAAGAGTAAGTTCATGCTGTTTTTATCTTTTAAGAATTCGCCAATCATCAAGAGTTGCAGCATAAGCTGCTGTTTTCTCTTTTTGACTTAACAAATACTCTAAATCATCATATCCATTCAATAAGCATAATTTTTTGTAAGGATTTATTTCAAAAGAGAATGAATCATTTGTATCGTTTCGTATCACTAGTTGATTTTCTAAATCAATAGTTAAACTTAAATCGGGATTTTTAGAGCAATCTTTTAGAAGTTGTAAAACTGTTTCTGGAGTTAGCGTAACTGGTAAAAGTCCATTATTTAAGGCATTATTTTTAAAAATATCTGCAAAAAATGAGGAAATAACGACTCTGAATCCAAAATCTGCAATCGCCCAAGCGGCGTGCTCTCTACTTGAACCACAGCCAAAATTGCTTCCCGTAAGTAAAATTTCGCCTTTGTAAACGGGATTATTCAAAATGAATTCTGCTTTCAATGTATCATCTGCTTCATAGCGCCAATCGCGAAATAAATTATCTCCAAATCCTTCACGAGTGGTTGCTTTTAAAAAACGCGCAGGAATGATCTGATCTGTATCAACATCGTCAATGGCTAATGGAATGCAGGTACTTGTTACTATTTTAAATGCTTTCATAAATAAAATCTAAACGAATAAAGTTCTTATATCTGTTAGTTTTCCAGTTAGAGCCGTTGCGGCTGCAGTTAGGGGAGAAGCTAAAATGGTTCTTGCTCCAGGTCCTTGTCTTCCTTCAAAATTTCGATTGGAAGTTGAAACACAATATTCGCCTTTAGGGATTTTGTCTTCATTCATTCCTAAACAAGCTGAACATCCTGGCTCACGTAATTCAAATCCTGCTTGAATAAATATTTTATCTAAACCTTCACGCTTTGCTTGATCTCGAACTTGTCTCGATCCAGGAACGATGTAAGCTGTAACATTTTCTGCTTTGGTTTTTCCTTTTACTAATTCGGCCACTTCGCGTAAATCTTCAATTCGAGCATTGGTACAACTTCCGATAAAAACGTAATTAATCGGAGTCCCTACAAAAGCTTGATGCTCGCTCAGTCCCATGTATTTCAGACTTTTTAAAAAGTTTTCTTTTCCAGAACCGTCTAAATGTTCACTTCCCGGAACGTTTTCACTGATTTTAATTCCCATTCCAGGATTAGTTCCGAATGTAACCATAGGTTCAATATCTTCTGCTTTAAACACCAATTCTTTATCAAATTTAGCGACTGAATCGGTATGAAGTGTTTTCCAATAGCTTACTGCTTTATCAAAAACTTCGCCTTTTGGCGCAAATTCTTTGCCTTTTATATAGTCAAATGTAGTTTCGTCAGGAGCGATTAATCCACCACGAGCTCCCAGTTCAATTGACATATTACAAATGGTCATTCTTGCTTCCATACTTAAAGACTGAATAGCAGAACCCGCATACTCAATAAAATACCCAGTTGCCCCAGAAGCAGAAATTTTAGCTAAAATGTAAAGGATGATGTCTTTTGATCGAACTCCTTTGTTTAATTCGCCTTCAACAGAGATTCTCATTTGTTTTGGTTTAGCTTGCAATAAGGTTTGTGTAGCTAAAACCATTTCCACTTCGCTTGTTCCGATTCCGAATGCAATAGAACCAAATGCACCATGTGTTGATGTATGAGAGTCGCCACAGACCAATGTTAAGCCAGGAAGTGTAATTCCCAACTCAGGTCCTATAACATGAACAATTCCTTGATATTGATGGCCTAATCCATATAATTCTACCCCAAATTCCGCACAATTTTTCGTGAGCATTTCAACTTGTTTTCTTGAAAGTGTTTCAGAAATGGGTAAATGTTGATTAATAGTCGGAACATTGTGATCTGCGGTAGCAATCGTTAAATCTGGTCGTGAAACTGGGATGGAGCGTTTTCTCAGTCCATCAAATGCTTGTGGACTTGTGACTTCATGGATAAAATGACGATCTATAAATAAAACGTCAGGACCGTTTGGAATGGTGTTAACAATATGTTTTTGCCAGATTTTATCAAAAAGTGTTTTTGACATAAGAGAAATTAAAAAATGATAAGTGATTAATGAGAAATGATGAATTGACTGTGCCTAAAATGCTTGCTTATAACGTTTAATTCTCAATTTATAAAGCAATTAAAGAATTTCTTGATTCAAAATTGTAAATCAAAATTCCTTCGCTATTTCAATTTGATATAGTAAGCGAATTATTCATCCAATTTAGTTGCGAATTAAATCAATCAAGCTTTTGATACTGCATCTAAATAGGCTTTTGCCGTAGCAAAAATTACATCTTTATCAGAACCAAAGCCATAATGAACAATTCCATTTTTAGATACTTGAATGTGAACTTTTCCCACATCATCAGTTCCGCCATGAACACTTTGAACTAAATATTCTTCTAATTTAATTCCTCGTTTCATAATCGAATCAATCGCTTTGAACGTAGCATCTACAGGTCCAACTCCTGATTCTTTTGCTTTAAAGGGTGTTCCATCAATAACAACAGTCACTTCTGCCACTGAACCTTTGCTTCCACAAGAAACGCTTAAATCTTCAACATGAGTTGGTCTTCGATTTACCTGTTGTCCAGCCAATTCTAATAAATCATATTCATTTAAATCTTTTTTACCATCAGCTACAATTAAGAAGCGATTGTAGGCTTCATCTAATTCTTCTTTAGTGAAATGAATTCCTAATTTTTCAAAGTTAAACTTTAAAGCAGCGCGACCAGAACGTGCGGTAAGAACAATACTTGATTCTGAAATCCCTACATCATGTGGATTAATAATTTCATAGTTTTCTCGCTGTTTAATTACACCATCCTGATGAATACCTGAAGAATGAGCAAATGCGTTTCGTCCAACAATTGCTTTATTCGGTTGTACAGGCATGCGCATTAAGCGTGAAACAAGTCTAGAAATAGGATAAATCTTTTTAGAATTGATTTTATTTTCAACACCAAATTCACTGTGTCTGCTCTTTAATGCCATTACCACTTCTTCTAATGAAGTATTTCCAGCACGTTCACCAATTCCATTTATAGTCACTTCAACTTGACGCGCACCATATTTTACGCCTGCTAATGTATTTGCTGTTGCCATACCTAAATCATTATGACAGTGAACAGCAATAATTGCTTTATCAATATTGCTTACATGGTCGAATAAATAGTTAATTTTAGCTCCGAATTCTTCTGGTAAACAATATCCTGTTGTATCTGGAATATTAACCGTAGTTGCACCATTTGCAATAACCGTTTCTACTAATTTTGCTAAAAATGCATTATCAGCACGACCTGCATCTTCACAATAAAATTCGACATCATCAACAAAATTTCTTGCGAATTTAGCAGCATGTGCAGCACGTAAAAGTATATTTTCCCTATCAGAGTTAAATTTAAATCGTATATGTTGGTCTGATGCCCCAATTCCTGTATGAATTCGTTTTAATCGGGCATATTTTAAGGCTTCAGCTGCAACTTCAATATCCTTTTCAACTGCACGAGTTAAGGCGCAAATAACGGGTTCACGAACAGCTTTAGAAATTTCTACAACAGATTGAAAATCTCCAGGAGACGAAATTGGAAACCCTGCTTCTAGGATATCAACCCCTAAATCTTGAAGTGCTTCGGCTACTTCAATTTTTTCTATTGTATTTAGTTGACAGCCCGGAACTTGTTCGCCGTCTCGTAATGTAGTATCAAAAATAAAAATGCGATCCATGATTGTTTTTATCGTTTATGAAAGTAGAGAAAAGTTGAGTGTTTGTCCCGATTTTTTGTTTAGCTAACAATGAAAAAGGAATAAGAAAAATACAATTGGCGAAATTACTAAATTTGAAAAAAACATAGAATCCGTTTTGTATAAATAGCAAAATTCATTGAATCAAAATTTAGGACAAAAATTTGATTCAGTTTTAAAAAATTGGCTGTAAATCAATGACTTACAGCCTAAATTGGTTAGTTTTCAGGACGAAGACTGCGAACAGCCGCACCAGCTTGCCACATTTCAGAGTTATGAATTTCTGATAATTCTTCCTCTAATTTGACACGATAGTCAGGTTTATTATTAGCTTCAATCGTAATTCGTGCTTCATTTCCAGTTTCAACAGATTCATATAAATCTGCAAATACAGGAGCTACCGCATCACGGAAACGACTTTTCCAATCTAACGCACCGCGCTGAGCCGTAGTAGAACAGTTTGCGTACATCCAATCCATTCCGTTTTCACCAATTAAAACAATTAAACTTTGAGTTAATTCTTCAACGGTTTCATTGAATGCTTCAGAAGGAGAGTGACCTTTTGATCGTAATAAATTATATTGCGCTTCCATCATTCCTGCAATACCGCCCATAAGAACACCACGTTCTCCAGTCAAATCACTGAAAACTTCTTTTTGAAAAGTAGTTTCGAACAAATAACCTGATCCAACACCAATACCCATTGCAATTGCTTTTTCGCGTGCATGACCAGTTGCATCTTGGAATACCGCAAAACTTGAGTTTAGACCTTTACCAGCGACAAAAAGGCGACGAAGGCTAGTTCCAGAACCTTTTGGTGCGGCTAAAAATACATCAACATCAGCTGGAGGAATAATTCCAGTTTGTTCTTTGTACGTAATACCAAAACCATGTGAGAAATACAACGATTTTCCTGCTGTTAAATGAGGTTTTACTGTTGGCCATAATTGAATTTGACCCGCATCGGATAATAAATACATGATAATTGTTCCACGTTCACACGCTTCTTCAATTTCAAATAGAGTTTCGCCTGATTTAAAGCCATCTTCAACTGCTTTATCCCAAGATTTTGAGGGTTTGCGTTGACCAACGATTACATTAAACCCATTGTCCCTTAAATTTAATGCTTGACCAGGTCCTTGAACGCCATAACCAATTACAGCGATGGTTTCTTTTGATAAAACTTCATGAGCTTTCGCGAGAGGAAACTCTTCTCGGGTTACGACGTCCTCAACGACGCCTCCAAAATTGATTTTTGCCATAAGTATGTGTGTTTTTATAGATTAGTTTTAAAGTAAAGTTGTACTAGATTCCAAGTTTTTTGAAAGATAGCTAATCAAGTTTTCAGTTGATTTGTTAACAAAAATGCGACCAGAACGAACAAATTCAATGATTCCAAATTCTTCGAGGTCTAAAAAGAGTTCCTGTGTTTCTTCTTTGTGACCTGTTTTTTCGATCACTAAAAATTCTGGTCCAACATAAAGAATTCGTGCAGCATGCTTACGAATTAATTTTTCAATAGAATCACTTTTGAGCAATTCCTCAGTTGGAACTTTGTACAATGCAATTTCCTGATAAATCGTTTCATGTTCTTCATAAACTTGAACACGAATCACTTCAATCAGTTTTTCGATTTGATTTTTAACTTTTTCGACTTGTTCAAAAGTAGTTTTAATTTTGATATTAAAACGAAAGACACCACCGATTTCAGTTTCTGAAACGGTTAAACTTTCAATGCTAATATTTCGGCGAGTGAAAATTCCAGTAGTTCGGTTTAATAGCCCGATTTTATCTTCTGTGAAAATTCCTAAGGTGAATAAATGTATCATAAAAATTTGTTTATAAACGATTTGTAGTGATAAAAGAATAGCAGTGGATTGAATTATTCTAATCGTATTTCAGATACCGATGCACCCGAAGGAACCATCGGGAAAACATTTTCTTCTTGTTCTACATTTACCTCCAAAAAGGATGGTCCAGGATGATTTAACCAATCGGTTAATGTTGCTTTTAAATTTTCACGTTTATCAACTTTTTGAGCATATAAATGATACCCTTTAGCAATTGCAACAAAGTCAGGATTAGTCATTTCTGTAGCTGAGTAGCGTTTTTCAAAGAAAAGTTGTTGCCATTGGCGAACCATTCCTAAAAACTCGTTATTAAGAACTACAATTTTTACTGGAATTTGGAACTGAAAAATAGTTCCAAGTTCTTGTATCGTCATTTGGAATCCTCCATCACCAATGACTCCAATTACAGGTCTGTGAGGAGCCCCTAAAGCAGCACCCATCGCGGCGGGGAGACAAAAGCCCATAGTTCCTAATCCGCCGGATGTAATGTTGCTAAAAGGTTTTTTGAAAGTATAATAACGTGTTGTAACCATTTGGTGCTGACCAACATCCGTTACTACAACAGCTTCACCATTTGTCATTTCAGAAATGTTATGAATCACTTCAGCCATAGTGATTTTGCCTTCCGTTGGAAACATCTCTTTAGCGATAACTTTATCAAATTCTATTTGGTCACAAACTTTAAACTCATCCATCCATTCAGCATGATTAGTTGGCTCACAGTATTCAATTAATGCGTTTAATGCATCTTTAGCATCGGCTAAAATTGGAGCATGAGCATAAACAATTTTATTGATTTCTGATTTATCAATGTCAATATGAACGACTTTTGCTTGTTTGGCATAACGTTTTACATCACCTGTAATGCGATCGTCAAATCGCATCCCAACTGCAATTAACACATCACATTCATTTGTTTTTATGTTTGGACCATAATTCCCGTGCATTCCCAAATAGCCAACATAATTTGGATGATCTGTAGAGATTGCAGATAAGCCAAGAAGGGTTGAGGCCACAGGAATTCCTGTTTTTTCTAGAAATGCTTTTAATTCATTCTGAGCATTTGACAATAACACGCCTTGGCCAACCAATAAAAAAGGCTTTTTAGCAGCATTTATTATTGCAGCTGCATGTTTTACTTGATCTCTATTTAAATCTGGAATAGGCTTATAACTTCTTAGTGAAATACATTTTCTGTATTCAAATGTTAGTTCGCCAAACTGAGCATCTTTTGTGATATCGATTAATACTGGACCTGGACGACCAGAACGTGCTATATAAAATGCCTTTGCTAAAACTTCTGGAATCTCACTTGCTTTTGTAATTTGATAATTCCATTTAGTTATTGGAGCAGAAATACCAACAACATCGGTTTCCTGAAAGGCATCTGTTCCCAAAAGAGGCGAAACAACTTGGCCAGTTATACACACAATGGGTGTAGAATCGATCATCGCATCAGCTATTCCTGTAATTAGATTCGTTGCGCCTGGGCCTGAAGTTGCTACACAAACTCCAACCTCACCAGAAACTCGTGCATACCCTTGAGCAGCATGGACTGCACCTTGCTCATGTCGAGACAAAATATGTCTCACTTTATCTTGAAAAAGATACAATTTGTCATAAAAAGGCATTATTGCACCTCCAGGATAACCAAAAATAGTGTGTGTGCCTTCTTCTAATAAACAATGAATTATTGCTTCCGAACCTGTTATTTTTTGTTGATAACTGCGTTCGGCTGCTTGTGACTCAAACGCGATTTTTTCTGTTGTCATACGTGTTGATCCGTTACGCATCCTAAAGATGCTGTTGATACTGATTTTGCGAATTTATATAAGTAACCGCTTGTGAATTTTAACGCTGGCTGTTGCCATTTTTCTTTCCTGCGAGCTAATTCTTCGTCAGAAACATGCAATTTAAGAATATTATTGATAGCGTCTATTTCAATGATATCTCCATTTTCTATTAAAGCTATTGGTCCACCAACTTGAGCTTCAGGCGTTATGTGTCCCACCACAAATCCATGTGTTCCACCAGAAAATCTACCATCAGTAATTAAGGCAACAGATTTCCCTAAACCTGCTCCCATTATTGCTGAAGTTGGTTTTAACATTTCTGGCATTCCAGGCCCACCCTTTGGACCTTCGTAGCGAATAACAACTACGTCACCAGCTTTAACTTCTTGATTAATAATACCGGCATTTGCAGCATATTCTCCTTCATATACTTTGGCTGTTCCTTTAAAAACTTCGCCTTCTTTTCCAGTTATTTTTGCTACAGAACCTTCAGCTGCAAGATTTCCATATAATATTTGAATATGCCCACTAGATTTTAAAGGTGATTCAATTGTATGAATTACATCTTGATCTTGAATTAACGAAGGAACATTTTCTAAGTTTTCAGCTACTGTTTTACCTGTACAGGTTATACAATCACCATGAATAAATCCTTTTTCAAATAGATATTTCATAACTGCAGGAACTCCTCCAATTCGATAAATATCTTCCATGTAATAAGCGCCACTTGGTTTTAAATCAGCTATTAATGGAGTTTTATCACTAATGGCTTGAATATCGTTAAGAGTGAAAGGCAAGTTTGCAGTTTTTGCAATGGCCATGTAATGCAACACGGCATTCGTTGAACCTCCAAGAGCCATTACAACTGTTATAGCATTTTCTAAAGATTTTTTAGTAACAATATCTAGAGGCTTGATATCATTTTCAAGTAAAATACGAATTGCTTTGCCTATTTCATGAGCCTCGTCTTGTTTATCTGTACTTCTTGCAGGATTAGATGATGAATAGGGAAGTGATAATCCTAAAGCTTCAATAGATGATGACATCGTATTTGCAGTGTACATTCCACCACAAGCACCCGCATCAGGACAAGCATTTTCTATAATTCCTTCAAAAACTTCTTGCGAAATTTTTCCAGCTGTTACCTCTCCAAGTGCTTCAAAAGCAGATACCACATCTAATTTTCTCCCCTTATAGGAGCCTGATGCAATTGTTCCTCCATACATCATAATGGATGGGCGATTTAGTCTACACATAGCCATTACTGAACCTGGCATATTTTTATCACAACCAACTATCGCAACTAAGGCATCATAAGCTTGTGCTTGCATGACTGTTTCCATAGAATCGGCGATTATTTCTCTAGATGGTAAAGAATAGCGCATACCCGGTGTGCCCATAGAAATCCCGTCACTGACTCCAATTGTGTGAAAAATTAAACCAACTAATTCTTGTTGATTAACTGATTGTTTGATTAAGGTAGCCAACCCATTTAAGTGCATATTACAGGGATTCCCATCATAACCAGTACTTGCAATTCCAATTTGTGCTTTTTGTAAATCTTTACGAGTTAAGCCAATTGCATGAAGCATAGCCTGAGCCGCAGGTTGTGTTGGGTCTTGTGTGACTTGTTTACTGTATTTATTTAATTCCATGGTTGTTTTTTGATAAAAAAAAAGCCTTTCTCATTTTCGGAGAAAGGCTGGTTTACGTTATAAATCCTATTTATACCTTTCTCACCTCGTAGTGCTAATGAGCACGAGTACGTTAATCACGAGAAGAAGAAGGTTAGATATTAACATGGTATATTACCGTTAGCCAATTAAATTCTGACATAATTTAACTGAAAAAATTTAAATAGCAATACGTTAATTTGATTTTTTTAACACAAAATTGAAAATATATAATTTGTAAGTCATTGATTCACCGTGAGATTTGTTGTTAAATAGCCAGAAAAGCGCTTACAAATCGGAGTGCCTAATATCCTTAGAGGTTTATTTTTTTTAATATTTTTTTTCATAATTATTCCAAACACTACCTTATCAAATTCGCTTGGCTTTATATTCCTAAAAATATTAAATAGAGGTATGGGTTTCTATGTTTTGCGAATAGCGTATGTATTTAGATGGAAACCAAGAAAATTAAAAATTGGACAATAAATGGATTCAACGTATGAAAAAAAAATCTTTAGTACAGTTTTTATTCAAAATAAACGACTTTAGATCATCCTTTTATTCAGATTGTTAGTGAATTAAATGATAAGCTAAACCTGCTGCATCATAAAACCCGCTCATTACCAGATATACGCTTACAAAAAGAAGAACAACAATTAAATAGGGTACTGTTGTTTTGAAATGATCTTTAAAACTTGTTTTTTTCCCTGCGGAAAATACATCATTACAAGCTAAAATGAACGAAATAACAATTACAAAGAGATAAAGCAAATAAAAAGTACCCATCCAAATTCCACCCAAATCATTAAAAAAAGCATTTACAATAATTATTGCGATAAAAAAATTAAGTACTTGTGGCCAAAGAATTAAGGTTGCTGGTTGCATTATACTTTTGAACTCTTTAAATCCAGCAAATAACCAAAAAACTTGAATCATAATAAGTAAAAAGTGATGAATAAAACCAAAAAAGAATAGCCCAAGTAAATTGTGCGTCCAAAACTCCATGTAAGGGAAGTAGTCGGCTATAACTTCAATACTATCATCAGTGAGTATATAGTTAAAGAGTAATATTGATAAGGTTCCGGTTAAAACAGATTGGGTAATTGCAGCAATAAGAGAAGATAGCCTAAATCTAACTCTATTCTCCATTATGTCAGTTGCGAAAAAACCATGCGCAAAAAAGTATCTAGATATTGATTTTCTAAAATTGGGATCAATGGAGAAGTGCAAGCCAAAAACAAGAACACAAAGCCAAAACATCATTACTAGATAATCTGGATTATTTGGTTTTTCAGACTTCTTTTCAATTGATATAATATGACCAGGATATTTTATAAAATTAACAATCTCTTGCTCTTGTTTATTTCTAAAACTACTGTTTAATACTAGATCAGACGGGAGAAATATAATTCTTCCTTTAGCTCCATTTACTAAATTTTGAAGTTGTCTATTAGTGATTATCGTGTCTTTATCAGCATAAAGAACGGCTTTAATTCGCTTTTCATTATAAATGGGAAATTTTTTTTCTGCATGACTAAGTACAAACCAAGGAATTTGATCTGGAATTTTATTTTCACTAGTTTCTTTTTGAACATAAAAGAGCGGGAGTGGAAATAAAGTAGCCATTGAGGTGTAGAATGCGACTAATTCCTTTGACATTTCTTCAGAATACACTTGCCCTGTAGTAAATAATCCCACTTGTCTAACTCGATTATAATCTTTCAAATAAAATGAATAGTCGTAGAGTTGCATTTCAATTTGTGGCGCAGTTGCCATTAATCTGCTAAGCGTTAAATGCTTTATGGGAAGCATAATTGAAACTTCAAAATCGAATTGATTAAGAAGTTCAAGAATATGAACAGGAGGGAGTTGCTCCAAATGAATTGATGAATATCCAGTTTTTTGGAAAGTAATGAGTTCCCTTCTAGCGGCAATAATATCATCGGGATAGTTCCAAATAACACCAAATTGTGAAACAAATAAACTATCCATTGTTTCAGCCTCAAGTTTAGTAGTCGGAGAATGAAATAAGAGACTAATTAATAAAAAAAATAACACGTTAGATTAGAGCTATATCATTTAAAGGGATTTCCCTTGTTTCTTTGAAACTACTAAGTACGATATTGGAGCGTGTTCGTTTTACGCCATTCCAAGATTGGATTTTTGAAAGTAAACGCTCTAATGAACCCGTATTTTGGGTTCTAATTTTAAGAATATGACTACCATCACCAGTAATTGAATGAACCTCCTGTATTTCTTCTTCTAAAACAGCGGTTTCAACAAAAGATTGATATAAAACAGAACTATCCACTTCAACAAAGATAAAAGCCGTAATATCTAGATGAAATTTCTTCGCATTCAAAACGGCGTAATAACCCTCAATTAGGTTTTTGTCTTCTAATTTTCGCATTCTTTCTGAAACTGAAGGAACACTTAGATCAACCATTTCGGCTAATTTATTACGCTGTGTTCTTCCATTATGTTGAAGCTTAGTCAACATTTGAATATCTATATCGTCAATATGATTGCTCATTATCGGTTACTTTCGAGTGATTTGCATAAATAATTTAAGTAACAAAGATAATTCATTAAATTAATTAAAGCACGTAAAGATTTGTTACTCTTTCATTTTTAAGAATTAAAAATAGCAGTCTCTTTAGTAAGTCTTTTTTTTTACATCGTTTTTTAGTTATCAAAAAAAGATAAATATTGATTTTCGTTGAGATTACATAACTCAGAATCGTATCTTTGGCGGAATTTATTATTTAAACACACACACTTTATGTTAGATATAGCATTTATTAGAGAACAACCTGATTTGGTAAAAGCAGGAATGATTCAAAAAAAAGAAACCAAAATAGAATTGGTTGATGAAGTTTTAGATTTAGACACTCGTTGGAGAAAATCGACGTATGAATTAGATGAAATGCGTGCTTCAAATAATGCAAAATCGAAAATGGTTGGTCAATTGATGGGGCAGGGCAAAAAGGAAGAAGCACAGGCTGTTATTAGAGAAACTGCTGATATAAAAGAAAAGATTAAAGAACTAGAACAGTTAGAACAAAGTTTATTGGAACAAAGAAATAACTTGTTATTATTTATTCCGAATGTGCCACATCCAAGTGTTCCTGTAGGTAAAACTGAAAATGATAATGTGGTTCATGCTACTTGGGGTGAAATTATACCTAAAGAATGGAGAAGAGCTCATTGGGATATTATTTCAGAATTCAAATGGGTTGATTTTGATCGCGGTTCTAAAGTAACAGGAGCGGGTTTTCCTTTTTATATTGGTGCTGGTGCGCGTTTACAACGAGCCTTAATTAACTTTTTCCTTGATGAAGCAATTGCCGCTGGTTATACCGAAGTTCAGCCTCCATATTTTGTAAATGAAGACTCAGCTCGTGGCACAGGTCAAATTCCTGATAAAGAGGATATGATGTACACAATGCCAAGAGACGGATTTTTTGCAATTCCAACAGCAGAAGTCCCAGTTACGAATTTCTACAGAAAAGAAATTATTGCTGAACAAGATTTACCTGTAAAAATGGCTGCTTATACTCCATGTTGGAGACGTGAAGCTGGTTCTTATGGAAAAGATGTTAGAGGTTTAAACCGTTTACATCAATTTGATAAAGTGGAATTGGTAAAGTTTGTTCATCCTGAAACTTCTTACAATGAATTAGAAGATTTACGCCAAGATGCAGAAAATTTACTTCAAAAATTGGGTTTGGCTTATCGAACTTTATTAATGTGTACAGGCGATATGGGTTTTACTCAAACAAAAAAATATGATTTAGAAGTTTGGAGTCCAGGACAGGAGAGATGGCTTGAAGTTAGTTCTTGTTCTAATTTTGAATCGTTTCAAGCTAGAAGAATGCAACTCAGATTCAAAGAAAAAGAAGGAAAAGTTGAAATTCTTCACACTTTAAATGGTTCCGGTCTTGCATTACCTCGTGTAGTTGCGGCAATTTTGGAAACATACCAAGAAGAAAGTGGAAAAGTATGCGTGCCTGATGTTTTAAAACCTTATATCGGTCGTGACTATTTGTAAGAATTTGAATTATGAGCTTAGCCCAAAAAAAGTAGGTTAAAAACTATTCGGCGAATTCGTAGTATTTGGAAGGGTTTAAACCTAAAGAATTGTCTTTTTGGAGTGGACTCAACATTCAGAATGGGAATTACATAATTATAGTCTAAGGGCATTATTTTCAAAACTATCGGATAAAAGCCAAGCTGCTTACCACGAAAAAAGTTGATCGTTGTCTAATGCTAATGAAAATGCTTCACCTATTGCATCTGGGTGACATAAAATAAGTGCAACCAATTGTTTTTTAGAACGTTGAATTTAAAATCGTTTAAGAAGATGCAAGCTCACTGAAATGAAAAAAAAGTGTTAAATCAAGAAATAGTTTATTTAGAGGAATACCTTAAATCTACAATGATTTCAAAGAGTTTAGTTGTTGAATAATGTGTGTTTGTTATAAAAAAATAACTTCGGGTTTTACTATTGATTCATAATACTGTTAGTTAAGGTAATTAAAATTGCCATTTAGGTTTCAACTTTTGGAATCTATTTTTAGCAATTAGAAGCTATAAGTGATTTTTATTTGTACAGTTTTCTTATTTAAGGTAATCAATAAAAGAGATTAAAATATATACAATTCGTGGACTTGTGAACGTTTCTTACCTAAAAATTTGAGAAAAACTCGGAATTAGCTAAAATATTCTTCAATATCACTGAGCATAATTCCATGGTGTTCAAGTGATTCTAACCGCACAATTAAGTCAATTGAATATTCAGATTTTAAAGAAGCTTGAATTTGAACGGTGTCTTCGAATGACTCTTTTTCGATAGTTAATGACGAATTTGAATGGAAAAGTTTTTGAATCAGATTTGTTTGACTATAATCGTAGGTTAGTTTAAATCGAATTCTTTTTTCAATTGGTTTTATAGTGCAGAGATCAAGGACTTTTTCAATCGATTCTCTGTAAGCATCAATTAAACCCTTTTTACCCAATTTTGTACCACCAAAGTAACGAATAACAATAGCACAACAATTCGTTAACTCCTTTCTTTTTAAAACATTAAGCATTGGAACACCAGCTGTTCCACCTGGTTCACCGTCGTCGGAAGCAAACTCTTGAACTGATTCAGCACCAATTCGATAAGCTAAACAATGATGATTCGCTTTTGGATGTAATTCACGAGCCATTTTTTGAAAATGATGAGCATCAGTAACTGAATAACAAGGATAGACTTGTGCAATAAACTCAGAACTTAGAATCGAGAAAGAAAAAGATTGTTCACTTGAAATACTATTCATAGTCCCTAAATTTATTGAAAGATGTGAACTAGTACTAAAAAATACTAGTAATGCAACTCCGATTTGAAAGAATTCAAATTTAAATCGATAAACTCAAAGTGTTAATCAATACGATTTTAATAAAACCTTATAATTGAGAATAATCAAAGTTCGAAATAAGAATGATCACAAAATTTCAAACATTCAATAAGTACAAACTGAAAAATCGTTAATAAATTAAAGTGAAACCAAAGGCTCTAATACGTCAAATCTAGAATTTAATTCCCAATGGGGTAAAAAATTGCAATTCTTTGTTTTAAATCGCTTTGTGGAACCAATATTATTAAGATAATTTTCGTTTCGTAGATTTTTGGGAGAGTTAGTGAGACCAAAGGCTCTTAGAAGATGGTACCGTGATTTTTTATCAATATTAGTATATAATTGAACACTAGTTTAAAATAATTTCACAAATAGTCTAAATAAGCAAAAATGATTGTTAATAAAAAGTTTACATGGATAGTGTAAAAGGTGAAACATTACTTCAACTCAAGCTCAATTTGTCTGTAAATGCAATAGCTATTGATTTTCATATTCTTACATTTTGAGTTTGATTATTTTTAAAACAGCATAAAAGTTGCGATAAATTTTTACTTATAAGTCGTAAAAAAGCCTTTCCAGAGATAAAACGTCCAAAAACTATCTAAAAAATATTAAAATCAAAGTTTTTTTTAAAATATATATGAGATAATTTTCTCAATCTGAAAAAAAATAATGAAAAAAATCTCAATTGCAAAAGTAGGCATTAAACTTTAAAAAGCGCTTTTTTGACAAAAATAGTAAGCACTAAACCTAAGCTTACTTTTTTTATGAAATCTTTCACAACAAAATTTATATTATTTCCAAAGATTATCAGTAAAAAATAATGGTGTAAGCAAGGGTTTAGGCATCAATAAATCAGTTAAATACTTGCAAATACTTAATTTTTTTCGCTTATTTGGTAAAATAACCATATCAACCTGTTTTAGTTTGGCAACTAATCAACCCCGTTTTTAAGGAAAGGAATATTGCAATGCAAACATTTCAAGCTCTTGATAAATCTGCATGTGGAGTAGGCTTTTTAGCTAGCAGAAAAAATATATTTAGTCACGCACAATTAGAATTAGGGCTACATGCACTTCGTTGCGTTGAACATCGTGGAGCCTGTGCCGCAGATCAATTAACTGGTGATGGTGCAGGGATTATGACTGATATTCCATTCGAACTTTTTGGAATTGAAAGAAATACTTCAGCAGTTGCAACTTTATTTGTTCCAACAACCCCTCATAAACAACGGCAATCACTTAAGATATTCGAAGAAATATTTCATTTCTATGGAATGGAAATCATTAAGTATCGCGATGTTCCCACAAATCCTTCAGTATTAGGTGAAGAGGCAAAAGCTACCCTTCCCGTAATTATTCAAGCTTTTATTAAACGTCCAGTTCACTGTAGAACAGATTTGTCTTATGATAAATTATTGTTTACTGCAAAACAACAAGTTCGTTTAAAAGTGAAAGAAGCTGGTTTCCAAACTGAGTTTTTCTTTGTTTCATTATCCCCTAAAACGATTGTTTATAAAGCACTTACTAAATCAAATGCACTAGATCAGTTTTATCTTGATTTAAAAAATCCACGTTTTAAAACGCGTTTCGTTTTATTTCATAGACGTTTTTCAACAAATACAAAAACATCTTGGGATAAAGCACAGCCATTTCGGTTAATTGCTCATAATGGTGAAATTAATACTATTCAAGGGAATAGATCTTGGGCAATTGCGCGTGAAAAATCACTTGGTGTACAAAAAGATGAATTGTTATCACGTGAAGGTATCTCTGATTCAGGTTCATTAAATGAAATGGTTGAAAGCTTGCGTTACAGAAGTGGTATTCCCCATGTCGAAGATGCTCTTTCTATTATGATGCCTCCAGCCGATCAACAAAATGAATTTTATAAATTCTGGTCACGTTCTGTAGAACCTTGGGATGGTCCAGCATTTATTACCTACTCAGAAGGAAATCGTATTGGTGCTCGCTTAGATAGAAACGGATTCAGACCATGCCGTTGGGCAATTACGGATAATCATTTTTTTTTATCATCAGAGGCTGGTGTTTTTGATTTAAATGAAAAATTAATTCACGCAAAAGGAACCTTAAATGCTGGTCATGGAGTGTCTGTTGATTTAAATACTGGTGAATTATTATTCAGAGATCCATCACATTCGGTTGAAAATCAATCATTTAAATATGATGCAAGAGTTCAGAAAATTAAAACACTTAATGTGCAAGAACCAAGTGAATTAGAAAAGAAAAAAGCTGTTTTTGCATTTACTGATGAGGAGTTAAAATTAGTTTTATATCCAATGGCATTAACAGGAAAAGAATCTATTGGTTCCATGGGAGATACCGCAAGAATTGCTATTTTCTCTGATCAGCCTCGTTCATTCTTCGATTTCTTTTATCAGAATTTTGCTCAAGTAACGAATCCTCCATTAGATTATCTACGAGAAAAAATGGTAACGGATTTAACCACTTATTTAGGTAAAAAACCGAATATTTTTGAACCGAAAGAGTTGATTCCAATATCTCCAGGACTTGAGTTAGATAGTCCCGTTTTATCGTTAGGGCAAATGGAGTATTTAAAAAAGTTAATGAACGTACCTGATGAGCAAACAGGTGTTCGCCCAATTGTATTTGACACAACGTTTATTAGAAATCATGGTGTTGTAGGTTTAAAAGATCGCATCAAAGATTTGGAAAAACAAGCAGTTGCTGCTACTGAAAGTGGAATGACTTGCATTATTTTATCAGATGAAAATGCAAGTTTTGAGCGGCCTGCAATTCCATCTTTAATTGCTCTTAGAGCTGTAGTTACCGCATTAAATAATGCTGGTTTACGTTTGGATACTTCAATTGTAGTGCATTCTGGTGAAATTAAAAGTACACATCACGTTGCATGTATTATTGGTTTTGGCGCAAATGCAGTTTGTCCTTATTTATCATTAGAAATCGCTCGTTTTGAAGAGGACAGAAAGCTAAAAACACTAGATGCAGAAAAGCGAGAATCCAATTTGATAAAATCTTTAGAGGGTGGATTGTTGAAAATAATGTCAAAAGTGGGAATTTCTGTTGTACGAAGTTATCAATCGGCGAAACCGTTTGCCATTATTGGGCTTGGAAATAAATTGGTAAAGAAGTTTTTTAATGGGGCCACTAGTCCAATAGGTGGTTATGAATTAGAACATATTGTTGAACAGCTTATTAAAGTATCAGGTCTTGCTCAAGAAGCGTTTGACTCAAATAATTTACCACTCAAAACATACCAATTTAAAGAGCATAATAAAGGTCTATTAGGTGAAAAGCACTCAATGACCAATACTCGTTCAAAATTGATACATGAATTAGTACATGAAACTGGATTTTCATTAAAAAGTACAGAATTATTCGAAGCCTATTTAAAAATAGGGTTAGATGATGAGCCAATAAATCCACGACATTTATTTGATGTGAAAAACAGCGAAAAACCTGTTTCAAAAGATGAGGTTGAACCAATTGAGGCAATAACAAAACGATTTGGTTCTGGAGCAATGTCTTTTGGAGCTATTTCTGCTGAATCACAACGTGATATTATCGAAGCCATGAAAGAAATGGGCGGAAGAAGTAATTCAGGTGAAGGTGGAGAAAACCCTTTTTATTATTCTGATGGAATTTCTGCTAGTATAAAACAAGTAGCCTCAGGTCGTTTTGGCGTGACTGCAGAATATTTAGTTTCAGGTGATGAGGTTCAGATTAAAGTTGCTCAAGGTGCAAAGCCAGGTGAAGGAGGACAGCTTATGGGAATCAAAGTAGATGAATTTATTGCACGAGCAAGGCACGCAAACGTGGGCGTCGATTTAATATCACCGCCACCATTGCACGATATTTATTCTATTGAAGATTTAAAGCAATTAATCTATGAGTTGAAACAAGTTAAACCTGGAATGAAAGTCGGAGTTAAACTTGTTGCAGGAGTTCATATTGGAACCGTTGCGGTTGGTGTAGCAAAAGCCGGTGCTGATGTTATTCATGTTTCTGGTGGTGATGGTGGAACGGGAGCTGCTTCCTTGAGTTCGATGAAACATGCTGGAATGCCATGGGAGTTTGGTCTTTTCGAAGTGCATCAAACATTAATTAATAACAACTTACGTAAAAATGTTATCCTAAGAACTGATGGTGGTCTTTCAACTGGAAAAGACATTATAATGGCTACATTATTAGGAGCTGACGAATACGATTTCGGTAAACTTCTTCTAGTTGCTGAAGGATGTGTAATGGCTAGAATTTGTGAAAAAAATACTTGTCCAACAGGAATTGCAACACATGATCCAAAGTTCAAAGCAAAATATAAAGGCACAAAAGATGGTGTAATAAATGTCTGTAAATATATTGCAGAAGATGTTCGTCGTAATCTAGCTTTAATGGGTTTTACTTCGTTAAAAGATATTATTGGGCGAAATGATTTATTGACAGTTAATGAAAAAACAATAGAATTAATCAGAAATAGAAATTTAGATTTAAGTTATTTCTTTGATGCTCCTGTGCCCAAAACAGTTCAAAGAACTGATTTATTCAATGATGGAATTAGCCCTTTAAATCAACAATTGGTTCATACGGTTAAACCATTTATTCAAAATAATGAAAAATTTGAAGGTTCATTTGATATCTATTCAACAGATAGAGCGGTTTTATCTACTTTATCCGGTTATTTGGCAAAACGCAGAAGTGAACGTCGTTTAGCTGAAATAAAAGGAGAGGAACAGCCGACTAAACCATACACAGAACAAATCAAATTGACTTTTAACGGAAGTGCGGGGCAAGGTTTTGGTGTGTTTATGGTAAATAACATCGATGTAAAACTTTACGGCGAAGCCAATGATTCTGTTTGTAAAGCAATGTCAGGTGGAAAAGTAACAATAACTCCATCTTTGGAAGCTACTTATAATCCTTCACACTCTGCGATTATTGGAAATTGTGCTTTATACGGCGCAACAGGTGGGACTTTGTTTGTACATGGTCAGGCTGGTGATCGTTTCGCAGTGAGAAACTCGGGTGCAACTGCCGTAGTCGAAGGCGTAGGCTTACATGCTTGTGAATACATGACTAACGGAAGGGTTGTTGTTCTTGGGCAAGCTTATCACAATATTGGAGCAGGTATGACAGGTGGCGAGTTGTACCTGTATGGAGATCCAGGTAGTTATATCAACAAAGAATATATCTCTGAATACCACATTTCAGATGAAAATTATCAGCAGTTATATGTTCTTTTAGACGATTACCAAAAAGAAACCAATTCTTCTAAAGCAAAATATATTTTGAAAGATTGGGAAGCAGCTAAATCGGAATTCAAATTGTATGTTCCATTAGGAATGTTACATTCTAATTATTCCGAAGTACCAGTAGTATAAATAATTTATAAAGTATGAGCCTACTCTGAATTGTAATTTACCGCAAAATAATCGTTGATTTTGTTTAGTATAAACTAAAAAATCGAATTATGAAGTGGACTCAAGTTTTGTAAATTAAAAAAAGCTCCAAATTGGGGCTTTTTTTAATTGGAGTTATCCCTTGTGTTCTTTTTGTTTTTTCTAATCCGAGGTTCTTGGCGGTTAAGGCGTTCCTTGTTTTTATCACGATTTTGCATTCTAACCATGTGATTAGATCTCATTTCCATCATTTTTCGCAGTCTTTTTCGTTGTGATTCATTTGAAATTTGATAGAGTTTACGGATGCGATAGAATGTCTGCGATTCCATTTTCGCATGCATAAATGCGATTTCATTAATTAGAGAATCAACAAAGGTTTTTTCAAGTGAATCAGATTGGGCATAATGCAATAAATCGTTGCGGTGTTTCATCATTTGAAGCTGATCTAGCCGCTGTTCATCACTTGGTCTAAACTCTTCATTGAGTAGCATTTTTTGATCATCGGATAAATTTAAACGGTTTCCTAATTGAAAAACTGGATCAGAAGGCAGTTCAGGAGTTATCGGTCTATTTAGAAATAAAAAAATAAACCCAGCTATTAAGCTGATATTCAAAAAGGATAAAATTCCGGTCAAAATAATCCAAAAGCGTTTTGATTCAAACATGAGGTTTTATTCATTTAAAGTAAGTAGAGTTGACCAATCAGCATCGGTGGTGTATAGAGAATCGATAAGTTCAGTTTGATTCTTTTCTTGTGAATAATTCCAACTATACCATAAAACAGCTCCATTTAAACTACTTAAAAGTATTGCGGCTGCAACGGTCATTCGTTTTAAACTAAAAATAGTAGTAGAATAATTTTTTCTTGCTCCAATTACTTTTTCAGTTATATCCGGAATTTCAATACTATCCAATTTTCTACTCAAAGATTGAGTAATTAAATCAAATTTCATGTTATTAAGTGGTTTCATAATGAAATTCTCCTAATGATTTTCTCAGTTTCAATTTTGCACGAGATAAAAGAGCTTCAATGGCTTTCACAGAAACGTCCATTATTGAAGCTGTTTCTTGGTAGGTATGACCATTCAAATAGATCAAAGAAAAGGCTAAACGCTGATTTTCTGGTAGTTTTTCGATGTTTAACTGAAGTGCTTTGCTTAATTCATCATTTTCTATTTTTTTTGAAATGGATGCAGAAGGGTCAGGAATGGCAATCGGTTCTTCACTTTCAGTTGCAAAAATAGATTTTAAAACAGCAAAACGTTTTTTCCGTTTACAAGCTCGCAAATGTTGAAGACTTCTATTGACAGCTATTCTAAAAAGCCACGTTTTTAAGCTAGAATCGCTTTGGAAATCACGAATGTGTACTAAAGCATCCATAAAAGTTTCCTGAGTTAAATCTTCTGCATCCATTTCATTAAAAACAATTTTTAAAATAACTCGAAAAACATCATGCTGATAAGTTTGAATGAAAAACCGAGTAGCTTTTTCATCTTGATTTCGTAATTCTTCAACTAGATGTTGTTCGTTCACAATATTAAACTGATAACTTTAATGCTTAATTTACAATTGTTCGTAATCGATTAAAAGAAAAAGCTGCAATAATCAGATGTGAACCTTCTCAAAACAGCTTTCCTATGGGTATTAAAACTTAAAAATTTTCAATAATTTAACCTCTTAGGCCACAATTTCTTGCTTTTCCACCTTTTTTACCTTGACGTTGTTGCATCATATCAAATTTAACTTTTTGCTTGTCTGTAAGTAAAGTTTTTACTTCAATACCATGACTAATTCGTTCTTTTTCTTGATTAGAACGGATTTTCGACACTTCATCAACAAGTGCATTTAACTTTTTTTGATCGGGTTTGTCAGCGCTCATTAGTGTTCTTTTTTGTGCTTGTTTTTCTCCGAGTTGATTTCTAAAGGCAATCATTTTTTTCATATGAGGAGTTTGTAGTGCCTCAATTTTTATTTTTTGCTCATCCGTTAATTCAAGGAATATTGCCATGCGTTCAAATTGATCACCGGGATCATTTTGTTCAAATCTTGGTCTGAAATCTTCTCTATTTCTATTATTTCCCATTTTGTTACCGGGTTGAGCATGGATAGAATTAACTGCAAAGAAGAATAAGGCGATGAAAAGGAATCTTGTTTTCATAATAGGTTATGTTTGGTTTTGGGTTACAAATGGTTAGATGCCTGTTTTTGCAAAACCCTTCGGAACTATTTTAATTAATTTCGGATTTAACACAAAAGATTTATTATAAAAAAAACATATAACGCTAAGTAATATATTATCAATAAGAAAGAAGATTGAAACTAGTGTATTTATGTTCGGTCGGGCATTTATCTGTTTCGTTCAAATTAAATTATTGACAAATCTGAGTTTAAAGAATAACTTCAAACTCAATAGTATAATAAGTACTCCTATCGATGATCTAAATGTCACTAATAGGTAAATTAAAATTTAAATAAGGGTAATATCTTTTTATACTTACTCTAAAGTAACATTGAATTAAAATAAATTAGAAGTGTTAACCATAATGAAAAATAAAATTGTATTAATAGCTGGTGCCTCTGGTGGAATTGGAAGTGCATGTGCTCGATTATTTGGAAAAGCGGGCGCAAAAATTGTTTTAGCAGCAAGAAATGTCTCAAAAGCTGAAGAAATAGCAAAAGAAATAAATGGAAGTGGGGGAGATGCTTACGTAAGTTATGTAGATGTAACGGATATTTCTTCGGTTACAGCGCTAGTTAATGATACAGCTAAAGAATTAGGGAAAATCGATGTTTTAATAAATGCATTTGGTATTGGAATGATTAAGCCCTTACTTGACATGAATCCTAGTGATGCAAAAAAAGTATTTGATGTGAATGTCTATGGAACATTCTTGTTAACCCAGTCGGTTATGCGCTATATGGAAACCGAAAAAAAAGGAACAGTCGTTATGTATCCTGGAACAATGGGAAAATTTGTGATGAAAGGTTCATCTGTTTATTCAGCAGCTAAACATGCACTAGTGGGCTTCACGAAAGGGTTGGTAGAAGAAAATAAAAGGAATTCAATCCGATTCTCACTGATTTATGCAGGTGGAGTAAATACACCATTTTGGGATAATCCAACGATTGAAATGAAAGTTCAAAAAGAAAAAATGCTTACCGTTGAAGAAGTAGCCAAAGCAACCTACTACGCAGTAAGTATGCCTTATAGTGCAGTATTAAATGAAATTGTACTTCAACCTGAAACTCATCAATTAGTTTAAAATATTATTGAATTGAACTTACTCAGAAAAGTCGTTTTTCATCAAGATAGCTGGTAGATTCTAGAGATTTGGAAGGGTGCGAAGCGTTGCGATCGACTTCCTAGAGTGGGTTTTGTGTTTACTTCACAAATAAATAGAAATTGATTGACAAACCTCATTACTATTTCGTATATTATTAATCTACACTGCGGGGTGGAGCAGTTGGTAGCTCGTCGGGCTCATAACCCGAAGGTCGCAGGTTCGAGTCCTGTCCCCGCCACACTGAGAAAGCCGTTCATAACAAAATGAATGGCTTTTTTTTTAATCAATAATCGAACATCCAACTTAATCTGAAAATATTTTTAGATTCAGATCCTAAAAAACTAGGAAAAAAAATCATTAATGATTTATAGTGATTATTAATTTCGAGTAGAATCAAAGCTTTAAACAGTTTTTTCGCTTAGTTAGATTCATCTTCTGCATTGATTTTTTTGAGTTTCTAAAATGCAGCAAGGTAATCGTTGTTTAAAAAGCACAACAAAATCAAATTCAAAATAGGTCGTGTTACGATCACACTCATAGATTCCGCCGAGAAAACACTTCGTGGCTCTTCGAATGCTGTCGAATCACGAGAGAACCATTTTTTGCTTAGATTGTATTCTAATACAAATTTTAATGTGTAGATATGTGCTTGTACATAGATTATCCGTTTAAATCTGGTACTCAAAAACTTACGCTGAAAGTTGTGTATTTAAACAGTTTCCCATTAATTCCTAGATTCATATTTTTATCTAGTTAAGTATCGATTTGTTCTATGATTGTACTCCGAAAAGTAGTTTTTAGCAAAATATTTGTCTAATTCGTAGTATTTGGAAGGGTATAAACCTAAAGAATTGACTTTTTGGAGTGGATTCTTCTATGGAAACATAATTTTAACCTAGTTCAAATAGTTGTTTAATTTCTTTATTACTCATATTACCAATCCAATTTTCACCAGTGTTCACGGTCAACTCTGCTAAATTTTTTTTGGATTGAATCATATCATTAATACGTTCTTCAAACGTGTTTTTTGATATAAATCGATGAACCATTATGTTACTTTTTTGTCCAATTCTATAGGCGCGGTCGGTTGCTTGAGCTTCAACAGCAGGATTCCACCATAAATCGTAGTGAATAACATGGTTTGCCGCGGTCAGATTGAGACCTGTTCCAGCTGCCTTTAAAGATAGAATAAAAATTTTATCGGCGTGATTCATTTGGAAAGAATTCACCATCTCTTTTCGTTGTTCTACACTACAACCACCATGATAAAATAGGGGAGATTCTTTATATCTTTGCGTGATAAAGTGCTGTAATAAAGTTCCCATCTCTTTGAATTGTGTGAATAGTAGAACTTTCTCATTGCTATCTACGATACTGTCCAATTTATCAAATAATAAATCTAATTTACCGCTTAATGAGGCATCTAGAATGTTGTTTTTTAAGAATTGAGTTGGATGATTACAAATTTGCTTTAATGCTAAAATCATTTGTAAAACAAGACCTTGACGCACAAAAAGACCTTTTTTATCTGAAGAATCAATGCCATCTATTTGATTCATTGCTTCTTCCAACGTTTTTTCATACAGACTTGCCTGAACTTTCGTCAACGTGGCAAAACAATCCATTTCTATTTTATCTGGTAAATCGCTAATAATTGATTTATCAGATTTTAGACGACGCATTAAGAAAGGAGCTGTAACTTTTTTCAATTTTTCCGCAGCTGCCACATCGTTGAAGATTTCAATTGGACTGCCGAATTTTTCGTGAAAATCTTTGGCATTTCCTAAAATACCTCTATTACTGAAATCTAAAATGCTCCATAACTCACTGAGGCGATTTTCAACGGGAGTTCCGCTCATAGCAATAAAATGATCTGCTCCAATACTCTTTATTGCTTTCGATTGCGCCGTGGCACTATTTTTTATATTTTGCGCCTCATCAATAATTAGTGTTTGCCATTTATGTTTTTTTAAGTTAGCGGCTTCAGATCTTACTATACCGTATGTTGTAAGCATTACATCAAAATCTGCATCCATTTTTCTGTTTGTACCATGGAAAATGTGCGTTCTTAGTGTTGGCGCAAATTTTTGAGTTTCTACTTCCCAATTTGATAATAAACCGGTTGGAACCACAACTAAGGCTTTTTTATCATTAAAAAAACCATCTTCTTTGTACTTAAGTAAAGTTGTGATTACCTGAAGTGTTTTTCCCAAACCCATATCGTCGGCAATGACCGAACCAAAACCGATTTGAGCGTTACGATACATCCAAGAATATCCTCGAGATTGATAGGGTCGTAGTTCGGCTTTTAAACTTTTTGGCAATGGAATTTCTTTAAATTCAGTTAATTCTTTAATTAAGTTTTTTACCTCATCAGTTAAGATAACTTTTGCTCCTGCATATTCTCCACTCAAAGCAACACGAAGTAACTCGAATGAAGACATTACTTTTTTAGTGTTGAAGTGATTAACTAATTTTTCCAATTCCACTTTATCAACATACATGTACTGAGATTTAAACTTGATTAAGCCTTCCGATTTTTTCAATAATCTCTTAAACTCTGCTTCATCCATAACTGTGTCGCCAATAGAAACTTGCCAATCAAAATCTAATAATTGATCTAAACGTAGATACGATTTCCCTACAGCTTTTTTCAATTTAACGCTAGGTTTTGGTTTTAAAATGTCGCGTAACGATTTAGGAAGAAGAACATCCACATCTAATAATTGAATAGCTGGAATCATCTGAAACAGAAAAGGGGTAAACTGCTCACTATTCATTTCAATTAAAGTGTAAGCCTTTGAATTGATATATGAGTCTAAGCCGTTAATAAAACAACTTAATTGTGTGAGCGATTGAAGAATTTCAAAACGGCTGTTTCCATAAGTGACTGAACTTAAGATTTCTTTTAAGTGGACAAACTTACTTTCATGCTCATCTTTGAATTCAATTTCAATATGTACTATAAATTGTTCATTGCCAGATTCTTCCACAACAATTCGTGGTTTATAATTTCCTTTAGCAAGGTAGTATTTTTGTAGCCATGCTTGAATTCCACCGGGCAAGGCGTTTTCACCTGGTTTACTAAAGGTATAGTTTGTTTTCTTGAAAAATAAATTAATGAAAAGCTCATCTTTACTGCTTTCACTAAATAAATGAATTAATTTAGTTAAGAAAACAGAAACCAAATTTTGGCTAAAATTTTTAGTAATTGACTTTTCTTTTCCCTTATGATCCCAAAAAAATGAATAGAGTAGACTCATTTCGTCTAATTGACTCATTAAGGACTGAACGGGTTTACTGAGTGTTGCTGGTAACCAACGGATGGCATAGGATTTATCCGATAACTGAAAGATTTGAGGAATCACAGCTCCGTTGGCTATCAAGTGCAAGGAAAAATGGAAAATTGTGTGTAAAAAAGCTGTAGTCGGCTGATAATCTAAGGTCTTGGAATGTGGAATAGATTCTAATCTCAGCAAAAAGGCCAAAATAGAATCCGTGATCTCATCAACATGTACTCTAGATTGAAAAAAATCATCAAGCATTACTTTAATTTGACTATGTGTGGTGATTTTATATCCATCTATTTCAATCTCTTTGAACCATTTTTCAAAAGGAATTTTTCCTTTAATTAATTTTTGAGCACTTTTTACTACTCTGTTTAAGGCAATAAGATATTTTTCTTTGAAATCTCCATAGAAAGGGTAAAATACGGGATTAGCAGAAAGTAAAGCCGCAAGGGGTTCATGAATAGAAATGAGTTGGGAAAAGACTAATTTCTCATAGGCTTTTTCCTGACTTAATGGAGCAAGAAATTCTTTAGGTCGTGATTTCTGTATCAGTAAATCAGGCAGCAATGGAATTTCCGAATATTCTTCCGTAATAAAAAAGCCCCGCTTATTCATTTCTGCAATTAAATCAACGTTGTGTAATTTAAAAACAAGAAATGGATCATTATCTATTTCAGCGCTAACCTTATAAATTACAGCCGCAAGATGTTTGCATGGAACAGCCCAATCGGGGCAACTGCACTGCATTTTGAAATCAGTCCATTGTCTTGGAAATACTTTTAATCCTAGTGATTCTGCAATATCCAATACTTCTGGATTCAATTCACGATTCAACAACTTTGAAATAATAACTGGACGTTCAGCTAAAGCCTGTACAAAATTACTTATTTGTTGTTCAAAAAAAGGCGGTAACACGATATCAACAGAATAGGGTTTAGGGCGACTTCCCGATACGTTTGCCTTTATATAATTTTCATAGATCGTAATTTTAGTTACGGCTCCTTTATTTGCATAACTGCTTCCACGAGGTAATCTGTTACTGTAATCAATATTATTTAACGAGTTAAGCCATTGTTGTCCCCTCCAAGTTTTACCAAATGTTTGTGCCATACGAATTGATTTAAAATGTCAAGTGTTCAGGTTATTGGCTTAAAATATAAAAGCAATTTATTGAATTACATACGTGGGTTGCCAATATCTGGATATCTACTCACTACTTGGTAGATGATAAAATAAGAGTTCTTATTTATTAATATTAGATAATAATGCTCAAAATGTTAAAATAGTATATTGTAAAATATATTATTTAAACATTTTTGTTTAAAATGTTGTATTTTCTGATAAATTGAATCTTATTTGTACAGATTGCTAAGGTAGCATTTATTACATTTGAGTTGAAATAAGCATGGTATGAAGCTTATTTTTGCATAAATTCATAAAATCACCTAAATAGTGTATTTTAAAATATACTATTTAGACAAGAAGGTAATTATATGGTCAAATTTGAACCACTTAAACCCATTGATCGTGAACTTATCTATTCACGAATACAATTTGAAAATCCTTGGTGGATAAGCTCATTAATCGATCCCGATTTTAGTGCTATGCAAAAGCGTATGTACTTCGATTTATTTTTTCCACTGGTTAAGGAAATGTTACCTAAAAGAGCGGTTGTGTTGTTAGGGCCAAGACGTGTTGGTAAAACCGTAATGATGTTTCATGCTATTGAAGCCTTAATCAAACAAAATGTACCGCAACAGAAAATTGGATTTTTATCTGTTGATAGCCCCATGTATTTGAATTTAGGACTGGAAGAGATGTTCATCATAATTCGGAAATTGACAGGTAATGAGAATCCTGATGGTTGGTATGTTTTTTTTGATGAAATACAATTTCTAAAAAATTGGGAGCAGCATTTAAAAGTTTTAGTGGATAGTTATCCACTAACAAAGTTTATTGTTTCGGGTTCAGCAACTGCTGCATTAAAGGTAAGAAGTATGGAAAGTGGAGCTGGTAGATTTACTGAATTTATGTTACCACCATTAACGTTTCACGAATATATTCATTTGCAAGAATTGAATCATTTAATTCGCCCGTCTGAGACCATTTGGAATGGCAATGTAAATCAGTTTTATACAACCATAAATATTCAGGAATTGAATAAACATTTCTTGAATTACATCAATTATGGAGGTTATCCTGAGGTACTTTTTACCAATCGTATTCGTGATAATCCCGGCAGATACATTCGAAACGATATCGTAGATAAAGTATTGATGCGTGATTTACCTAGTATGTATGGAATTAGTGATGTACATGAGTTACACGCATTTTTTTCGTCATTAGCCTATTATAGTGGAAATGAATATTCGCTGGAAAGCCTGTCTCAATCGAGCGGAGTGGACAAAAATTTGTTGAAAAAGTATCTAGAGTATCTCGAAGCTGCTTTTTTAATCAAAGTGGTACATCGTGTTGATGATGCAATTAAATCGTTTAAACGAACAACGTTTTATAAAATTTACCTGACCAATCCGAGTTTGAGAAGTGCTTTATTTGCCCCGATGGAACCCACTCATGAATTGTTAGGCAATATGGTTGAAACGGCCATCTTTTCACAATGGATGCATCGCGACTGGTTTGTTCCGATTTATGCGCGATGGACTACTGGAAGAACACAAGGCGAAGTGGATATGATTGGCCTCAATGAACGAAGAAAGCCTGTTTGGGCTGTAGAAATAAAATGGTCGAACCGTTACGTTTCCAAACCCAATGAATTAAGAAGTTTGCGTCATTTTTGCGAAAAAAATGATATTTCATCAGCATTAGTAACAACAATTGATAAAGAAGCCCGAGTTAATTTTAACGGATTAGAGTTAAATTTCTATCCTGTTGCATTGTACGCTTATGTAATTGGAATGAATTCTCTTGAGCAAAAGCGAAATAAGTCGGGTCATTAAAAAATGCGAATTTGAATAAATTATTCAATTTTCAGCTATTTTAAACTGAATGCTTTCTCAGAATATTTGACGTAATACATGTATATTTGTAGAATCATAAATGGTTATTTCTTAATAGATTATCGTTGTTATTTAAATAAATATATGAATTTTGAAAATTGAAATAATCGAGTTTAATCCAGAAGTCGATGTTATTGATATTTTACCCACTCAAAAAATGCAGTTTTATTGTTTATTTTGCTGTAAGCTATTATATAATAAAGCTCTTGATTTAAAAAGATAATTGTTTAATCAATAAATGAGTCCATTCCCCAAAGTCGATTCTTTCGGTTTACATCCTTCCAAATCCTATGAATTCGATGAATGTTTTACAGAAAACTATTTTTTGGAGTACGCTCATAAGTTAATTTATCAAAGTGGAAGAATTTATTTAAATAAGGTTATCAAAAAAAAAGATAGCCTTTATTTAAATTTAGAACTATTTAATCAACATCATCTTTTGTGTTAGCAATTGATTTGGTGTTTGTAATCTAGCGAAATAAAGCCCACTTGCTAGATTTGAAGCATTAAAATAAACGGCATGTTCTCCACTAGTAAACTGACCTTTTCTTAATTCGCTGATTTTTCTTCCAAATACATCATAAACTTCAAGAGTTATAAATGATTGAATTGGAAGCGTAAACCAGATCATAGTAGCTGGGTTAAACGGATTCGGATAATTACGAATGCTTATTTGTTCAGGTAAATCTGCTTCTGATTCTTTTGATGTTAGGGTTGGTGAGTCTAGAGTAATCACCGCAAATTCATCAAAAGTTACATTATCATCAACTACTCCATTTGCTGATGGTGCTTGTTTATTAATTTTCCCATTATCGCCATTCCCAAAACGAACAACAGATAGATATAAAGTGTCAGGTTTTTTTGTGAATTGGGCGCTTAAATCCCAAGAACCTTCAAGAATGGTTCCTGCATTAACAGATTTAGTTCCAGGTGCATCGTACCAACTTGCATAAGTGTTGTCTGACTCATTAGCAATATAGGCGCTCCAATTCAAAATAGTTCCAGCTTTTGCCCAAGGCGATGGTCTAGAACCAGTTTTTTGATCAGTAATAAAAATAAACACATCATTTCCTAGACCTTGAGCTGCTTCGGTAGCTACATATAAATCTCTACCATTCCAATCTGCTCGTAATGTTAATCCATCATTTTCAGCAATTATTTTTGAAGTTCCATCTAAATTTCCATCAATGGAATAGCTAAGAGTTGGTTCAATGTATCCCGTTTCTCCATCACCTCCGCCAACTGTTGAGCCAGAAACGGTGATTTTATAATCATTTCCACCATTATTATCCCAAGTATCATTTTCATAATTGATTACAAATGCTAAACTTGTTACGGCTTGAGTTCCATTAAATGGACCAATTTTTAAAATGCGTTCACCTGCTGCATTTGAATCTGGGAAAGGAGTTTGTATTGCAGGCCCACTTTGAAAAAGAAAAGATTCTTCAGGTCTATATTCTGTTGCAGGAGTTTGCCAATTACTTCCTTCTGGATTTACACCCCAATGTAAACGAGCATCAATTTTGCTTTTTAAGGTAATAAAAATAGTATCATTTATTGTTGGATTTTCAGGAATCCAAGAAAGACTTGTTGAGCCTGTTGAGCCACCGCCGCCAGAAGAGCTACTTGTTCCAATGTAAACTGATCGAATGGGACTGCGTTTGATATTTCCTTTTGTATCTTCGGCTTCAACATAATAATCAATGAGTTTGTCTTTAAAATCTGTTAAAGTTGCATCAAAACGATTCGCTCTAAATTTTGGAAGAGGATCGGTTTGCGAAGCAGGTTCGTTTCTTTCTGTCATAGGTACTGCAGACCATGCAGAAACCCCTGAACCATCCGAATAAACTTGGTTTGCATCAGCAACTATTCCGTCTTCATCAACACGATAGTTAAGTTCTACTCTAGCTAAACCTGAAGCATCAAAAGCATAAGTCCATACGGTTATTTCTGATGATTGAGCCATTTCCCACATGAATCCGCCAGGATTATAGGCATCTCTTTGAGGAATAAAAATGGTTGGCGCTGTTGTTTCATTTGAAATATTCCAAGCTCCATTAATGGGATCTAAGGCTAAATTTCCACCCAAAGCAGGATTGGAATCCCAAATTTCGGTTCCATCCCAATACCAATAATCTGATGCTTGAGCATTTGAAAGCATTTCGCGTGCTTGTGCTAAACCTGTGTGATTAGGATTGTTTTCTGCAACGGTAGTAAGCATATTTTTTACAGCAGTTAAAATCGCCCAAGAATTTCTATCAGGGCTGTAACCATTTGATCCAGGTTTTCTAACCATTTTAGGAATTCAGGATCTCCATTATCTGCGCCAGCCCAACTTCCGTCTTCAACATGAATTTCATCATTGATGTCAGGTGGGAATAAATCTAAATAATCTTGAATCGTAGTTCCTACAAAACGTGATGGATTCGCTTTCAACCAATCAACAAATGCTTGAAAATTGCCACCATAATAGCCTTCAGAACCGCCACCGAAATTATCACCATCATGGTGTAAAACGATTAAAATTGGGTGATCTGAATCGGTGTTATATCTTTCCAACTGACTCATAACAGATTCATATTGAAGCGCACCAAATCCACCTCGACCATCTTCGTTGCCTAAATAGCGAGAAGTTGGAACGGCAATTATTTTTGATTTTTCACCCGTTTCTGGATTTGTATAGGTAACATAATGAGGTTGATGTCCCCATTGTGCTGAAATTTTTGTTGGCACCCAAAGATTATTGAGCTGAACCCAATCACCTGGGTCCTCATTTCGTTGATCAGCTAGATTTGGTTCATATAAGTTTCCACTCTTACTATATGGATAACCTTTCACAGCTCTTTCGAAATGTACATTATCAACTAGAGCCCATTCCAGCCCTTCATCAGCTAAAGCAGGAATCATCCGTGGAGAAAAAGCATTTTCGGGTGGAAAAGTTCCTTTAGAATAAGAAACCCCAAAATTATCAAACAATTCTTTTTTGTGAGTTGAAATTTGTGCTCGAATATCGTCATATTCAACTAGACCCATGAGCGGATGATGATAACCAAATCCAATTAAATCAAGACGATAATTGTTTAAAGAGGTTTTGTTTTTTGCCATCGATTTCCATGGATTTTTCCAGCCATTAAAACCTCTTCCTGCTGCCTCAATTTGATTTAAATTTCGAATTAATGAGCCTGTAAGACTAACAGAAGCGCCAAAGTGTTCAAGACCAGCAGCAATCCCTTTATTTACCGCATCACTTGGCCAAGTAGTGTAAGGACCCGTTCTTGAATTATGTATTTCAATAACCGAATAAGAATAGCGACCTGAGCCATCGGTTTGAATAACGTTTTCACCAGGTCGATAGACCGGTTGGTGCATGTGCCATAAAAAAGCGATATAAATAGGAGGATTTGCTGTTTGTTTTACAGGGTTTTCTTTTTCTTGTGCAAAAGATGAATTACTAAAAAAGATTAGGAATGCAAAGGTAACCGATATGATTTTTTTCATAGTAATTAGACGTAATGTGAATAGTGGGCTGAATTAATTGAGCAAAAAGCGCAAAAAATCAACCAAAAAAAGGATAACCAACCAAGTAATAACAGATATATCTGAAATTAAATCCAGTAAACTCAAGTTAACAAAAGCGATTCAATAAGAATAAGGAAATAGAGAAGTTTTTGTTTTGGGATAGAAAAACGCTTCCAAAAAGAAAAAATACCAATATGCAATAAAGTTCATAAATGTAAAAAAGGAACTTGATGCTATAAATCTAATCTGAATCAAAAGTTGTGGAAGCTCATAAATTCAGTAAGTTGATCATTAAAATCGAATTAATTTACATTCGAAATTATACAAGGAATGATGTTTATATTATTTAAGGAATCGAATTAGTGAGAATAACACCTAAATTGCATTTCTAGCAAATATTATTACTTTTTTACTGATTCGAGTGAATAAAGAATCAGAAAGGATAGAACGAATATGGATTGGCTACTCAATCATTAATAGTCTTAATAGGAGTCAAATTATTCGTTAAATACTAACATAACATTGAGATTTCCTCTAAAGGATTCGGTTTTAATTGGAACGTAAATACGAATTAAACAACTAAATCAAATCTTTTCTCCATTGAAAAATTGACTAATTGCTCACCACGTAAGGAAATAATATTTTTTTAGTCACCCTAAAACCTTGTTTTTCAAAAAACGGTTTTGCTAGATAAGAAGCATCTGTATAAATTTTTGAAACGGAAATAGTAGATAGAAGCTCAAATTCAATAATATCATAGAGTTTTTTTGCAATACCTTTTCGATTAAACTCTGGTAATACATATAAAAAATCGATATAACCATCATTTCTGAATGATATAAACCCTGCTTTTTTTTCATCAGAAATAGCAAATATAGTTTTAAGGTTTTTTAATCGCATAGACCAATAATTACTGTCAAAATCTGATGGTGCCCAAGCTTCACATTGTTCGGTTGAATATACCTTTATTCCAATTTCATGTACTGATCTGTAGAAGATAGCATGAAGCTCTTCTAAATCCTCATTTGTAAAGGTTTGAAAGTTTAAACGAGAAGTATCGAATTGCATGAACAAAATTCGTAGGTTTGATAAAATTAAGTAAACCAATTTTCAATTTCATTTTAAAGTAAGAAATTCTATGGAAATAATTGACCTTCGTAGCGATACCGTTACAAAACCTACAACTGAAATGCTACAAGCCATGATTCATGCAGAAGTTGGGGACGATGTGTTCAACGAAGATGCTACTGTTTTAGCTCTAGAAAAAAGAGTTTCAGCAATGTTTGGGAAGGAATCAGGCTTATTTGTTCCATCGGGTACAATGAGTAATCAACTAGCTATAAAAGTATTAACACAAAGTGGTGAAGAAGTCATTATTGATGAAAGTGGTCATATTTTTAATTATGAAGGCACTACAGCTGGCTGGCTTTCAAACGTTCAATTGCGTCCCGTTCTTGGAAAACTTGGAAAGTTAACTCCTGCGCTTATTGAAGCTGCAATAAGACCAAGAAATGATTGGGATCCACATACATCAGTAATTGAAATAGAGAATACTGCAAATAAAGGAGGAGGAACAGCTTATACTCGTCAGGAATTAATAGATATAAAAGTAGTTGCAGAAAAACATCATCTTTTAGTTCATTTAGATGGTGCAAGAATTTGGAACGCAATAACTGCAACTGGCATTGAACCAGAATTTTTTGGAACAATTGCTGAAACCATCTCAGTTTGTTTTAGCAAAGGTTTAGGTGCTCCGGTTGGCTCAATGCTATTAGGCTCAACTGAACGAATTAAAAAAGCAAGAAGATTCCGCAAAATATTGGGTGGAGGAATGCGTCAAGTTGGATTGTTAGCAGCAGCTGCAGATTATGCGATTACCCATAATTGGAAAAAAATGGCAGAAGATCACAGAAAAGCCAAGGAGCTAGCCGAACTGATTCATTCTAGAAATGATATAGAAGTGTCATTAGAAGCAACTCAAACCAATATTGTTATCTTTGAACTTAAAGAAATAATGGCTACTGAATTTATGGAAAAAGCAACAACTGCAGGTTTGAGAGTTGTTCCATTTGGGCCAAAGAAAGTAAGAATCGTTTATCACTTTCAGATTACAGACTCAATGCATAAAAAAGTTTTAGCATTTTTTGAAAATTTCTAAAATTCATTTTGATGGAGTTTCAATGAAACAGATAATCATGTTAAAAATCATTACTTTAAAGACTATGTTAAAATGATTGCTAACAATGCTATTGAATAACAATAGTTCAATTTTTACTGAGCAAAAATTATCTTTTAAAACATTAACTAATTACAATGAAAATTTATGTAGCAGGTCATCGTGGAATGGCTGGATCGGCAACGGTGCGTTCTCTTAAGAAATCGGGATATAATGAAATTATTACCGCAACACGTTCAGAACTAGATTTATTAAATCAACAAGCGGTTAAAAACTTTATTACTGAGCAAAAACCTGATGTCATAATTATTGCGGCAGCCAAAGTGGGAGGGATTTTAGCAAATAATGATTTCCCGTATGAGTTTTTGATGGAAAACTTGATTATTGAAACCAATTTGATTCAAGCGGCAGTTGATCATAATATTGAAAAAGTCATATTTCTTGGCTCATCTTGTATTTATCCAAAATTTGCCGAACAACCGATTCGTGAAGATTCCCTATTAACAGGCCCTTTAGAGCCTACCAATGAATGGTATGCGATTGCAAAAATTGCTGGTGTAAAACTGTGTCAATCTTTGAGAAAAGAATATGGCAAAAACTATTTCTCACTAATGCCTACCAATTTATATGGTCCGTTCGATAATTTTGATCTAAAAACCTCACATGTATTACCAGCGATGATTCGCAAGTTTCATGATGCAAAACTCAATGGGAATACACCAGTAAGGCTTTGGGGTTCAGGAACACCATTACGTGAATTTTTACATGTTGATGATTTAGCTGATGCCATCGTATTTTCAATGAAAGCGGATCATTTAGATGATTATTTATACAATGTTGGTTTCGGATCTGATTTGACCATAAAAGAATTGGCAGAAACAATCCAAAAAACAGTTGCACATGAAGGTGAAATTATTTGGGATAGTTCTAAACCAGATGGAACACCAAAGAAATTAATGGATTCATCAAAATTCAGAAGCCTAGGCTGGAGTCCGAAAATTGATTTAGAAACTGGAATCAAATCAACTTATAAATGGTTTTTGGAACATCAAGATTCATTTAAACAAATTGCTTACTAAAGAAAATTAATCATGTCACAAAAAGTCGGATTAATAACAGGTGATATGTAATCTTTAGTTAAAGATATGATAAAAGGTGATTTAGCATCACTAGAAAAAGAATTAAAATAATATGCAATTTACATCAATTGAAAAACTTGGAAGAGATACTCTTATTTCCACATTTAAACAGGAAGAGCAATTTAAACACAAAGATACAGTTTTCGGAATAGGGGATGATGCTGCAGTACTACGAATTTCAGATTATGAATCAGCTTTATTAAGCTCTGATACATTTGTAGAATCCGTAGATTTCGATTTGGTAATTACACCATTACATCATTTAGGTTATAAATTGACCATTGCTGCAATCAGCGATATTTTTGCAATGAATGGCAAACCAGTTGGAATTACCGTAAATCTTGCAATTCCAAATAAGGTATCATCTGAAATGACTCAAAAGCTATACGAAGGTATTCATTATGCCTGTGACGTTTGTGAGTGCGAATTATTAGGAGGAGATATTAGTGCAACTAGAGGGCCTTTGGTTATTAGTATTTCAGTATTTGGAAAAGTTGAAGCCGAAAAAGTAGTTTATCGTTCAGGTGCTAAAATTGATGATGCCATTTGTGTTACTGGAGATCTAGGCGGCGCTATTGCTGGTTTACGAATTTTACTTAGAGAAAAGTCAGAAATGGAAAATTTAGGTCAAACTGAGTTTCAGCCTGATTTAAAAGAATTTGAGTATGTTGTTAAAAAACAATTGTTACCTCAACCAAGAATGGATTTAATTCAACAATTTGAAGTTTTGTCGATGCTACCAACGGCAATGATTGATATTTCTCAAGGTTTTGTTCACGATGTGAAACAAATTTTGACAGCCTCAGGTGTAGGAGCCAGAATTTATCAAGCTGCATTACCTGTAGCCCATGAAACAAGAAACGTTGCAGACCAAATGGAAATAGATGTTGATAAATATGCCTTGTATGGAGGAGAAGAGTATGAATTGTTATTCACTTTACCTCAAAAAGAAGCAGATCGATTGTTTAAAGTTTTTGATGATTTTAGTGTTGTTGGAAAAGTAAACGATATTTCTGAAGGATTACTTATGCAAACTGGTGAAGGAGAAGAAGTTGATTTAATTAGTATTCAGGATTAAAAACACTCATTTTTCATAATAATCTAAATCGATAAGTATCATTGATAAATAAGCTATACTTGGTTTCCAGAAATGCTATAAATTCGTATTTTATGTAGCTAATTTTAATTAATTAAGCTTATTGAAATACGATTCATACAACAATAGCGTTATAATCGTCCTTTAAATAATCATAACCCCATTTACATGTCAGAAAGTAATCCAAAACCAAAGGATAAAAACTCAACCGATAAACAACCGAAGTTTCCGCCAATCTGGATATATATCATCATTCTTGTTGTTCTCTTAGGTCTTCAATTTATGTATTTTCAACCAGAAAGTGCCAATAGAATTGATTATTCAACCTTTTTAAAAGAAGTTAAAAATGGAAATGTTAAAAAAGTAATCATAAAAAATGGGATTTATATAGTTGGTGAATATAAAGATGAAGCTATTGGAAGTGGCGCTGTTCGTTTACCTGAAACTAAAGATAATGGCATAACAGAAAGAAAAAAGCCTATAAACTCGTTTTCAACAACTATGGTAGCTGGAGATAATATCCGCGAATTGCTTGAAGAAAATAAAGTTGAATTTGATGCTAGAATTGAAGAAAACTGGATGAATGGAGTTTTCTCATGGTTGTTGCCAATTGGTTTGATAGTAATTTTCTGGCTTTTCATTTTTAAAAGAATGAATCCTGGTCAACAAGTTTTAAATATTGGGAAAAACAAAGCTGCTCTTTATGATAAACAAGGGGAGAATAAAGTAACCTTTAAAGATGTTGCAGGGTTAAATGAAGCCAAAGAAGAGATCGAAGAAATTGTAGAATTTTTGAAATATCCTGAAAAATTCACCAAATTAGGTGGCGCAATTCCAAAAGGTGTTCTTTTAGTCGGTCCTCCTGGAACGGGTAAAACCTTAATGGCAAAAGCAACTGCTGGGGAAGCCGATGTGCCATTTTTTAGTCTAAGTGGTTCTGATTTCGTTGAAATGTTCGTTGGCGTTGGAGCCGCTCGTGTTCGTGACTTATTCAAACAAGCAAAAGAAAAAGCCCCCTGCATTATTTTTATTGATGAGATTGATGCTGTTGGTCGCTCAAGAGGTAAAGGTATGATGATGGGAGCTAATGATGAGCGTGAAAATACTCTCAATCAGTTACTTGCTGAAATGGATGGCTTTAACTCTGAAAAAGGAGTTATTATGATGGCCGCAACAAACAGACCTGATGTTTTAGACTCAGCATTACTTAGACCTGGTCGTTTTGATCGTCAAATTTTAATTGATAAACCCGATTTGGTCGGTCGTGTGGATGTTCTGAAAGTGCACACCAAAAAAATTAAGATGTCCGAGCTAGTTGATTTAAAAGTATTAGCTTCACAAACACCTGGATTTGCTGGTGCAGAATTAGCAAACTTGTGTAATGAAGCGGCCTTATTAGCAGCAAGAAATGCTAAAGAAAGCGTAGAAATGGTTGATTTTCAAAACGCCATTGAACGTGTAATTGCTGGATTAGAAAAGAAGAACAAAATTATTAGTCCAGAGGAACGCGAAATTGTTGCTTATCATGAATCGGGTCACGCAATTGTAGGATGGTTCCTAGAACATACCGATCCAGTTTTAAAAGTATCAATAGTACCAAGAGGTTTATCTGCATTAGGTTATACCTTGCAAACTCCATTGGAAGATCGTTTCTTGATGACCAAGGAAGAGCTAAACGATAAAATTTGTGCTTTATTAGGTGGTCGAGTTGCTGAGGAAATCATTTTCGGAAAAATCTCAACTGGTGCACAAAATGATCTAGAGAGAATTACCAATATGGCTTTTGCTATGGTTGCAGTTTATGGAATGAGTGATGAATTAGGATACATTTCGTATTACGATTCACAAAATCCTGAAGGCAGTTTCGGAATTAATAAAAAATATTCTGACGTTACCTCTCAGAATATTGATATTGCCATGAAAAAAATAATTGATGAAGCAAGAGTTAGAACAAAAGCCTTGTTGAATGAGCATAAAGATAAATTGGAGAACATGGCCAAAACTCTACTTGAGAAAGAAAAATTAGATCCAGTAGATTTGCTAAAACTTTTAGGAGAAAGACCACATGGTAAATATCCCGTCTCATTAGATGAATTAGCTGAGCAAGTAAATATTAATGGAACTCAGAAAACAGAAGCGAAATCTGAAACAAAACCAGATTCTGATTCAAGTTCTGAATCTATTTAGTCGTTAAAACTCAATTTAAAAGCCGCTTATGCGGCTTTTTCTTTTTGATAAACCAACAAGTAAATTTCAGAAAAATGAAAATTGTTAATTAATTGACAAAGTAAACATCGTATCAAAATCAAAATAGGGTTCTTTAAAAATGAATTCGATGAAACTCTATTTCTCAAATTCAAAAATTAGTCAAGAATAAAGTATTAGGATAATAAAAACAATAGTATAGGGCAATTTTTCTAAGCGTTAAAACTAAAGGATTAAACAAAAAGATGGGTATTTCCAGGGTTTCTTAATATTGGCTTAACATTGGAATAATGGTTTGTTAACATAGAACTAACTTAAGCGACATGTTACTGTTATAGATTTGGGGCATCTTAAAAACTAAAAGTAATCTCGTGAAGAACACAATAAAATACATCTCACTCATCATAATTGTTCTTTCCTTTTTCGCATCTCACACAAACGCACAATCAAAATCGAAAGTTACAGGTACTGTTTACGACTCAGAAACTGGAGAATCCTTAATTGGAGTAAACGTATCTATAGAAGGAACATTCATAGGCTCAGCAACAGACATTGACGGAAACTTTGTTATCGTTAATGTAGCACCAGGCACCTACACAATAAAAGCATCGTACGTGTCTTATTCTGATAAACGTATTGAAGGCGTTGTAGTTGAAGAAGGTAAAACAATTAATTTGCGTTTCGACTTAAGTCCCGAATCATTTGGCTTAGAAGAAGTAACAGTAACTGCTGAGGCTTTAAAAAATTCAGATGCAGCTTTGCTTTCCATTCAAAGAAAAGCAATTGGTATGCAAGATGGAATTTCTGCTCAAATGATTTCAAACTCGGGAAGCGGTGATGCAGCAGGTGCAATGACAAAAGTAGTTGGCGCATCAGTTGTAGGTGGTAAATACGTTTTTGTTCGTGGTTTGGGAGATCGTTATACGAGTACTCAACTAAATGGATTAGAACTACCAACATCAGATCCAGATAAAAAGTCGTTTCAATTGGATTTATTCCCAGCTGGATTATTAGACAATATTACTACACTAAAAACTTTTACCCCTGATAAACCTGGAAACTTTTCGGGTGGATTGGTAAATGTTAGTACCAAAGGCATTCCTGATAATGTATTTGTTAGCATATCAACTAAAATGGGTTATAATTCTCAGGCAACTTTTCAGGATTTGTTGCTCGGTGAGCGCGGTAAGCAAGATTGGATTGGCTTTGATGGAGGATTTAGAGCCGCACCAGATTTAGTGACAAACACCTCAAATAGTGAATTTCCAAGTGCAACTCAAGCAAGGTTTAATGTTGGAAAAGCGGATACCTTAAATTTATTAGCAAATTCTCTATCCTCAACTTTTTTACCACAAAAAAGAGAGGCAATGCCTAATCAGTCTTACTCCATTAGTTTGGGAAACAGACATTTATTATTTAAAGACTTAACATTTGGTTATTCTGCAAGTTATTCTTATGGAATGACCTTTAGTGGTTATCAAAACGGTGAAAATTCACGTTTTAATTTGCAAGGCAATATAAATGAAGTGGGTTCATTATTTCCAATTCAAGTGTTGAACGATCAAAAAGGTTCGCAAAATGTTGATTGGGGTGGATTAATAACAGCTGGTATTATTGCTGGTCAACATAGTAAGATCAATTTTTCTTATTTAAGAACTCAAAGTGCCGAAAATACAGGTCGTTATCTGAATGGATTTTGGGAGCAGTTTAACTCAGACGATGTAGAATTACGTTCTAGAGTAAATCAATTTATTGAACGCAACTTAGATTCTTACCAACTTTCGGGAAAACATAATTTTGCATTTCTAAATAATATACAGCTTGAATGGAATTCAGCGATACAAAGTAATGGTCAAGATCAGCCAGATTTGCGTTTCATCTCTTCTGATGCTCGTTATGTAAGAGATTTTACATCAGGATTAGTAGTCGATACTTTGCTTGGAAACGATAATTCCCAACATCCTCGTCCTGCTCGTTTTTTCAGAGATTTAGAAGAAACTAAACGTTCTGGAACAGTTGATTTAACGCTGCCTTTTTCATTTAGTGGCTTACAATTTAAAGCAAAAACGGGTTATTTAATGGAACAGACTGAGCGCTATTTTACCGAACGCCGCTATGAATATCTACAGGGAAATGGCTTTTTTTTGAATCAATTTGACACAGAAGAAGCTTTCTTGAGTCAACGAGGTATTCTTGGTTATGATAGCCGAAATCGTCCCCAAATCGGAAATTACTTAACTTCTGCAACCACAGAAAGAAGTAGTTATGATGCTGAACAATCTATTTCTGCTAGTTACGGTATGTTGGAAATGTCTTATGGTGACATTAAAGTTGTAACTGGTGCACGTTTTGAATCAACAAATCTTGAAACTATTAGTCGTGATACCACTTTAGGTGATCAAGATCGAATTGGCAGTATAGTTCAAGACGATATTTTACCATCAATAGTAATTATTTACTCACTATCAGATAATGTTAATATTCGTGCTGCTGCAACTAGAACTATTGCAAGACCAACATTTAGAGAATTAGCACCCTATATCTCATTTGATTTCGTGGGCGACAATTTGTTCCGAGGTAATGCTCAACTTGAAAGAACTCTTATCACAAATTACGATTTGCGTTACGAATGGTACCCAAGTCCGGGTGAAATTGTAACAGTTAGTGCATTCTATAAACTCTTAAATAATCCTTTAGAGCGAGTAATACGATTCGATATTGCAGAGAAAGCGGAGTCAATACAAAACGTGGAACGTGGTAGTGTTCTTGGAATTGAGTTTGAATTCCGTAAGAATTTGGGTGCATACTGGAAACCATTGAGCAATTTCCAACTCATTTCTAACTTAACATTTGTTCAATCAGTAGTGGATATTCCTGAATCTGAATTAGTAGAAATGCGCCAAACGGATGATAATCCACCAACAAGTCGTCCCCTAAATGGTCAGTCTCCTTACATCGTTAATATTGATTTGAATTATTTCAATTCTACGTATGGAATTAACTCAACCATTAGCTTCAATAAATTTGGGGATCGTTTAAGTAGAGTAACGTATGGTTCCACTCCTAATGTTTTTGAACGTTCCTATTCTATGGTTAATTATAACATTAGTAAACGTGTAGGTAAATCTATTTCACTTTCTTTTAGTGCCAATAATTTATTAAACCCTGATATCAAATTTACTCAGGAGTTTAAAGGAGAAAAATACATTTTCCAAAAATATAGCTTAGGCAGAACATTTGTGTTTGGTTTCAAATACGACATCTGATTTAAGCAATAACAAAACAAACAAACCAACAAAAAATGAAAAAAATAACTCTTACAGCACTATTATTTAGTCTGTCATTAGCAACTGCATTTGCTCAAGAAACAGTGCAAGTTAACGATGCTTCTATTAATGCCGGTGAAAAAGTAATTTGGACTGCTAACAAATCCTACGTTCTAAACGGAATGGTATTTGTTGAAGAAGGCGCCGAATTATATATCGAAGCCGGAACCGTAATCAAAGCACAAGATGGTTCAGGAAATAACGCTTCTGGTTTAGTAATTAGCCAAGGCGGTAAAATATTTGCTGAAGGAACACCAACCAAACCAATTATTTTCACCTCAATTTTAGATGACTTAAAAGGTAATTTAACTTATGAAGATCGCGGTCTTTGGGGTGGTATAATTCTTTTAGGTAAAGCACGCACAAACAATGCAACTGTTCGCCAAGTTGAAGGTGTAAACGAAATCGTTGGCGCTGGTGACAACCGAGCAAATTACGGTGGTGATGATGATGATGACAATTCTGGTGTATTACGTTATGTGTCAATCCGTCATACTGGAAAAGCGGTAGGTGATCAAGCTGGAAACGAAATTCAAGGGTTAACCTTGGGTGCAGTTGGTCGTGGAACTGTAATTGAATATGTAGAATCTTTCGCCTCAGATGATGATGGTTATGAGTGGTTCGGTGGAACAGTTGATGCCAAATATTTAGTATCTGCTTTTGCCGCAGATGATGGTTTTGACTGGGACGAAGGTTTCCGTGGTCGTGGTCAGTTCTGGTTCGTAATTCAAGGAACAGACGCAGCTGGTCGTATGGCAGAGATGGATGGAGCTATTGGTGACGAACAAGGTTCACCATATTCCAAACCTGTGTTATCAAACGTAACCTATTTAGGTGATGGTAAAGACAATACGGCTCAAGTATCAGGTGATGGTTCTCAAGGCTTAATTTTCCGCGACAATTCTGGTGCAGAATATTACAATAGTATTTTTGGTGATTTCAAAGGTCAACCAAATGCACCTGCAATTAAAGTTGAAGATGTTGATGCTGCCAAAGCAGAACAGGACAGCCGTGCTCGTTTAGAAGCTGGTGAGTTAAAAATTATGAACAACTTCTGGTTCGATTTCGCAGTTGGCAATACAGTTGAAGCCTTAGTTGATCAAGAATTTGTTCGTACTAGTGCTTACTTCAAAGATAACCAATTGGTAAATCCACAACTACGTGGAATTAGCCGTGATACTGATGGTGGTTTAGACCCACGTTTATCAGATGCAAGCCCAGCTCGTAATGCTTCTAACCAAGCGCTTTACACAGATTCTTGGTTCAAAAAAGTAACTTACGTAGGTGCATTTGAAAACTATAACTGGTTAGCAGGATGGACAGCTTTATCTCAATTAGGATACGTTGGCTCTAAAGCTGACGAGTTTGTAACTCGTACTGAAGAAATTGAGCGCGAACAACCTTCTCAAATCAGATTAGCTCAAAACTTCCCGAATCCATTTAACCCATCAACACAAATTAGCTTCTCTTTAAACAGAGCAACTGAAATTACCTTATCTGTTTATGATGTCAATGGTCGTTTAATTTCAACTTTAGCTAATAACAAAGGTTATGCAGCTGGAACGCATTCTTTACAATTCGATGCTAGTAAATTAGCTAGTGGCGTTTATATGTATCAGTTGAAAACCAATGTAGCTATCATTACTAAAATGATGACATTGATTAAATAAGAAATATTTCATATTGATTAACAGCGTGGCGAAAGCCATAAAAGTGAGATGCGCTGTTCATGGGATTTGATCTGAAAGGTCAAATCCCTTTTTATTTAAAGTCAATTCCTTTCGTGTCGCCTTCTGTAAAGAACGAAAATCGAGAACTGTTTTTTAAAACAAAAAATAAAAAAGTCATTTCGCTTCGTAGTGCCTTCGGTATCAAGCTTGTCGAGAAATCTTCCAATTTAATGGCAGGCTCAAAAAATAATGCAAGAACTCTACTTAAAGGAGAAATAAATTCAGAGCCAAAAAAAATTGAAACTTAAGAATATAAAATTTTAATAGAGGTCTCCCGGCTTTATATGAATCACATATTTTGCATAAAGAAAAAATGGCAAACTCATCTTTGGTAGATACCTAAGACTCTGTGTAAGAGAAGTAGTCATTTATGAATATTTCTAAATCAAACCAATAAAATTTCTTATAAACTGTTCACCATCTTTTGCTGATTTTTCTGGATGAAACTGACAACCCATCACATTGTCTTTTGCTGTAATCGCAGAAAAAGGAGTGATATATTCACAACTTGCAATCGTTTCTGGAACAACAGGTGCATAAAAGGAGTGAACATAATAGAACCAACTTGAATCATTCAAACCTTTTAGTAAAGGATGGTTTTCTTGTTTAATTTGAATCTTGTTCCAGCCCATGTGAGGAACTTTATCTAAATGTGAATCAAATTTCTTTAGGCGCCCTGAAATAAGTTCCAAAGAAGGAATTTCACTTTCTTCCGTTGAATCGAATAATAATTGCATCCCAACACAGATTCCTAAAATTGGTTTTTTCGTTGATTTGAAAAAATCTTGCAATTTGAGTTCAAGAATAGATTCCATTGCAGCCTGAGCGTGACCAACTCCTGGAAAAATAATTCCATCAGCAGCTTCCAATTTTTTTAAATCATGGGTGATTTCAAAATCAGCATCGATTCGTTTTAAAGCATTTGAAACAGATGCTAAATTTCCAGCTTTGTACTCAATAATGGCAAGTTTTGGTTTTTTCAAAATAGTTTAATTAACAAGTTAAATAGGTGCAAAGTTCTACTTTTTAAAATATCTCTAAATAGAAAATCTTTTAAATTGCGCTGATTTATTTAAAAAAAAATCACATAGGTTTAAAACCATAATTCCTAATTAAATACACTCATTAAAATCAAGAATTAATATTAAAATTATTCGGAAAGTTTTTTAAAGAAAATAATCAGTGATTTAAAACGAATAATAAGATTGTATAAAAAAAAACGACTTTTTGCAGTGAGTCATTTTTAATTAATCATTCATCATTATTCATTCATCCTTTTTTTAAAGGCTTCCTTTAGAACTTGGAATTTGGTTCAAAACCCGAGCATTGCGTTCTAAAGCTATTCTCAAACAACGTGCAAAACCTTTAAAACACGCTTCAACTTTGTGATGATCATTTTTACCAACTACAGAAATATGCAAAGTAGCTTTTAAATTAATCGCGAGGGAATAGAAGAAGTGTTCTAGCATTTCAGTAGGAAATTCTCCTACAAATTCACGTTTAAATTTTCCTTTAAACTTCAAAAAAGGTCTTCCAGATAAATCCATGGCAACTTTTGCTTGAGTTTCATCCATCGGTAGAACAAATCCAAATCGTTCCATTCCTCGTTTATCACCGATTGCTTTTGCAAGTGCTTCTCCCAAAGCAATTCCAACATCTTCAATAGAATGATGCTCATCTATGTGTAAATCACCTGAACAAATCAATTTTAAATCAATTAAAGCGTGTTTTGCAATTTGATCTAACATGTGGTCAAAGAAACCAATTCCAGTTGAAATTTCACTCGTTCCTTTTCCGTAAAGATTAACTTCAACTTGAATATCGGTTTCATTTGTTTTTCGAACTAGTGATGCTTTTCTAGGTGGATATTCAGCAAAAAAAGCAATTTCTGACCAATTTTCAGCGATCCAACTTTCTTCTAAACTTACTCGATGCGCACTTAATTGACCCGCATCTAAAGTGACCATAAACTCAAAAGGAGTATCGGAATTTGGCTTAATAATCACTTCTTCTTGTTCAAGAAAACGAAGTTGTTTTTCACTTAATGGTTCACGACCAATTTCGATTTCAAACCCTAAAGATTGAAGTCTTCTGAGCGCATAAACTGCGCCTTTTCTAAACAGATGTTTTGCTTCGGTAGGAGCTAAAGTTTGAGTTTCAATTCGGGCAATCATATTAGTTAACCACTTTTTTAAAAGCTTCAATTAGTTTTAAGTTCTCATCATGAGTTCCAACAGTAATTCTTAACGTTTCTCCACAATGAATTTGGTCGCCTCGGTAACGAATTACGACTCCTAAATTCGGCAATGCTCGGTATATTGCCAAAGCATTTGGAATGCGAATTAATAAAAAGTTTGAATCAGATGGAAATATTTTTTGAACTTGAGGAATTAATGCAAATTCTTGTTCTAAAAAATGTCGTTCTTTTATTAAAATCTGCACAGATTTATTCATATCTGGTAAATAATCGAATGCACGAACTGCCAAATCAGAAGTTAATTGATTAACATTATAAGGCGCCTTGATTTTACTCATGTACCCAATAATTTCTTCTGAAGCAAAAGCAAGACCTAATCGAATTCCTGCTAAACCAAATGATTTTGAAAGTGTTTGAAGAACAACCAAATTGGGAAATTCATTCAATCTGCCAGCATAACTTGGTTTATCACTGAAATCAATATAGGCTTCATCAACTACTACAATTCCAGGAAAGTTTTTAATTAAATAATCAATTTCTTGATGATTTAAGTCATTTCCTGTGGGATTATTTGGAGAGCAAAGAAAAAGAATTTTTGTGTTTGAATTCGATTTCGCAAGAATTTCATTAGGTTTAAGTTGAAAATCTGGACTTAATGGAATAGAAATAACAGGAACATCATTTATGGAAGCCGAAACCTTATACATTCCATAAGTTGGAGGCGTAATTATAATCGAGTCTATTTTGGGTTCACAAAAAATGCGAATGAGTAAATCAATCGGTTCATCACTTCCAACTCCAACAAAGATCTGTTTTTTATCAACACCTCTAAAAGCTGCAATTTTTTCTTTTAATTCCCATTGATAAGGAGATGGATACCTATTCAAACCCTCAGCATTGGGCAGAATAGGTCCATTAGAGTTCTCATTAGCGTCTAAAAGAATTCCTTGGTCATAATCGTCGCGAGCACAGCGGTAGGGCGCTAGCGCTAAAATATTGGGACGAACAAGTTGTTTTATCATAAATTTCGGATTTCTTTGAGACGAATACTAACCGCATTTTTATGTGCTTGTAAACCTTCGACTTCTGCCATTATTTCAACATGTGGACCTAGTTTTTTCAGTCCCTCACGATTCGCTTTTTGAAACGTAATAAAGTTGATAAAACTCAGTAAAGAAACTCCGGAATACATTCTTGCATAACCATAAGTTGGTAGAGTATGATTTGTTCCTGAAGCGTAATCTCCTAGACTTTCTGGAGTCCAAGGCCCGAGGAAAACTGAACCCGCTTTTTCAACTAGTGGAATTAAACGATCAGGATTTTCTGTTTGAATAATCAAGTGTTCTGGCGCATAAAGATTCGAAAATTGCATCGCTTGTTCTTCATTTTCAACCTGAATAATATGACTTTTGCGCAATGCATCTAAGGCATATTTTTTTCTTGGAAGTTCATTTAATTGCTTCGTTAGTTCTTTGTCTAATTCTAATAAATCAAAAGCAGGAAGAGCAACAAGAATGACTTGAGAATCTGAACCATGTTCAGCTTGTGATAATAAATCGGCTGCTATAAATGATGGTCGAGAAGTTGAATCAGCAATCACTAAAACTTCACTCGGCCCCGCAGGCATATCAATACTAATCATTGCTTCGGAGTTTTGTAATAGCATTTTTGCAGCCGTTACATATTGATTTCCAGGACCTAAAATCTTATCAACTTTTGGGACTGATTTAGTTCCAAATGCAAGAGCAGCAATAGCTTGTGCTCCGCCAGCTGTGAGGATTTTTTTTATTCCACACAAAGCCGCACAATATAAAACTTCAGCATGAATACTCCCATCTTTTTGCGGTGGAGTTGCCATAATGACTTCCTTGCAGCCAGCAATTTGAGCTGGAACTCCCAACATTAAGGTTGATGAAGGTAGCACCGCTGTTCCACCAGGAACATAAAGTCCAACTCGCACAATCGGCCTTGTTTCACGAGAGCAAATAATTCCAGACATGGTTTCAATCGCCAAATTAAGCGGTCTTTGCGCAACATGAAACCGTTTAATATTTGCATAAGCAACATCAAATGCATTTTTAACTGTTGGCTTTAATTTTATATTCGATATCTCGGGAACATCAAGTAATACGGACTTTAATTGAACACCATCAAACTGTTCGGTGTATTTTTTAATCGCAGTATCACCATCTTTTTTTACATCATCAAGAATTGGTTCAACAGTTTTAAAAATAGAAGAGAAATCAATCTTAGGGCGTTCACAAAGTTTAAGTAATTCTTTTTTACTTAAACTGGAGAAAGTATATCGACTTAGAACCATATTATTGAACCATGCTTTCTATAGGAAGAACAACCATGTCACAAGCGCCAACTGATTTTAAACGCTCCATAATTTCCCAAAACTGATTAATTGGCACAACAGAATGAATGGCAACCATATCAGGATCAGCGAGAGACAAAATGGTTGGACTTTTTGCGCTTGGAAGAATAACTTTAATTTCTTCCACAGATGAAGAAGGAGCATTCATCATAATATAACGGCTTTTTTCCGCTAATTGTCTGCCTTGAATACGGAGTAAAATACGATTGATTAAATCTTGTTTTGTTGCAGAAATCGGCTTATTAGTCTGAATAAGTTGTGTTTGAGAATAGAATATAGGGTCTAATTCAACAAGCCCGTTTGCCCGAAGTGTGCTTCCTGTTGAAACTAAATCGCAAATAGCATCTGAAACATTTAAAGTAGGGGCAATTTCGACAGCCCCAGAAATCTCAACTATTTTTACCGATAATCCGAGTTTATCAAAAAAGTCTTTGGTGAGATTCGGATAACTTGTGGCAATTCGTTTTCCATCAAAGTCTTTTGCATGTTTTATAGATCCATTTTTAGGCGCAGCTAAGCTTAAACGACACATTCCATATTCTAAATCACGAATAACGCTTACATTTGCTCTTCGTTCTTGCGTAACATTTGCTCCAACAAAACCAAGATCACAAACGCCATCCTGAACATATTCAGGAATATCGTCGTCGCGAATAAGTAAGAGTTCAATGTCCATGTTTAGACATTTGACCATTAAACTACTTTTGTAATTATCGAACTTTAGGCCAATATCTTCTAATAATTTGATGGTTTTTTCAGTAAGGCGACCGCTTTTCTGAATACCAATGCGTAGGGATTGTTCAGTTTCCAAAATTAAATTCCATTAAAAGTTGAGGGTGAAAAATAGGGTAGATGTTTATTAAAAAGAGAAAAAACTCAGAGCTAAATAAATTAAGCCTGATGATGATGAACCTGATGACGATGATGGGCAGTAAATAAAGTGCGTAAAATTTTCACAAGCCAAAAATAAGCAAAAATTGATAAAGTTCACAAGTGCAATAAGTTCAAAACACAAATTCCATCACGAGAATTAAAAAAATAACATGAAAGTCTATTCATACTCTAGCTCAAAATCAAACGTCATTATAGCGAAAGCCATAATCTCTTACTCTCGCTCCAAATTAATTCAAAAACTCAAAACCAAGCGTCATTATAGCGAAAGCCATAATCTAAAACTCTCGCTCAAAACTTAATTCAAAACGCCAACCCCAAGCGTCATTATGGCGAAAGCCATAATCTCTTACTCTCGCTCCAAATTAATTCAAAAACTCAAAACCAAGCGTCATTATAGCGAAAGCTATGATCTCAAACTCTCGCTCAAAACTAAATTCAAAACGCCAACCCCAAATGTCATTATGGCGAAAGCCATAATCTCTTACTCTCGCTCCAAATTAATTCAAAAACTCAAAACCAAGCGTCATTATGGCGAAAGCTATGATCTCAAACTCTCGCTCAAAACTAAATTCAAAACGCCAACCCCAAATGTCATTATGGCGAAAGCCATAATCTCTTACTCTCGCTCCAAATTAATTCAAAAACTCAAAACCAAG